>ENA-OPYV01000049-OPYV01000049.1-human-gut-metagenome-genome-assembly--contig:-NODE-49-length-34643-cov-5.840741_pt1 | contig 34643 bp, 35 predicted proteins | sample MGYA00242474_ERZ504485 | MGnify/ENA primary metagenome ERZ504485 (study PRJEB26092, sample SAMD00036263) | human gut metagenome | host: Homo sapiens | study: EMG produced TPA metagenomics assembly of...
AGCCCTCGAGCTACGGCGAAGGTGTCGGTCAGCAGCGGAATCATGTACGTCAAGGTGGTGGTCCATGCGGGGCTGTCGCATCGGATCGTCAGAATACCGTCGCGCAGGTCGACGGGGTAGGAGTGGCGCGCGTTTTCGACGCCGACCACCTGATCCCAATGATTCTGCATCTGCGCGATTTTCAGATGCGGCGTCCAAGAACCTTGCGTTGCGATCACGTTGAAAATATTGCCGACCGTCTGCGGGTCGCGTCCGGGTTTGCCGAAATTCTCCCACGCCTGCCGCGCACGTTCCTCACGTTCCTTATATCGGCCGGCACGTCGGCTGATACGTTCGAATACTTCGGCGGGCAACTTGCGTTGGTCGAGATGCAATGTTTCGCAGATTGGAGGATTCGGCATCAGCGCTGCTCCTGTCGATTCACCGACTGTTGCGCTGCAGACGATTGCGTTGCAGATTCCCGTCCCGCGACAAGTTGCACCATCATCGCCGTCAAATCGTCATGCTGTCCATCTTGCGATTGCCTGCGCAACGCGGCCACGTCGATCACATGCGCGTCCGCGTGAAAGCGCCCAGCATCCATGCGCGGAATATCGCTTGCCGCGGCGACGGTGATCAGCACCTGGTCCTGCCGCATCGCAAAATCGAGGATCTGCCCACGACGGGCCTCGTCAAGCTGTGCGAACACATCATCGAGAATCACGATTGGCTTGCTTTCAAAATGTGCGGAAACCGCCTCATATAGCGCCATTTTCAACGCCAAAGCCATGGTCCACATCTCACCGTTGGACGCGAATTCGCGTGCGTTCATATCGTTGAGCAGCAAAGTCAGGTCGTCGCGATGCGGACCGATCAGATTCTGCCCGCGCGCCACTTCGCCGGGGTAGATGCGTTGGAAATGGCGGCTGATCTCCGCGGCCGGATCGTCGAACAGCATCACTTCGTCGAAGGACGGCTCGTAGGCGAGCGCCGCCCGTTCGTCATCTCCCGCCAAAGACGCGTAGATCCGCGCAAAAGGCTCTTCCAAGCGTGAGATCACGTTGTTGCGGTTCCGCGTCAGCTGCATGCCGAGGTCGATGAATTGCCCCGTCCAGATTTCCAGCCCGCTTAAGACCGCCTGCTGGCCGTATTGCGGGTCGAGATTCGTGCCGTCGCCGAGTTGTTTGAGCAGTGCCGTGCGCTGTTTCGCCACGTGCGTGAACTGTTGCAGGGTCTGCGCATAGTGGGGGAGCAGCAGAGACGCGGCCTGGTTGATGAAGTTGCGTCGGGTTGCGGGATCCCCTGCTACCAGACGTTGATCTTCGGGGGTAAAGGAGACGGAGGGCGTGCGCCCGATGAGATCCCTCATATATTGAGATTTTCCGCCGTCAATGCGCGCTCGGTTAGCACCCCGTGCCACGATGGTCGCCTCGTAGGTGTGCTGCGTTTCACCGTCTTCCACGTTGGCTCGGATGGTGGCCGACGTGCACCCTTTTTCGATTAATGGCAGTGATGATGACGCGCGATGGCTGGATCCTGTGGAAAGCACTTCGATGGCTTCCACGATATTGGTTTTGCCGAGTCCGTTGGCACCTTGCAGAATGTTGATTCCCGGTTTGAAATCGAGCACGCAATGTTCCCACGATCGGTAGTGGTCGAGTGCCAGTCGGGAAATATACATGCAAGATCCTTGAGATAGTGCGAATTTCTTACGTAAATAATCGCAATTAATCATGCAAATGGGCTGAACTGGCAATAACAGCCATGTTCAGCCCTATTTTTTGCGATGTATCCGCGTTTTTCGTGTAGGTCAGCTTAGTTCAGCTGTTGAAGCGCATCGGCACGAGCAGGTAGCGGTAGTCCATGGATTCTTCGGAATTCGATTCCTGCTGGCCGTTGAATTCCACCGGCTTGACCGCGGTGGTCATCTTCATGCGTACGAACGGCTCGCTGATGGCGCTCAGGCCTCGATCAGGTAGGCGGGATTGAAGGCCACGGTGATGTCTTCGCCATCCATGTCGATGTCGAGGATCTCCTTGGCTTGGGCTTCATCCACCGAGCCTGCGGTCAGCGTGAGTTCCTGGCTGGTGAAGGCCATGCGGATCGGAGCGTTGCGTTCGGCCACGAGGGACACGCGCTTGATGGCGCTGATGAGATCCTGCTTGTTGATGACCGCATGAATCGGGTATTCGTCAGCGTACAGGCGGTCCACCGCGGGGAATTCGCCGTCGATCAGCTGCGAGGTGGATACGCGTCCGGCGTTCTCAAAGCCCAGCAGCGACGGATTCTCCGGATCGAAATCCACGACGATGTTTTGATGCTCGTCCAAGGAACGGGCCACATCGCGCAACAGTGCGCCGCGCACGAGTGCGGTGGTGTTGATGTCCGGGTTTTCCGGCGCCAGGTGAAGCTCGAACGCGACAAGCGGAATCGGTCGGTGGAGCTCATGATCACCTTGTTGCCTTGGAACTGCACACGAATGCCGGTCAGTACCGGACGGTTCTCCTCGCGGGAAACGGCGACGGACGCCTGAGCGACGGCCTGTGCGAAGGTTTGGGCGTCCACCTGCCCCAGTTTGGCGGGAACCACCGGCAGATCCGGATATTCGTTATCCGGCATGAGCTGCATGGTGAAGGTGGACTTGCCCGACGTGATGGTCAGTGTGGATCCGTCAGTGGACAGGTAGGTTTTCGCGGCGGGAAGCGACTTGGTGATATCTGCCAGCAGCTTGCCGAGCACCAGAATGGATCCGCTTTCATCAACGCCTGCTTCGATATGGTGGCGTGCGGAAATGGCGTAATTGAAGGCGGAAAGCTGGAGGGTGCCGTCGATGGCCTCCAAGCGAATGCCTGCCAAAATGGGGGATGCAGGACGAGCGTCGATCACGCGAGTGGTCCAGGCTACTGCGTCTGCCAGCGCTTGGGAATTGACTTCAACTTTCATGGCTAGTTTCCTCGTTTCGTTCGGTCCATAAGTCATTCTAGCGAGACTGTCGGCGTTTGACGAAGCGTGGGGAATTCCCCACTTATGACGACGATGATGAATTTCTTATAACACCTACATTCGTCATAATAAGGCCTGTGGATAATGTGGGTAAGTGCTCAGACCCCACGTTTTGCAATGGCTCGCAACATCTCATTGCTTGTGGATAACTTTTGGACGAAGTGTGGACAAATCATCGGGTTATCCACAGCCTCGTCGCTTTGAAAAAGTTATCCACAAAACCATGTGGATAGTCCACAATTCATCCACCGGCGATTCTGGCGTTTCCAACGGGTTTTCCACCGAGAAATCATTGATTTGTGTATAACCATGTGGATAACTTCAATAAAAATCTTCCACAGGCCGGCGTGTCAGGATGGTCGGTAAAACAGCTGATAAAGAATTTACTGATACTCATACTTGGCTTGTGAAAATCGCCTGAGAAAGGCAGAAAACGCCTAAAATCGTTTTTTGAGACGCACGAAAACACATGCAAACGCGCAAAGTCGCATAGAAAACGTTATTTTTCGCCGGAACGCTGCTTGAGCTGCAGGGTCAGTTCCGTCACGTAGTTGTAGATCTCCTGCTTTTCCTGCATCTCGTCGCTGATGCGGGTGTATGCATGCATCACCGTGGTGTGGTCCTTGCCGCCAAACACCTGGCCGATGTCGTTCAGGCTCATGCTGGTGAGCTCACGCACCAAATACATGGCGATCTGACGCGCCAGCGCGATCTTCTTCGTACGTGAACGTCCGACAATGTCATCGAACGTAATGTAGAAGTACTTGGCCACCTGGGTGATGATGTCGGTGGGCTTGATCTCCACATCGGTCGAGAAAAAGTCCTGCAACGTCTGTTCCGCCAACGCGCGGGTCACCGGCTGGCCGCTCAGCGATGCCATGGCGGTCACGCGGTTCAGCGCGCCTTCCAGCTCGCGAATATTCTCGGTGAACCGCTCCGCGATGAGGTTGAGCACATCGTCCTGAACGTTGGTGCCGTGGGCGATCATGCGCAGAATGGCGATGCGCGTCTCCAGATCCGGCGGCTTGACGTCAACGGTCAGGCCGGATTCGAAACGGGAGATCAGACGTTCGTTGAATCCCTGCAGATCCTTCGGAGGCACATCGGATGCGATCACAATGCGCTTGTTCGCCTGATGCAGGGTATTGAATGTATGGAAGAACTGTTCAAGCGTCGCGTCCTTGCCGCTCAGAAATTGAATATCGTCGATGAGCAGCACGTCGACTTCGCGGTAGCGACGGTTGAATTCCTTGATTTGACCGGAATTCTGGTTGGTGTCACCCAACGCTTCGATGAATTCGTTGGTGAATTCCTCACTGGTCACATAACGGACTTTCAGCGTGGGATCCTTGACCAGTGCGTAATTGCCGATGGCGTTCAGCAAGTGGGTTTTACCCAATCCTGATCCGCCGTAAATACAAAGCGGGTTGAAATCGTGACCGGAACCTTCCGCGACGGCCAACGCGACGGTACGTGCGAAACGATTGGAATCGCCAGGAACGAAGGTGTCGAACGTGGCGTTCTTATTCAATGGGTCTTAGGATCCAGCAGAGGCCTGTTTTGGCCGCGTTGGAAGTTGTTGTGGCGCTCCGGCGGCATGACAACCGGAATCGGCAGCTGCCCCTGCGTGGTTTCCTCCGCATGTGGCGCGGGGGAGAAGTGGGGGTATTCCTCGACGGCAGGTTGGGCCGGTTCCTTCTTTTCCACAATCTTGAATGCGGGGAAAATATCCTGTTCGGCGGCTTCCCGCAAGGCTTCCAGCAGGGGCTGGTTCAATTCGTTCTGCAACGTCTGCTGTGCGGCCGCGCTTGGCACGCATAAGACAATGGTAGGACCCCACATGCCTTCGGGAAAAACGTTTTCCAGCCAGCTTTTATCTCGGATGGACAGCGCCGGATTCTGGTGCAACAACGCCAGCGCGTCGGACCAGACTCCCCGAGCCTGCTCGAGAGGGTCAGTTGTCGTGTCGGCCACGGATTCCCCTTTCTCGACAGACTTTTTCCAAGTGTGCAACTGTTTATTTGTACTCTCTTTTCCCCAAGTATCCACCGGTAAGCGTGTTGAAAAGACTGAATTGTGAATAACATCATTGTAGTTTGTGGATAACTTTTGTGGGGAGTTTGGCGACATATCAACGTTTCTGTGGATTGTTTTGTGGGGAGAATCCCCATGAAAATGTGAAGGATTTGATATGCGTATTCATCTCTGTTCAGGGGTCAGAGTAACTTGGTAGAGCTTGACTCATGAGGAGCCGTGCCTTGGCATGGCAAAAAACACCGGGAGCATTAATTATGAAGAGGACATTCCAGCCGAACAACCGTCGTCGTCACATGAAGCACGGTTTCCGTCAGCGCATGCGCACCCGCGCAGGCCGCGCTCTGATCAACCGTCGCCGCGCCAAGGGCCGCAAGTCCCTCGCTGCCTGATTTAACGGCATAGAGCGGTGGAACGGCTGAAAAGCCATCGCGATTTCGTCGCGGTGCTCAAACGCCGTCGTAGGGTATCGCGAGAAGACATCGTCGTGCATTATTTGGTGCACGACGATGCCATTATCGACGATTCTGCGGCGATGCGGGGCCGACGTGTCGGTTTGGCCGTTTCCAAGGCTGTCGGCAACGCTGTGACGCGTAATGCCGTCAAGCGTCGTTTCCGCGTGCTTGCACGAAAGTACGAATCTGCCTTACCTGAATCCTGCGATATCGTGTTGCGTGCCAAGCCAAGTGCTGCGCATGCCGATTTTCTATCGTTGGAGCAGCAGATCGCAGCATGTTTTGAAGCGGTGAATCGTAAGGCCGTGCGTCGGTAATGAACGCCGGTCGTAACGGAAATTGGATGATTCGTGCCATTCGCTGGTACCAACGTCATATTTCCGCGAATACCGCGCCTTGCTGCAGATATTATCCAAGTTGTTCCAATTACGCGATTCAGGCGATTGAACGATTTGGCCGCCTTAAGGGTGGCCTTCTTGCGTTATTGCGCCTTCTTCGCTGCAATCAGTGGAACCGTGGGGGAATTGACGACGTTCCGCAGCTTTATTCCTTGTTTTACAGATGTTCGTGGTCGAAGGCACACGAGGAACCTCGCTCACGCCTCTGAACGTAGAAAAACCTAATAGGCGATAAGGAGACTGGCCTGTAATGAATCAAAATCAATTCCTCCTCGACAGCGGTTTCTGGGGCTGGCTGTATAAGCTCCTGTATCCCGTCGAGTGGCTCATGACGCAGATCATGGCCGTATTCCATAAGTTCCTGGTGATGCTGGGCATGAACGAGATCGGTTTCTCGTGGGTCATGTCCATCGTATTCCTAGTACTTGTGGTCCAGGCATGCGTTTTTCCGCTGTTCTACAAGTCCATGAAGGGTATGCGCAAGATGCAGGCCCAGATGACCGTCCTGCAGCCAAAGATGCAGCGTATCCAAAACAAATACAAGGGCAAGAACGATCCCGCCAGCAAGGAAGCCATGCAGCGCGAGATGATGAAGCTCTACCAGGACAATGATGCGAACCCGATGGGTGGCTGCACTTCCATGCTCCCTATGTTCGTGCAGGGTCCCGTATTCATGTGCATGTTCTATACGCTGTCAGCCATTCCGTACATCGCACGCGGCAAATTCAGGGACGGACAGGGTCTTGGCGCTTTCGACATCGCCACAGCCAAGCAGTTCACGTCCACCACAGTGTTCGGTGTGAACGTGGCTGATAACTTCACGACCGCCGCCGTGCATGGCAAAGTAGTTATCGCCATCTTCGTTGCATTGATGTGCTTCTGCCTGTGGTTCATGCAGTACAACAGCATGAAGCGTAACATGGCTCAGTCTGCGGCAAACAAGCAGACCGAAATGATGCAGAAGATGATGTTGTGGATGTTCCCGATCATGTACATTTTCTCCGGTATTGCCATGCCGTTCGCTGTGCTGGTGTACTGGCTCACCAACAACATCTGCAATCTGTTGCGTTCCATCTGGCAGATCCACGTCTTCCCGACTCCGGGATCTCCGGCCGCCGAAGCGAAGGAAAAGCGTGATCATGTTCATGAGAACGCCCGCCGAGCCAAGGCCGGTCTGCCATCCCTCGAGGAAGAGGCGCTGCAGAAGGCCAAGGAAGCCGCCGAAGTGAAGGAAAAGAGCGGCTACCAGCGTCAGCAGCCGAGCCGTAAAAAGAAAAAGAAGTGAGTAAAAGTGTGTCCCGTGTTTCACGTGAAACGCGGGACACACCACTTTTATCAGCGTTTATTGTCGACGTGGTAAACAGGAATTAGACTTTACACAATAAGACTTTAGTAATAGAAACCCCGCTCAAAGGAGTAACAACCACTATGGCGCAAGATGAGGAAAAGACCATACGATCAGCTCAACGAGGAAGCTGAATATCGCTGCCGATTATCTTGAAGGACTGCTTGATATCGTCGATTACGAAGGCGATATCGAAATGGGCGTGCGCAACAATCGCCCTACCGTGCAAATCGTCGCCGATGATGATACGGACATCAAGCATCTCATCGGACGCAACGGCGAAGTCGTTGACGCTCTGCAGCAGCTGACGCGACTGGCCGTGCAGCAGAAGACCGGCGAGCGTTCCCATCTCATTGTGGACGTCGACGGCTATCTGAAGCGCAAGCGCCAGCGTCTGCACGACATCGCGCTGGACGCCATCGACGAGGTGCGCGAGACGGGGGAGCCGGTTGATCTCAAGCCGATGAACTCCTTCGAACGCAAGATCGTGCATGATGTGGTGCGTGAGGAGGGCATGAAGTCCCGTTCCCACGGCGAGGAACCGCGTCGTTACGTCACGGTGTATCTCAAGGCTTCCGCTGCCGAAGATGCTGAAGACGAGGATGAGGCCTGAGTTCGGCTCGTTTCACGTAGAACATGGCGTCACCATTTGGTGGCGCTTTTTTATTGCGATTTTTTGAGTGACTTCATGCTGGCTGTGCGCCGGACATGTGATATTGCCGTCAATGGTCGGGAAGTACTTGCTGGAATACCGACAATGAGGAAGAGCAGGATATAGGATGGTGCCCATGAGTGATGTGACAGACGAACTTGATGATTCGCCGATGCTTGAGGAAGTGCTGGGGGATGCGTTGGGCAAGCTTCGTGTTTTCCATGCGAAACTTGCCGAAGAAGGCGAACCTCGCGGTCTGATTGGGCCAAGAGATGTTGGCATTATTTGGGAACGCCATATTCTGAATTCGGCCGCCATTGTGCCTTTCGTAAAGGAAGCCACGGCCAAGAAGCAGTTCAAGACGGTTGCCGATATCGGCAGTGGCGGCGGTTTTCCCGGTATTGTCGCGGCCGCCTGCCTGCCGGATCACCGGTTCACGCTTGTGGAGCCGATGGAACGTCGTGTCGAATGGCTGAACGAGTGCGTGGCCGATATGGAGTTGAATAACGTTACCGTGGTGCGTGCCAGGGCCAATGAGATGATCGAGGCCATTGCGGGTGCTGCTGGCGCTCAAGGCGGCAATCGTGGCAATGGAAGCGCCAGGAACGGCAAAGGCGGCAAGAACGGCAGGGGAGTGGCCGTTCGCGGTCCTGTACTGGATTTGGATGGCAAGCCTATTCAGGCGAAACATCCGTTTGCCGTGGTGACGTGCCGTGCCGTGGCTCCTATGACCAAACTTTCGGGGTGGACGCTGCCGTTGCTTGAGCGCGGTGGACGTTTGGTCGCACTGAAGGGGCGGTCCGCGCAAGAGGAGATCGAAAAGGCTTCCAAAGAGATCGCCAAATGCGGTGGCATTCGTCCGCGGGTGGTGGATGCCGAGGTTGGTCCGGGCTTGGAATCGACCCATGTGCTCATGGTGGATAAAAAGTAAGTTATCCACCATTTCGGTGAGTTATGCACATTGTCCACAACTGGAAAATCGACGAAAAAAAGCGGCGGAAAAATGTTGAAGTAGCAACGAAAGATCGGTGGATAACTTTTTGCGAACAACGTAAGTTATCCACCGACTATCCACAGCTATTCACATTTGTGCACAGTGGGTGAGATGAGCTGATTCTGTCCACCCGAATGATGAAACTTGAATGTTAAGCATATCGTAAGGAAGGCTAGTGTATGACTGGACCTGAAGGACCAGATAACCTGACATCGATGGAATCGGCAACGGAAACCATCAAACGAATTTTCGGAGGATCGGATTCTCCTCTTGGTTCGCAGATTGCCGACGAATCGACTCGCTATCGCGCCTTGCAGAAGGCCGTTTGCCCAAAGCCGGAGCAGACGCGCCTGATCGCGGTCGCCAACCAGAAGGGTGGCGTTGGCAAAACCACGTCGGCCGTGAATCTTTCCGCTGCGTTGGCTCAGTTCGGTTCCAAGGTGCTGCTGATCGATATGGATCCGCAGGGCAATGCGTCGACCGCGTTGGGCGCTCCGCATGCGTCGGGGGAGCCTTCGGTGTACGACGTGATCGAAGGCAGGAAGACCATCGCCGAAGTCAAGCGCACATGCCCTGATTTTGATCTGCTCGATGTGGTTCCAGCTTCGATCGATTTGAGCGGTGCCGAGCTGGAAGTCGCCGACATGGAAAATCGTAATGTGCTTCTGAAGACCGCGGTTGACGAGTTTCTGGAAACCAGCGAGGAGCACTACGACTACGTGATTATCGATTGCCCGCCAAGCCTCGGCCTGCTGGTAATTAATGCCATGTGTGCGGTGCATGAGATGCTGATTCCGATCCAGGCTGAGTACTATGCGCTGGAAGGTCTCGGCCAGCTCATCAATACCATCGGACTGGTGCAGGAGCATTTCAATCCGTCGCTGCTGGTTTCCACCATGCTGATCACCATGTTCGATAAGAGGACGTTACTCAGCCGTGAAGTGCATGACGAAGTCAAAAATCATTATCCGACTATCGTACTGAATACCACGATTCCCCGAACGGTGAAAATATCGGAAGCTCCAAGCTTCAATCAAAGCGTGATCGCCTACGATCCCAAGGGAATGGGAGCGATTGCCTATTGTGAGGCCGCATTGGAAATCGCACGTCGCTCGCAGACGGTGCTGAAGGCTATCGATGCAAGAAGGAATGAGAACTGATCATGGCTACGAAATCACGTTTAGGCAAGGGTCTCGGCGCACTGTTTCCGTCTCTTCCAGGAGAGTCGGCGAAATCGGAAGCCGCTACTGAACCGGCTGTGGCTGTTGCGGGTGCAAAGGCTGATAGCAAGATCGCTGGAAAGGTTTCAGAAAACGTAGCCGGTGGTGCGACTGTTGCCGGGCAATCCGCGGGGAAGACCGCGGTCAAGAGTTCCGTGGCAACCGCCAAGGCTTCCGTCGATGCCGTCCATGACATGAAGAAGAACGTTTCACGTGAAACCAAGAAGGGGAGTGGCCATCGAGCCAGTATGCCTTCCATCACGTTGAATGAGACTGCTCATCCTGCCGACATGTTCTTCGGTTCCACCAGTCCTGTTGCCACTTCCGAAGTGAAGCAGGAAAGTGTTTCACGTGAAACCGCTGCGGTAAAAAAAAGACCGAAGATAAGAAGAATGACGAACCTGAACTGTTGCCGGTGCAGGGCGGTTATCTCGTTGAATTGCGACTGAGTGATGTTGGACCGAACCTGCATCAGCCGCGTACCATTTTCGATGAGGATGATCTTCGTGAGCTTGCCGATTCCATCAAAGAAGTCGGCGTGCTGCAGCCTATTGTCGTACGGAAGCGTCCACTCGCGCAGATTGAGCTGCTCGCAAGGAGAACGCCGCTAAAGATGCCGAGTCGCACAATATGTTCGACGGGCGCATGGATAGCATGTACGAGCTCATTATGGGTGAACGTCGTTGGCGCGCATCGCAGATCGCAGGTTTGAAAACGATTCCTGCGATTGTCAAAACCACTGCCGACGACGATATGTTGCGTGACGCTTTGCTGGAAAACCTGCATCGCGTTGCGTTGAATCCATTGGAAGAGGCGGCCGCCTATCAGCAGATGATCGACGATTTTGGCTTGACGCAGGCGCAATTGTCAAAGTCGGTGTCGAAGTCGCGTCCGCAAATCGCCAATACTCTGCGACTGCTGAATCTGCCTGCGACCGTACAAAAGAAGGTTGCTTCCGGCTTGCTGTCGGCCGGTCATGCGCGCGCATTGCTCGGATTACCGACGGAAGCTGACATGGAACAGCTTGCGACGCGCATTATTTCCGAAGGGTTGTCGGTACGCAGCACCGAGGAAATCGTGTCGATGAAGGTCGCTGAATCGGACCAGCCGAAGAAAGCGAAAACCAATAAGCTGAACCCTTGGGCCGGAACGCCGATGCAGGTCGGTCTTGAAAAGAGGTTCGGTACGAAGGTGTCGATCAAGGGATCCAAGGAGCATGGACGCATCGAAATCGTGTTCAAATCCGAAGACGACATGAAGCGCATTGTCGACCTGCTCATGCCCACTGCCGAAAAATAGTATTTCTTAAGTTTTTTGGTGTCCGCGGAAGGGGCGGCATATTCTGTTCACGACACACTCAAGGCCGTTTGGCCAAGCTTACAGTCGTGAACAGAATATGCCGCCCCTTCCGCTCGTTTTTCAAGTTTTTGTAGGGTATGACCGTGATGGGAAGTGTTACTGCTGGAGGTAGGCTTGGGCATCGAGGGCGGCCCGGCAGCCCATGCCGGCGGCACTGATCGCTTGACGGTAAATACTATCAACACAGTCGCCGGCTGCAAAAATGCCGGCAGTGCTGGTGCGTGTGCTGGCGCCGTCCACCTGAATATATCCACCCGCATCTCGCTGCACAATGCCGTCAATAAAAGCTGTGGCGGGGGAGTGGCCGATCGCCACAAAAATGCCGTTTGCGGCAATCGTGCTGGTCTCTCCGGTGATGACGTTGCGAATGTTCACGGATTGGGCTCCATTGTCGTCACCCAAGATTTCCTCCACCACGGAATCCGTGACGATGGTGATCTTCGGATTCTGCTGAGCGCGTTCCACGAGAATCTGCGATGCGCGGAATTCAGAACGACGATGAATCAACGTCACCGACGATCCAAATCGTGAAAGAAAATCAGCCTCGGTGAATGCGCTATCGCCGCCGCCGACCACAATAATCGGCTTATCTCGGAAGAAGAAGCCGTCGCAGGTCGCGCAATATGACACTCCCTTGCCGGAATATTCCGCCTCTCCGGGGATGTCGAGTTTGCGATATTCCGATCCGGTTGCGATGATCAAAGCATGGGTTTCAAAAACGTCTCCCTGATCGACGCTCACGGTTTTCACGCCGGTGACGTCATTGTTGCTCACGGAAACAACATCATCCCAAACGATTTCCGCGCCGAACTTCTCAGCCTGGCGTTGCATATTATCCATGAGTTCCGGTCCCATAACGCCGTCGGGGAAACCTGGAAAATTCTCCACTTCAGTGGTGTTGACGAGCTGCCCGCCTGGGGTCAGCGCACCCGCGATGACTAGTGGTTTGAATCCAGCCCGGCCCAAGTATATGGCCGCGGTATATCCGGCAGGGCCGGATCCGACAATAATCACATCTCGCAAATCACTCATATTCCCACTGTAGCGAACCACCAAAGCAACCAGCCGCGCACTGCACGATTTCACGCATTCCTTTTTCTTATGGCGTATTATCAAGTGCTTTCCAAGCCGGATCATCTACAGAGTTTCACGTGAAACACCAGCTGTTGTGCGTGGTTGCGTGCGGTGCTGTGTGTGCAGTTGCTGGGGTGGCTGGATTCTTGGCGTCGCTTGATCGGAACATGAGAAAGGGCTTGCGCTCCACATGGAGCGCAAGCCCTTCGGTCGTGTTAATGTGACGCCTGCCTGCGCAGGCCTTGGATCACTTGTTGATGACCTTCTTGAACAGATCGGCGCTGGCCTTGGCGAGTGCGAACTGGCCGAAGCCCGGATCGACGGAAGCGAGGTTGGCGTTGATGATCTGGTTGAAAGTGTTGTTCTTCATGATGTTTCCTTTCGTTCGGCTTGGCGGCGTTCTTGTTTTCTGTTCTTTCCTCTGGCCGCTGCCGTAAGTCTGTTGCTTTTTGGTTACGTTCAGCGCGGGTGGCGTTGCCGTTTCCCCGCGTGTGGGGTGCGGCTCCGGTTTTCTCTCCGGTTCCTGCCGCATCGTGTCTCTTTGTTCTGTTGTGCCTTCATCATAGGCAGGCTCAACCGTCGATGTCATGCAACGATCGTCGATTCTTTTGTATTTTCATCGGCTAATCTTGAAATAAACGTAACGATGCTGTGATGAACATCAATCGTCGATTGCAGGGCAGTATTGCCGTCGCAAAAGAAACGGCGCGATCTTCAGATTTTCTATCTTTTCTATCTTTTCTATGAAAGTCTCAAAATCGTTCTCCCGTAAGACTTTTCGCAAGGTCGGCATTGTTCTATCCATTTTCTATCTTCCTTATTTGCGGGAGTATTTGCGCTTGTTGCCGGCGAATGTCAGGTTACATTGATTGATATCGGGCTGATTGGGCTGGGCTGATTGGTGTGGCTGTTCGACAGGCTGATTGGTGTCGGGCATAAGAAAGGAACGTGATATGGCGACTATTCCTGAACAATATGAGAGCCAGCGCGTGGGCGTGCAGGGATATCGCGTGCTCAATCTCGATTTGGACGGCGTTTGCGCGGATTACAAGGGCGCGATCCGCGATTACCTGCAGCGGCAGGGCATTGACGTGCCGGAACGTGCGCTGCAGACCGCGCATTACAATCTCACGCGCGAGGACGGATGGCCGTTCGAGACGCTCGACGATTACATCGAAACGCACAAAGCCGCGGAGCGTGAGCATCTGTATGCGACGATGAAGCCGCTTCCGGGGGTCGCGCAGGCATTGCAGCGATTGGCGAATGAGCACGTGTACATTCGCATTGTCACGCACCGGCTGTTCGTGTCCGGCCAGCATCAGATGGTCGTTTCCGACACCGCGCAATGGCTGGACAGCAACCGCATTCCGTACATGAGTCTGTGCTTTACTGGGCTGAAAGACAGTATGCAGGCCACGATTCATATTGACGATTCGCCGGCGAATATCGAAACTTTGCGTGAGGCAGGGCAGCATGTGGTCGTGTTCGATCAGCCATACAACAGTACGTATGCTGGTCCCAGAATCGACAGCTGGAGCGACACCAACGTTGAAACGCTCCTCACCCTCTTCGAATCCTGGCCGGAGTAAGGGGTGTGCTGGCGGTAGCTGCGATTCCGTCCGTGTGACTCTGGTAATCGGTTTTAGGTGCGGGTTGTGCGGACGGGATTATGTGAGCGACCGCATGATTTGTCAGTTGACCGCACGATTTCTTCTATCTGGCCTCATGATTTTGTTTTGGCGACCTCACGATCTGGAAAAGAGTGTCCCCGATTGAAATCGTGAGGTCGCCAGATCACAATCATGAGGTCAGCCAAACCAGATTATGGGTCAGACTAATGCTGGGGTAGACGTTTCAGCGCGTCAGCCAGTCTGCGGCGGAATATACCTGCTCGTCTTTGGCTTGAAAACTTGATTCCACGCGAGCCGCCACAAAGCGCCGCTCAGAGCGCAAAGACGCAGGAATTTGTGGAAAGCGGTCACGTTTCGCACATTGAGATAACCGGCCACGTTTCGCTCGACATATGTGCTGAGATATGACGAAAAGAAGAGTTCAAGCGGCATTTCGGAACTGTAGAGACGGGGGTAGCCGTCGCGCAGCATAAAATCATCCGCGAGCACGCTCCCGAATCTGACATTAGAGTTCTGACATCAGAGTGATAAAAATGGCGAAAAGTTGGTTGTCGATTCTTGAGCCAAGTTCCATCGCTTTTCGACTACGACCATATTCCAAAAATAAATACACAAAGAGCCTGCCATACGTGAGGTGACGCATGGCAGGCTCTTTTCGTATCGCAATCTTCAGAAGTAATCGGATATTGCGATGTGCTGACGATCAGAACACTTGAATGCTTTCGATGTACAGCTGGTTGCCCGGCAGGCTATCAAGTGGAACCCACAGCATGATGTCCTGCGTTTCCACGGCCTTGTCGAACTTGATGTCGGTCGTGCCGGAAGCGTCAAACTCGAACTGCGCCACTTGTTCGCCTTGGGACGGGCTGTTTGTCGCATTCACGCGAATATATCCCTGACCACCGGAAGAACGAATTTTGATGACCATGCGATACGCCTTCTGCGGCTGGCTCAGATGCACGTAATATCCGTAGCCCTGCTGTCCGTCAGGATTCGACAGGAACTGACGATTGTCGATTTCGTACGCGGTCGTGTTTTCCGGCTGCTTCGGATCCGGCACTTTCTTCGACTGCTTATCGGCGGTCACGACCTTGTCCTCGGTTTTCTTGGGTTGCTTGGACGCCGTAGACTCGCCGGATGCCGGCGTATTGGCGGAAGCATCGGAAGAATCCTTGGAATTGGACGAATCGGTATTGCCGGACGTATCGGAATTGGAAGAATCCGCGGAATTCGCATCCGACTGATCTCCCTCGCCGAACGGCACTTCGTCAAGATTTATTTCCGGCCATGGTCCTTTTGAATCAGTCGTAACCGAATCTGAAGGCTGCATCAACCCATGAACTGCAAACCCAAGCGCAACCGCAACAACGATGACCGCCACGATAATCGCAACGACCTTCGTTTTCAGCTTGCCAAACAGTTTCGCGTCGGCAACGTCAGTATTCGCCGAAGCGGAAGAAGGATTCTTCGGCGTGAAGCTCGGCGGAACCGCGGCTCGACCGGCGGCATACGCGGCATCGATCGCCTCCTGCTCTGCTTTCAACGCACGGGCGGACTCCTCGCCGGGCTGAATGACCTGACCATCCGCGCCGATCACTGGAATGCGACCGGTTTTTTCCAACTGGGAATCGTCGGATGACATGCCATCGTCCGGTACGGAAACCCTGATGGGGAAGGAGAAGGGAGAATCGCTGGTGTCGGTCACGCCATCGATGTCTTCTTCGCTCAGCAGTTCACGGCCGCTGCTCCACAACGATTTCACCGCTCCACTGGTGGCCGCGACGCCTTTCGCCAAAGCCTCCTTGCCATCGGAAAAATCGTTATGCGGTTCGGGAGCCGTGAACGTCATTTCCGGAATGCTTCCAGCCGCTGCCAGCGTATCCGGCAGCGGGAGCACATCCTTCTCAAGAATCTGCAGTAACGGAACATTGGCGATTGAGCATTCCGAATCCATGGAAGGCAACGTGATATCCATGCTTCCCAACGATGACAGCGGTTGGTACTCGCCAAGCAACGCTTCCAATTCCGCAATGGTTGCCATCGGAACGGTGGGGAAGCCGTCGTCCTCTTCAAGTTCGAGACCGCGCTTGCAGATCACGCGGAATTCCATCGGCGTGGTCGGCGCGAGCGCTTCAAGACGGAAATCCGTCGACAGCGTGGACGGGCGTCGGATCAGCATAGCGTACAATAGCGCTGAGATTTGACGGATCGCAAGCTGTTCCCGATTTTCCAAAGCCTGCGCGCGGGAAGTGTCGGCAAGCATGACGCTCACTGGAGCGTCTGCGATCTGAATGCCGGAACGGGTCAGTCGCACCGTGTCGGTGCTGATGGAGAAATGCGTGAGATTGTCTTTTTGCAGCGCATGCAATGATTCGATGACTTCGCCAATGATGGAGCGCATGGCTGTATAGCTCAACGGCTGGTCGGCATTCAGCGCAAGATATTCACTGAGGGTCATGCCTTCGTCAAGCTGCGTCACCACCAGCGCGACCTGGCCGGCATGCTGGAGCTGCAGCACTTTCGTGAAGTGGGAATCATGTGAAATAGCCAGCATGGAAGCGGTTGCGTTGACTTCCTGCAATGCCTTGCTGCTGCTGACAATAAACAGCTGGCAATCCCGTGCGAGCACATGGTCGCTGGCCTTCCAGACCTGCAGTCCGGTTTCTTCGCGCAATGGCGAAACGAGCACGTAGCGATTGCTGATGGTATCTCCCAGCTGAGGTTTCATGGGTTCCTTCAACTTTTTGTAAACGTTTGTTCTGCCTATGGTCACTCGCCGTTTTCGGCGTCGCCCTGTTCCAGTCTATCGTTGGGACTGGTCGGCTTGCGAAGTCCGGGAATACGTGAGGAAATCAGTGCGATCGCCTCCTTGAATTCCTCGGAACGTAGCAGCCGCAACATGCCTACGTAAACGATGAAGGTCACTATGGCCAGCAGTGCGGCACACGCCACTGCCTGAATCCAGTTCATATGACCGTCCACCGCTCCGATTTGGGCGCCGACAAGCTGGTAGACGCTGTCACGTACCGTCACGCCGATGAACATGGTAGCTACTGCCGCGCCAATCGATTTCAGATACGAGATGGCTATGCGCGGACCGTCGATATTGTTTTCGAATCGTTTGCGCAGCATGGCATACAGATGGGGATCGGCAGTATGTAGCTCATGGCTCCTACCATGCCGATCATTGTCGTCCATTCGGTAGGGGGGAGTAGTTTCGCGCCGATGATCACGCTTACCGCTTGAATGCCCATGGCGAACAGCATGAAAATGAACGGCGATTTGCCGTCTTCGAAGGCATAGAACGTGCGCTGGATAATCAGATACGCGCTGGCGAACGGAAGTCCCACGCCAAGCGTGACCAACGGTCCCGCCATAAGAATCGCCTCTCTGACGCTCACAGACGGCAGCAACGCGAGAATGATCGGAACGGGCATCACCACGAAAGCGACCGCGAAATAGCACATGATCACACCCATATTGCGCAGCGCCTGGCTGAGATCGATGCGCGCTTCGGCGATATTATGATCGGCGACCGCACGGGATATTTTCGGGAAAATCGCGGTTGCCAGCGAAACGGCAATCAGCGAATACGGCAACATGTAAATCGTGTACGCGTTCTGGTATGAAGCATTGCCGGCCACGTCGAGCGGATTGATGCCGAACTGCTGCTGCGCGAGCATCGGCGCGTTAGTGGAGGTACGCGTGATTACGATATTGGCGAGCTGGTCGATTACGACAATGCCGACACTCCAAGCCGCGACCGGTCCCATAGAACGCAATCCAATGCCACGAAGGCCGAAGATGGGGCGGTATTTCAATCCGATTTTGGTCAGTGGAATGAACAGTACCAGCGCCTGGAATGCCACGCCCAACGTCCACGTGCCTGCGGTCAGGGCGATTTTGTCGGCGGTCCAAAAATCAAGCGGATGCTCGGTGGCACGGCCGAATAGCGCGATGAACGTGCCGAAGCCGATGCAGCTGATGATGTTCGCACCCACGGAACTCCACGCATACGCGGTGAAATGGTCTTTGGCCGCGAGAATCTGGCCGACCACCGTATATAGGCCGTAGAAGAAGATCTGCGGCATGCACCACAGGGTGAATGAGGTCGCCAACGCCATGGTTTCGGGGCTACCGTTCACATACAGCTTGGTGAGCAGCGGCGTGCATAGGGCCATCAGGATCGTCACCGCCAACAGCATGGTGATGGCAAGCGTGATGAGCTTGTTGAGTTTGGTTTCGGCGTCTTTTGCCTTCAACGTGCGTACGATCTGCGGCACGAGCACGGCGTTGAAAATACCGCCGGAAACCAAGGTGTAGATCACCTGCGGAATCATGGATCCGGCTTGGTAGGCGTTCGCCGCATAGCCGGTGGTGCCTAAAGCCCAAGCGAGCAGAATGGTACGGATTTGCCCGGTCACGCGCGAGGCCGCGGTGCCGGAGGCCATGATCAGTGAATTACGGCCAACGGAAGAACTCATTCGTCTGGATCCTTCTTACGGTGGAATTGGCGCCACAGTCCCAAAGCTCCAAGCAGCACGCGATGCCGATGATGATGAAGCCGGTTTTGTCGCTGATCTGCAATGCGCTGGTGATGTGGGTGGTTTGTGTCGCTCCGAATGTGATGCCCTGCCTGTCCTGCAGGCTGAGCGTGGCGTCCGCGGTGCCGGAGGTGGCCACGCGGATAATGAACGCCACTTGGGCTTCGCCGTGCGCGGGCACTTCCACGGTGTCGAAACGCGAAGTGACGATCTGCATGGAGTTGGTCAATGATGAGACTTTTACCGTGACCGGATAGGGGTGGCTGTTGCTGATGGTAACGGGCATTTGCGCGGTTTCGCTGACCACGTTGACGTTTTCCGTCGGTGTGATGGCCACGCCGTTGATGAGCAGGGACGCCAGTTGCCCGGCTCCTTCCACCATGGTGCTTCCGGCTGGATTTTCGCCGCCTAGCGCGTGCAGGGCCATGATGCCGTGCGCGTTGACGAGCTGCCTGCGCCACGCTTTGAGGCCTGCGGGGGCCTGCTTGGCATCGTCGGCGACGTCGGTGAGGATGGACGCGTTGAATCGTTTGATGTCGTTTGTCGAGGCTGCCAGTGTGTTGAGCGTCTGCCTGAGATTGGCTTGCGTCGCATCATTGATTCCGTCGGATTGCGGCACGATCGCGGCTGCATCGTCGCCGCTCAAGGCGGGGTCGGCGTTGTTGAGCGTGTTCAGATCGGTGATGTTCAGCCATGGCGATTGTTCGACGTCCGTCATCAGTGCGTCCACGACGGCCGGATCAGAGTTGCCGTTCAGGCAGACCAGCAGATTGCGTTCCGAATACGGCTGCTCCATCTGGTAGAACGCGCTTTGCGCGACGAATCGCGCGAGACGCCCGGCCGTTGTTCCCTCGCCGTCCGCTTCGGCGTCGGCACTGGTCGCTTGCCTTGTGCAAGGTTGGAAAGCACGCTTTGCGCGGTCAGTACGGTGATGTCGCCGGCGTCGGTGGTTACTACGGTCTTGCCGGTTTCCGCGGTGGCCGCATCATCCTCTTCGAAATCATGCGTGGCGATGACGGTGTCGTACCCCTGCTGCTTGGCTTTCGCCAGCGCGTCGGCGGTCCAATTGCCGGTGCCCTGCCATGCATACGTGGTCATACTCGCGTTCGGGTCACCCAACGCCGATTGATAGTTTTCAAGGCCTGTTCGGCGTTCCATTGCGAGGTGCCGACGCCTGCCGAATCATAGGTTTTGCTGTCGTTCAGCGCGGAATAGGCGGTGATGTCGAACAGGGCCGGTTGCGTGATGCCGTCGACTTGCGTCGGCATCGGCATCGCCTTCAGATAGGTTGGATCGGCCACCACCTGCAGTTTGTCATGCTTGGTGAACGTCTGTTCCAGCGACTTGAGTCGTGCCTCGTCTTCTTTGCCGGGAACGGCGATTTTCGAGAGTTCCGCGGAGGTGACGCCACCTTTGTTGACGAGCTGTTCCAGCATGGTGTTGTCGGTGGTCCATCCTTGCGCTTCGAGCGGCTGCACGATGGTGATATTCATCGCGGGCGTGTCGGGGGTATTGATTCCAGCTCCGGTCCGTGTTGCGAAAGTGTGCGCTTCGTCTTGTTGAACGCCATTGGCTCATAACTGAGCGTGACCGGTTTCGGCCCCCAGGAGTTGACGGACGCCAGCGTCTCCTGATTCGAGTCCGCGTCGATGTGCACGTTCGCCGAAGCTCCCGGTTGAAGCGCGGGAACCTCGCTCTGCCCAACGATATTGGGCGTGGGAATCTGCCCGATGCCTTCCGACCATTCCTGGATATCGTTGCGCGACACGAACGTGTAGAAGGCGTTCATGGCAAGGGTGAGCGTGCCTGAAGGGATTTCCTGATCGGTGGTGTTGGTCACCGTCGCGCTCAAATGATAGCCGGAAGTGTCGGTCAGCACGGCGGTGGAGGAGTCGATCGACAGCATGGTGCCGGATTGCGATTCCTGTGTTTCTTCGGCTTCGGCTTTCGGCACAGGTGCGTATAACAACATCAACGCATGGTCATAACCATGGCGAGGATTGCCGAAAGCGCACGCATGCCGTGCGGAACGTTCCGTTGTGCGGGTTGATTCACCTTCACGCCTGTCTGTTGAGTTTCCTTGCGTACAACCATGCTATCTTTCGTTCGTTCGGGTAGCTGAGAACGTCGTCCAAATCAGCAAAATCCACCCAAATCGCGTCTTCCGCCTCATGATCCGGGTCGCCTTCCACCGTCAACTCGCCGCCGATCTGACGCAATGCGAAATGATGCACCAGCTTGTGCACGCGCTGGCTGGTTCCGGTGAACCAGTAGTCGATGGTGGCGATGGAATCGACCACTTCACCTAGGATTCCTGTTTCCTCGTGAACTTCGCGAACGGCGGTTTGCTGCGGTGTTTCGCCTTTTTCGATATGACCTTTCGGCAGGCACCATTCCAAATGTCCGCTACGCGAGTGGCGTGCGATGATCGCCACACGGCCCTTGTCGTCGAATACGAGACCTCCCGCCGAATATTCGCGCACTACCGGCAGTTCCTGCGCGTCGAGCGAGGCGAACGTGGTCGGACCGTCCGTGGCGCGCCGCTGCGGCATCATTGCCGGGGTGGGTGCGTTGGGCGTGATGATGGTCTCTTGCCGCAAGGAAACGGACTGCGATGTGTACAGCAGTTTGTCTGGTTCCATCGGATTTTGGGCATGGTCGTCCGCAGCATGGGCAAGCATGCGTGCAAGGTCTGCGGGCGTAATCATGATTCCAACCATACTCAATTCTGTGTGCAGGTGGGGTAACGGTATGCTGGTAAGGCAGAAACTTGTGGTGCCGGAAAGGGATGGCGTGAACTTCGAAGTGTGGCCAGAGGCCATTGAATTAGGGCGTATGTTCGCCGCGGAAGGCTATGAATTGGCGTTGGTGGGAGGTCCCGTTCGAGACCTGCTGTTGCATCGTAAATCGCATGATTTGGATTTTTGCACATCGGCGCGTCCTGAGCAGTTTGAACACATTTTGCGCCGTTTCGGGCGCGATGGCTTTTGGGATATGGGCCGTAAATTCGGCACGTTGGGCGCCATGCGCAGGCGTGAGGATGGCACGGAAGTGCAGGTTGAGGTAACGACCTACCGTTCCGACACGTATGACCCCGACTCGCGCAAGCCGGAAGTCAATTATGGCGACACGCTGGAAGGCGATCTTTCCCGCCGTGATTTCACGGTGAATGCCATGGCGTTGCGTGTGCCGGAATTGGAATTCGTCGATCCGTTCGGCGGCGCGAACGATTTGGCCAAGGGCGTGTTGCGCACGCCGGTCGATCCTCGCCAGTCGTTTGACGACGATCCGCTGCGCATGATGCGCGCCGTACGTTTCGTGGCGCAACTGGGCTTCCGTATCGAACCGGAAACCGCTGAAGCGCTGACCGACATGGTCGATCGCATTGAAATCGTTTCCGCTGAGCGCGTACGCGACGAACTGGTCAAAATGCTGCTGTCCGATCGCCCGCGCGCAGGTATCGAAGCGCTGGTCGATTCCGGTCTTGCCGATATCGTCTTCCCGGAAATTCCGGCATTGCAGCTCGAAATCGACGAACATCATCGTCATAAGGACGTGTTCGAGCACACCATGATCGTCATTGATCGTGCGGTTGCCCTCGAAACCGGCCCGGACGGCCCTGTGCCGGCACCGGATCTGACGTTGCGTTTGGCCGCGCTGATGCACGATATCGGCAAGCCGAAGACGCGTCGTTTCGAATCGGGTGGCAAGGTGAGCTTCCATCATCATGATGCGGTCGGCGCGAAAATGACCCGCAAGCGCCTTAAGGCATTGCATTTCGACCATCATATGGTCGAGGACGTCAGCGAGCTGGTCAATCTGCACTTGCGCTTCCACGGCTACGTGGAGGAGCCGTGGACGGATTCCGCGGTCCGCCGTTACGTCAAGGATGCGGGTCCGCTGTATGAGCGCCTGAACCGCCTTACGCGTGCGACGCGACCACGCAGAACAAGCGCAAGGCCATGGTGTTCTCGTCGGCGATGGACGAGATGGAACAGCGCGTGCGCGATCTGAAGGAGAAGGAGGATTTCGACGCGATCCGCCCTGATCTGAACGGTGACGAAATCATGCAGCTGCTCGGCATTGACCCGGGGCCGCTGGTTGGCAAGGCGTACAAGCACATGCTGGAATATCGCCTCGATAACGGCCCGGTCGAGCGTGATGTCGCTGTTGCCGAGTTGAACCGTTGGTATGAGGAACAGCAGGCCGAGTAGTCTGCTTGCTGACCTCACGATTTGGATTCTATGACCGCACGATTCGATTTTTCGGGCAAAAATAGAATCGTGAGGTCAGTCGGTTCCGAAAAGTGCGGTTTCGGGGGTATTCTCTGGAGGATTTCGCCCGCGCTTTAACCCACGAATATAAGAATTGACCTCACGATCTTGATTTTCAGTGAAAAATCGAAAATCGTGAGGTCAATCCGAAAAATCCGCAAACAAAAAATCTGCAAATCACACGGCGTCGTGTTCGGGGGCCTTCTGTACGTCGGTCATCTTGTCGACAGTAACGCATCCCTCGAAGCTGTCGATCTCCTTGCCGGCGGTCGGCACCTTCTTCTGATTCTGCAGATTGTCGAAAGTCGCGCCAACCACAACGTCGATCAGCATATCCTCACGATCGTCCATCACCATCGTCGCGTCGTGAAGTTGCTGTTCACCGTGTACGCCTGATTGATGGCGTTCTTGCCGAAGATGATCATCGTGCGTTCCACTTTGGAGCTGGTGTAGTTGCCGGCTGCCTGGGTGTTGAACTCGCGGTTCTGCAACGCGCTGCTGACGGCTTGCGCGAAGCCGGCGAATTCAGTGCCGTTGAGCACGCGCACGGTGATGTTGCGGTTTTCCACGTACTTGCCTTTGCTGCCGTCCTGTTCCTGTGCTGCGCAAGGGGCCTGCTGGCCGTAATTCGGCTGTACCGCGGCCGACTTGACATTGCCCAATCCTCCAACATGGAAGAAGAACAGCAGGGAAATCACCAATGCGATCGTCAAAATGGTGCCGGTGATGGTGAACACCACCTTTTGACGGCGGCGAATGTACTGTTTGCGCGCGGCGCGCTCGTCGTTAGCCTGAGTCATGTACGAGTCCTTCTCCAAAAATCGGTTGACTTCAACCTTACTGTTACGCGATGATATGCACAATCGGATGGGCCGGTGCCTTGGTGGCGATGATGCGGTCGACGCAACGGCTTTGTTGCCATGCCGACTGCACGGCGCGTGCCGCATCGTCGGTTGGCACGAATGCGATTACGGAAGGGCCGGATCCGGAGACGAACGCCTGCTTGGCGCCTGCCTGCAACGCTTCGTCGATCGCCTGTCCGCTGCGTGGATGCAGTGAGATCGACGCCTGTTGCAGATGATTGTTGTCGGTTGCGCCGGCGCCGATTTGGTCGAACATGGCATACACTTCCGGCGTGCGCAGTTCCGCCTGATACGCGCCGACCAGCAGACGGCCTGCAAAGCCCTGATCCGTCAGTTCCAGCACGCGTCGCTGTTTTCGCTGAGTTGTTCGATCTGCTCGCCGAAGCCGGTGCCTCGCGCATAGCCTCCGGTCAGGCAGAACGGCATATCCGCGCCCAATGTGGCGGCAACCTGTTGCAACCGTTCAATGGACCAATCAAGATTCCATAGCGTGTTCAATGCCAGAATCGTGGCGGCCGCATCCGCGGAACCTCCTGCCATGCCCGCGCCAACGGGAATGCGTTTTTCGATGTTCAACGCCACATCCGGTTCATGGCCGCTCGCTTCGGCCATGGCGAACAGGGCGAGCACGGCATGGTTGCGTCGCATGTCGCTGCCGGAGGAGGCCAGATCGCCAAGATAGGCACCTTCAAGATTCAGGGAGAAACCGGATCCGGGCTTTTGCGACTGGTGGTGACGGTGTCGTACACGCCGACGGCGCAGTAGATGGTGTCGAGCTCGTGTCGGCCACCCCATTCGCTGCGTGGCCTGCCTACGTGCAGGGTCAGATTCGTTTTCGCCGGGCAGTCCACGCTGACCCGTGTTGATTGCGGTGTTGGTGTCGCTCATGCTTGCGACACCTCGCCCACGGCTCGTGCCAATGCCACGAATTCGTCGATGGCAAGCGTTTCGCCACGGCGCGTCGGATCGATGTCCGCCTGCTCGAACGCTTCGGAGGGCACGATCTTCTTCAACGCGGCATGCAGGGTTTTGCGCCTCTGGCCGAATGCGGCGTCGATAAGACGGAACACGTTTTCGCGGTCCACTACGGAACCGTCGGGATTGTTGGCCGAAGGCGTGTGCCCGCCCTCATATCGTTTGAACAGCACCAGCGCGGAATCCACATTCGGTGCCGGCCAGAACACATTGCGCCCGATAATGCCCACACGTTCCGCGGTACCATACCAAGCGAGCTTCACGCTTGGAGTGCCGTAGATCTTTGAACCGGGCTTTTCGCTCAGTCGGTCCGCGACTTCCTTCTGCACCATCACGAGGAACGTGCCGAGATTGTCGAAACGTTCCAGCAAGGTCAGCAGAATCGGCGTGGCCACGTTGTATGGCAGATTGGCGACCAGTGTAAACGAATCATCATTTTGGAAATCAGGCAGATTTTCCGGTGTCACGGTCAACGCATCGCGATTGACCACGCGGAAACGATCCACCGCATCCGGCATGAATTCGGCGATGGTGCCGGGCAGTCGTTCCGCAACGGGCGGGTCGATCTCCACGGCGGTCATCGTGGCGCCGGTTTCCAAAATCGCCAATGTCAGTGAACCGAGTCCAGGTCCGACTTCCAGCACATGATCGTCGGCGGTCACACCTGCCTCGCGCACGATACGACGAACCGTGCCCGGGTCGATTACGAAATTCTGCCCGAATTTTTTCGTCGGGCTGATACCGGCCTCGGCCGCGATACGCCGAATGTCGGCAGCCCCCAACAGGCGGCCTTGCGCGGTTTCGTCGGTTGCGTTGGTTTCGTTCGCGTGTTCTGTCATTACCTCATTATCCGTTCAACTGGTATGAAAAGTGTGCGCTGTTGCGTTTGCGTATTGTTGCGATCGGCGTTGTTTAATACCATCGACCTGCTCGGAATGCTCCCATCGCCTTCGACGGGCTGCCGTAGCGTTGCGCGATGTAGCTCAGGCCCCAGTCGATCTGCACGGCCGCATCGTCACGCCAGTTTGCGCCGAATGCCGCCATTTTGCTGCCAGGAAGCGACTGCGGGATGCCGTAGGCTCCGGAAGATGCGTTTTCCGCATACCACAGCCAGCTCGATTCACGCGTCCACAGTTTCACCAGATCGGTCCAGTTTTGCCCGGTCCAGCCATATTGCGCCGCGGCTCCGGCCGCGTAGGCCTGTGCCTGCGCGGGGGAGGGGTGATAGAGGCGGCATCCTGCCGAAGGATCGGAAGGTTGCGGTGTCGGGGTGGGCGTCGGGTCCGGCGTGGGGGTCGGGTCCGGCGTGGCGTGGGGTCGGGTCGTGGAGTTGGCGTCGGATCCGGGTCGGTTTCGATCCGGAATCGTCCTTCTTGTTGTCGTCTGAATTATCCGTATTGCCGGAATTACTGTTCGAATCGTCTTTCTTGTCGGAATTATCGGAATTGTTGTTCTTGTTCGAATTGTCGTTCTTTCCGGAATTATCGGAATTGCCGGTATCTCCGGAATTGCCGGATCCGTCATCCGATCCCGAATCGTCGGAAGATGCTGCCGGTCCTACTGCGATAATCTGATCGAGGGCGATTTTCGTGGTCGTTTCGTTGGTCAGCGTCTCGCTTTCCTTCTCGCCGTCCACGTACGTGACGTCGTACGTTTGCTGGATTTCGCCGTCCTCGCCTTCCTGCCTGACTACGACTTCGCCGGGCTGCAGGCTGGGGTCGACGATGGTTTGCGTGCCGAAAGGCACCGCTTTCGTGCGTGTTTCCTCGCCGTGCGTCACGCGGCGGACGCGCAGGATCGTTTCGCCGTTGTCTTTTTCGACGCTGACGCGATCCTCCTTGTTCAGCGTGATGCCTTTGGAGTCAAGAATGGAGGCCGCCGGCAGTTTGCCATTCGGCGATTCGGAGCTTTGCCCGTCTGCGATGACGGTGACCGGCCCGTTTTGGTTGATGATCAGTCCGCCGGTGAGTTTGTTGTACACGTTGTCGATATTGACGGTGACTTTTGCCGCGTCTGCTTCGTTTTGTTCGAAGAATCCGATCAGCTGTTCGGCGCTGGTCGCCACTGTCCAGAAGGGCACTTCCTGCCCGTTGATGGTGATGGTGGTCTGGTAGGCGCTTCGTACCGTCACCACGTCATGGTTGCTCAGCATGCTGGTGGGGCTGGTGGATTCCACGAGATCATGCGTTTTGACCTTCACGCCGCGTTCCTGCAGCAGACGGTCGACGCTCATCGCGTATGTGGTTACGGTGGTGGTTTCGCCATCGATGGTCAGAGCCACGGTTTTGCGCGCGCCTACGCCGAATGCGAGCGTCGAGGCGAGCGTCAACGAGACCACGCATGCCGTCACTCGAACACGCCGAAGCGTCACGAATCTCCGGGGGGTCCACCTTCTTGTCATACGTCCTCTTTCCAGCGACTGCCTACATCGCCGTCATTGTAACGGTCAGATCGGGACGAATGGCATGGTTTCCGCTGGCTTTATCTATACCGCCACATTTTCGAGGAAAGGAGTAAAGAAAAGGGGGCAGGAGAGAAGGGGATGTCCTGCCCCCTGCCCGGACGAGGCAGGTTGGGGGAAGCCTCGTCCGGTCGCCAGAAGCCATAAGTTGGGGGAAGGCTTCTGGATCACTTACCCATGGTAAGAGGTCAAAGCCCGTCAAAACGGGTTTCGAGCCTCCTGTCGGGATCGAACCGACGACCTGCCGCTTACAAGGCGGCCGCTCTGGCCATCTGAGCTAAGGAGGCTTGTGCCGCTTTCTAGCATAATGCATAAAAAACGGCAACGATTGAATAGCATAACCAGCGTGCCCGATGCCGTCAACTTGGAACTGCGCTTTGGCTGGCACGCTGGCGAGTAGGGGGGTATATTTTTTCGATTATGAGGATTGCGTAGGGCTGATCACTCGCCAGTGGTGTTGGAGATCGGATCCTTGTCGGAGCCGATGGAGGGCATCACGCCTTCCTTGCCGATGTCGTCGGACTTGATTCCGATGGCCTCCAGCAGGCCTTCCTCAATGGTCTCCTGCGCAGTGCTCAACTGGTTCATATCCCAGAACTTGCCGTTGATGGTCACCGTTGGGGTGGTCATGCTGTCTTTGTAGGTTCCGGACGTGTTCCACAGTTCGGAGCGCTTCGGCGTATAGGTGTCGATGGCGTCAAGCCAATCCTGGTAGTCGCGGCCGAACGCCTTGTCCGCCACATCCTCGGAAACTCCCGAGGCGATCATCTGTTCCTTGATCTGATCGTCGCTGACGGACTTGTAATTCGAGCTTTCCTCAGGCTGGAAATCCTCGGCGTACATTTTTTCGAGGAAGGTGATCAGATGGCTCGGATCGCTGTCATGCTCGGCCAGATAGATCGCGGCATTCGCTGCGCGGCTTGAATAATCGTCGGTGGACCACTTGTCCATAAACGCCATGAAATGCAAATCAAGATTGATCTGACCCGCGTCGACCATCTTCTGCAGATCCTCATCAAGCTGACGATGCAGATTGCCGCAGCCCGGGCACAGGAAATCCATGTAGATCGCAACAGTCGGTGCGCCTTCGACGGACTTGCCGTAGCCATCCTTCGAAATCAGCAATCCGCCCTTCTTATCGACGAGCTTAGGGGTGTTTTCGACTTGCTGCAGCTTGTCGTACGCTTCTTCCACGGTCTGGGTGGAAGCCTGCGTTTCGGTGTTCTTGTGCATGTTGTGATACACGGTGAACGCGCCGATCGCCACCAGGATCACCAGCACCGCCATCACGATGGCGCCGATGAGGGTCTGCTGCTTGCGCTCCTTCTCCATCTGTTCGGCGCGAGCCTTCATCTCCGCGGCCTCAGCGGCCCTACGCTCGGCGCGGCTGGCGCGCTTCTGCGCATCCTTACTGTTCTGGGCCATCCACATTCCTTTCGATGTTCACATCACGATGCTGTGCACCATAGTAGTGTGGACACGCTATTGCTGAATGAAGTATTTCGTAAAAGCTCACGTTGCCATACTACGTGCGATTATCTGATGTTTTTTCTGATGATTGCAAAACGTTTGCCGATTTTTTGATTTTTCGCTGCGTATTTTCGTGAGATGGCGTCACTACATATCGTACGATTCGGCAGTGGTGCCGGATTTCGGGCGGCCGCGCAATGCGCCGGCACCCAATCGCAGCACCAATGCTCCCGGAGCGAGGGCGCATACCAGCCAGCCGATGGCGCAGCAACCGGCCTGGGCGACGCCGCTTTGCGAAACCGGCCCTTCAATCCAGGTCGGCAGCGGAATCGTGAATCCGAATATCGACGTATCAACCATGGCAAACGGCAGTTGCAGCGTGACTGTGGCAATCGTCAATCCTAATGCGGCGATGACCGCCATGATCAGTGCGCGTGGCACCGCATAACCCAGCCCCTTGAGCACATGCCAAGGCAGCGTGGCGGCGCGGGCGAACCAGTCGGAAGCCCTGCGGCTGCCCCCACGGCGGCCTTCGCGTTCCAGCTGCGCCTCCATATTGAATCCAATGGTGGCGAGCAACCAGGCCAGCAGCGCGCCCGCGATCAGGGCGATCCATGGCGAGAACAGGCCGCATACGGCCACAGGAATCGCCATCAGCACGCAGAGGGGCACGCCTCTGCCTAGCAGTTCGCCGCGTTGCACGTCGGCCGGATTCGGCGGCTGCAGTACACTCTGCGGCACATTCGGGTTGAGCGGCGCGGCCGGAGCGACCGGTGCGGTTGGCACGGCAGATGTTTGCATGTCTTGTGGCTGCGCACTTTGCGCCATCTCAACCGATGCGTTCGGTATTACGGCAGGAGGCCGCTGGTTGGCGATGCGCTGCAATGCAGGTTTGATGGCCGGGTCGATCTGTGCGGCCTCTTGAGCGGGATTCCAAGCGTCCTGGACCGGCATCACCCGCGTGGATTGCGGTGTATCTTGCGGCAGCACACTGGTATCCCCACTATTGACAGGCAGCACGCGCGTGCCGGTGCCAAGAGGAATGGTTGCGGTATGCGCGTTGATATCCATGACCGAGGTGCCGGCATCGGGTGCATCGGCAATAACGGTATCGGTTATGTCAGCAATAACGGTTGCGCCGATTGCCTGCGTGGCCTCAACGAATTGCGGCAAGGTGCGCGTGCCGATGGCGTCTTCTCCCGTCACATGGTCTAACGCCCGCCAAAGCATTCGTGGATTGTCGGGCGATCCATCAAAAGGGAGCATCGCCTCCGACCCGGCACTATCGGCGGCATCCGAAGTATTCCCCGAAATCCAAGCTTGCGGATTCAACGCATCCAACGCAATCGCCTGCAACAACTCGTCTGGAGTGCAACGTTTCGTACGATCCGGATCCAACGCCGAACGGAACGCGGCCATGGTCCCAGCCGGCAATCCCGCCAAATTCGCGCTTCCCGCGGCAGCACGCTCCAATACCGCCATCATCGGTTTCGTGCCGAACACCGGCTCGCCAGTGGCGGCAAATGCCAGCACGCTCGCCACCGACCACCAATCGCTCATCTCATCGGATTCGGCACCGTCGATGATTTCCGGAGCGATGAATCCAGGCGTGCCCATCACCAATCCGGTACGAGTCACATGGCTTTCGCCCTCGCCCATGGCAATGCCGAAATCCACCAATACCGGTCCGGTATTCGAAACCATCACATTCGTCGGTTTGATATCGCGATGCACAATCCCGGCCGCATGCACAGCCTTCACCGCCTCGATCAGCTTGCGTCCCAACCGCTCCAGATCATCGCCCACATACCGGCCGTTGGTGCGCACGTCCTCACGCAAATTCTTGCCTTCGATCAGCTCGGTTACGATAAAAGCCAGCGCATCATCCAATTCCATATCCACAATGCCGCACACGCCGGGATGACGCACTTTCTGCAGTGCCATCGCCTCCCTGCGCAGGCGCTCGCGTGCAGTCAGCTGGTCGCGGGAGCGTTCGCTGGACGCATCTTCCTCGGCAAGGGAATCACGCAATATCTTCATCGCATACTGATGGCCGCCGTCATCTCGCACCCGCCATACCGATCCCATGGCACCCGAACCAAGCCGGGAAATCAACGTGTATCCGCCAACGAGGCTGCCTGCCTCCAGATTCAATGCGCTTAAGTCGCTCATGGCACCCATGTACTTGCCTTACGTAAGTTGCCGCTGGAACAGCTCGCTGTAGTGTGCCGAAAATATCGCAGGAATTGCGATTATGGAGTTGGAAGCGCAATGAAGATCGATGATTTCCGCAATCAAGGCAAGGATGTTGCAACAATCTGCGGATGAGCGCACATTGTGCCAGATGCATGCGCGCAACGGGATTATATGTGCACGAATGGTAGTTTTACGTGCGCAGGTGGTATGCAGATTATGCACGCGAAACGACAGGCTGGGAAAAATCAGGGTGCTTTTTTCGCGGATTTTGGTGAAATCGAAACATCGACATGAAGAAGTGTCTTCACTTCTGGAAATTGCGTGACGCGGGGCAGCGTTGCATGATTTCTGGTTTCGATGAGGAAATCGGAGCCTGCATGTCGTTTGGTTATGAGAATCAAGGAGGAGGCAGACCATGCTGCAAATCAACATGGCTGACGTCATGAACGTTATCGGTTCGTTGACGCCGTACCTGATTGCGATTGGCGTGCTATTTGTGCTCGCGCTGATCATTACTTTTGCCGTCAACAAGAAGACGGTGAAGGAAGTGGCGACCCGTAAGATCATCCACTCCGAGTCTTGGCTTGTGGCTTTGGTCGGCATTGTCGTCGCGGTTTCCATGATGCTGTCCGGTCCGCTGTCGACGCTGCTCAACAACGCGACCATCACCAAGTACATGCTGTCTGACACCACTGTTTCCAAGGCCAACGAGCTGGCCAAGGAAGTGCAGTCGGAAGCCATCACCATGCTGAAGAACGATGATTCCAACCTGCCGCTGGCTAACAAGAAGGTCAACGTGTTCGGTTGGGGCTCCACCAACCCGGTATACGGCGGCACCGGCTCCGGCTCCATGTCTGACCAGTATGACACCGTTTCCCTGCTTGATGGCATGAAGAAAGCCGGCATCGAGACCAACGCCGACCTGACCAAGCTGTACACCGATTACCGTGCAGATCGCCCAGTTGTTGGCATGTGGGCACAGGATTGGACCCTGCCTGAGGTTCCGGCCGACCAGTATTCCGATTCCCTGATCTCCGATGCCAAGAGCTTCTCCGATGAGGCTGTTGTAGTGCTCACCCGCGTCGGTGGCGAGGGCGCTGACCTTCCTATGAACATGAGGCCGAAGGCATCACCTATGAGAACAACTCCAAGGATTACGAGGACTTCAAGGACGGCGAAAGCTTCCTGCAGCTGAGCCAGACCGAGCGCGATATGCTCGACCTGGTCACCAAGAACTTCAACAAGGTCACGCTCGTCTACAACGGCGCCAACACCTTCCAGTTCGACTTCCTGAACGACTATCCGCAGATCAAATCCGTCGTGTGGTGCCCGCCTGCAGGCCAGACCGGCTTCTCCGCACTCGGTGACGTGCTTGCCGGCGATACCAACCCGTCCGGCAAGACTTCCGACACCTTCCTGAAGGATCTCACCCAGTCGGTGTCTTACAACAACTTCGGCAAGTTCGAATACACCAACATGGAAGACAAGGCCGCCAAGTACACGGGCTTCACTGGTGACGAAGTCACCGCCATCCCGGGCTTTGTGAACTACTCCGAAGGCATCTATGTGGGCTACAAGTTCTATGAGACCGCAGCGGCCGAAGGTGCCATCGATTACGATTCCATGGTTGCATTCCCGTTCGGTTACGGTCTGAGCTACACCACCTTCGAGCAGAAGCTCAACGATGTGACGTACAAGGATGGCAAGGTCACCGTTGATGTGACCGTCACCAACACCGGCGACACCGCTGGCAAGGATGTTGTTGAGGTCTACTACAACCCGCCGTACACCGAAGGTGGCATCGAAAAGGCCAGTGCCAACCTGGTTGGCTTCGAGAAGACCGAGAAGCTTGAGCCGGGCGCTTCCGAGGACGTGACCGTCGAATTCGAAGACGATGACATGGCTTCCTATGATTACAAGAATGCCAAGGCATACGTGCTCGAAAAGGGCGATTACAACATCTCCATCAACTCCGACTCCCACACTGTGATCGGCTCCAAGAAGATCACCGTGGACGACACCATCACCTACGACTCCGATTCGAACACCCACAATGGCGACCAGACCGTGGCCACCAACCAGTTCGATGATGCTGCAGGCGATGTGACCTACCTGAGCCGTGCAGGACATTTCGCAAACTACAAGGAAGCCACCGCCGCTCCGACCAACTTCGAAATGTCTGATAAGGCAAAGGAAACCTTCTACAACAACACCAACTACGATCCGTCTCAGTTCAACGACGATTCCGACGAGATGCCGACCACCGGTGCCAAGAATGGCCTCCGCCTGGCCGACATGTACGGCAAGGATTACGACGATGCTGATTGGGAGAAGCTGCTTGACGAGCTGACCTTCGACGATATGGACAACCTCATTGCCAACGGCGGCTACGGCACTCCGGCCGTCTCCTCCGTCGGCAAGATCCAGCTCACCGACGCTGACGGCCCGGCCTCGTTGAACAACAACTTCACTGGTGTTGGCTCCATCGGCTTCCCGGCTTCCACCGCATTCGCTTGCACTTGGAACAAGGATCTGGCCAAGCAGTTCGGCGAGATGATCGGCGATATGGCTCACGACATGCATGTTGCTGGTTGGTACGCTCCGGCTATGAACATCCACCGCAACGCATTCTCCGGCCGTACTTTCGAGTACTTCTCCGAGGATTCCCTGCTCTCCGGCGTCATGGCATCCAACGAGATCGCAGGCGCAAGGAGAAGGGCGTGTACTCCTTCATGAAGCACTTCGCCCTGAACGATCAGGAAACCAAGCGTACTGAGATGCTCTGCACCTGGACCAACGAGCAGGCCATGCGTGAGATCTACCTCAAGCCGTTCGAGATGAGCGTGAAGGAAGGCGGCGCACAGGCCGTGATGAGCGCCTTCAACTACATCGGCAACACCTATGCCGGTGGCAACAACGTTCTGCTGAACACCGTGCTCCGTGACGAGTGGGGCTTCAAGGGCTTCGTCCTGACCGATTATTTCGGCGGCTACGGCTACCAGAACGGTGATCAGGAGATCCGTAACGGCAACGATTCCATGCTGGCTACCACCTCCATCACCAACCACATCACCGACAAGTCCGCAACCTCCGTGAAGGCCATGCGTACCGCCGCCCACAATATTCTGTACACCGCCGCCAACAGCTGGCAGTATGCAGACGGTGAGCCGAAGGTCGCCACCCCGATCTGGAAGACCGCCATGTACGTGGCTTGGGGCGTGACCGCAATCCTGGTGATCGCACTTGAGGCTCTGGCTATCAAGCGCTACATGGATCGCAAGAAGGCCAAGGCTGAGGTCACTGCCTGATCTCACTTCCTTCTCACAGGTCAAAACATAACTGAATAACAATTGAAACAGCGAGAGCCGTCGACTTCCCTGAGTCGGCGGCTCTTGTTGTATTTCAGCGTGCGTGCCGTCGCAAGTGCAGCCAGGTTTCATGCTTCTTCGCGTCTCTTTTGTATTTCTGTTCTTTCTGTTCCGCTGGAATCATGATTTGCGATTGCATTTGGGTGTTCATCACATGGGAATGAGATGTATATGGGTATGACACGCCGTTTATAGTTTGTTTTTGGTTCATGTGGGCGTTGTCTTCGGGGCCTAGACTGGCTGTACGGCCGTTCGAAGGCCTTTTTCGACACGCCCGAGGGATGTGTTTATTTGCAACGGTTCCAGGGTATCTTTGGAAGGGTCGATTTGCGTGATCGCCGGGGTTCG
>ENA-OPYV01000050-OPYV01000050.1-human-gut-metagenome-genome-assembly--contig:-NODE-50-length-34602-cov-3.724844_pt1 | contig 34602 bp, 38 predicted proteins | sample MGYA00242474_ERZ504485 | MGnify/ENA primary metagenome ERZ504485 (study PRJEB26092, sample SAMD00036263) | human gut metagenome | host: Homo sapiens | study: EMG produced TPA metagenomics assembly of...
TTCTCCTGTTCTAAGCTTCTCCCCGACGAAAAATCAGGAAAAACCTAAAAACGCGCTCCTGCGACTGGGCTTGAACCAGTGACCGTCCGATTAACAGTCGGATGCTCTGCCAACTGAGCTACGCAGGAATGTGCTTCCTGTACGGAATTGCTTCCGTGCACAAGTCACATATATTACACAAATCCTTTGTCTTCGCAAATCGAGTGTCGCACAGCGTGTCGCGACATCACCATTCGAGTTCCGCGATGTCCATCGGATGCTCGTTGCGTCGACGGCGGTGACCTTGCCATCATGCATGCGGATCACACGGTCCGCGATCGGCGCGATCGCGGAATTATGGGTCACGATCACCACGGTGGCGCCTTTCTTACGGCTCATGTCCTGCAGAATCTGCAGGACCTGCTTGCCGGTGTTGTAGTCCAACGCGCCGGTCGGCTCGTCGCACAGCAGGATCTTCGGATTCTTCGCCACAGCTCGGGCGATGGCCACACGCTGCTGTTCACCGCCGGAAAGCTGCGCGGGAAAATTGTCGACACGATCGCCGAGACCGACGTCTTCCAACACTTTGACGGCATCCTGAGCATCGGAAACGATCTGCGAGGCGAGCTCGACGTTTTCCTTCGCGGTCAAATTCGCCACAAGATTGTAGAACTGGAACACGAAACCGATGTCCGTCCTGCGATAAGCCGTCAGCTGTTTCGGGGAATAGTTGGAAATGTCGCGTCCGTCGATGACCACGCTGCCTTCTGAATTCGTGTCCATGCCACCCAAAATGTTGAGCACCGTCGACTTGCCCGCGCCCGACGCGCCCAGAATGATGGCCAGTTCGCCTTTTTCGATGCCGAAGCTCACATCATCGTTCGCGGTGATGGTGGTGGAACCCATTTGGTAACGCTTGTAACTATGCTGCATTTCGATATATGCCATTTTGGTCTCCATTCCACGCCGAAAATCCTTGACTCCCAATATTACGACTACAGTAGGGATTGTTGCTCATAGACGACGAGGAAGGGAACGTTATGGACATCGCCGACGACGCCGACCGTTTGCAAACACTGCTGTACAGCGCTTACGATTCCGATACCGTGCGCGAGATGGAACGTCCGCTGCTTGACGACGGCGTGCCGCTGATGCGCATGGCCGCCTCGGCTGCGGCCCATGTGACCATGACACTGCTCGATGATGAGGACCTCGCCGTCGAGGACGCGCGGGTAGCCCTCCTTGTAGGGGCGGGAGATAATGGCGGCGACGGTCTATGCGCCGGCGCGGAACTGGCGAACGAAGGCGCGCATGTCACCGCGATCGCCGTGGGACGTTCCCTGCACGAGGAGGCGTTCGGCGCGTTCGTGCATGCCGGAGGCCGTGTTCTCGTACTTGATCCCGCCGCCGAAATCCCAGGATGCACCACGGGTTTTTCCGCGGGAGAGGCCGGAGAACGACTGCAGGCCGCCGTTGAATACGTTCAGGGCTCCCATGTGATCATCGACGCGATGACCGGAATCGGCGTAAGCGGCGCATTGCGTGGCATCGCAGGCGCCATCGCTTCCTCCTTGGGATTCGATGGCGAACTTCCCCGACAGGCCCGCCCTGCCGAACAACGAGCCTTCCTCCGCCCTGCCGCTCGTCGTGGCGATCGACACGCCGTCCGGCGTTGGCGTAAATGACGGTTCGCTTCCAGGACCGTACATTCCTGCTGATGTTACGGTAACATTCGGCGCGATGAAGCCGTGCGCGATGGTGCCACCCGCCTCATACGCATGCGGCCGCCTCACTTTGGTCGATTTCGGTTTCGACATTGATGATTGCGTCCCCGCGGCCGAAATGACGGACGGCGATTTCGTAACGGATTCGATTCGCCTTCCGCAACTTTCGGACGGCAAGTATTCGCGTGGAGTGGTCGGATTGGTGACCGGCTCCGCCCGTTACCCCGGTGCAGCCGTATTGTCGGCCACGGCGGCGGCGCGCGCCAACACTGGCATGGTGCGCTATCTCGGCCCGCAACGAGCGCAGGACATGGTGCTTTCCTCGTTGCCCGAGGCGGTGATCGGCAAGGGCCGCGTCCAATCATGGGTGGTTGGTTCCGGCGTTCCCACGGGTGACGACGAAGCCGCCGACACCGACATTCAACGCGAAACCATAACCGCGTTGTTGAAGCATTACGCACTGCAGGAAAAAACCGGCTCCAATGACGACGCCAGGAATGAAAGCGCCCTGGGCATGCCGCCGATCGTGGTAGACGCCGGAGCTTTGGACCTGCTGCCAGGCAAAGTGCCGGCTCAAGTGGTTGTCACCCCGCACGTCGGGGAGCTGGCCCGCATGTTGACTCGGCTAGACGGAAACGAAGCCAGCGTCGACAAAGTGCGCTCGCAGCCGCTCGCCTGCGCCCGCAGGGTCCATGAGCTGACCGGCGCGACCGTATTGTTGAAGGGCGCGGTGACCATGGTGGTCGGCACGGACGGCGAAGGCAACGAGCGGGTGATTCTTTCCGGACGCGCGCCGGCGTGGATGTCCACCGCAGGATCGGGCGATGTGCTTGCCGGCATGTTGGGCGCCCTGCTCGCGCAACAGGACGACATGCTTGCCGAGGATCCGGCATTAGTTCCCGAAGTCGTGGCGGCCGGAACCTACATACATGGTCTTGCGGGCGCGTTCGCATCGCGATCCGAACAGCGTGGATGGCATCGTCCGCAGATCTATGGGCATTCCAAAAAGCAGCATTTCGGGGAAATCGGCCATCCGATCATCGCGAGCGATATTATCGGCGGCATTCAGCCGGCATTTTTGCAATTACTTTAATTGCAAAACAAATTTACCGAACACCAGCCCCAACATCGGTGGCTTTGCGCTACACTAGCGTTGCCAATCCGTATTTTGCAGGAAGGATTTTCATGACCTCCCCCAGTGCCAACGTCACCGATGTGGTCTTTGATTTTTGCGGCGTGCTTATCGACTGGCAGACGCGCGCATGCCTTGAAGGCAGGTACCCCCAAGTGGTTGTAGACCGTATTTGCGCGGATAATGATCCGTGCGGCTTCTACGATTATGAGGATCGCATGGACCATGGCGAGGATTTCGAAGCCATTTATCCCGACGTGGTACGTGAACAGGGCGAAGAGATCGCCGAGATTTTCCGCGATTACATCGAACGTTACGGCGATGCGCTCCCCCGCATGATTCCGGATATGGAACAGCTGCTTCGTGATTTGAAGGCTGCAGGCTACGGCGTGTGGGGGTTGACGAATTGGTCGCATGAGACGTTCCATTTCGCATTCGAACGTTTCCCGCAGCTCGGCGAGCTGCTGCAGGGCACGGTGGTGTCCGGCGTAGAGAAGATGCACAAGCCGAATGCCGACATCTACGAACTGGCGCTGAGCCGTTTCAATCTCAGGCCGGAATCCAGCGTGTTCTTCGACGACACCGCGAAGAACGTCACTGGCGCACAGGCCGTGGGCATGCACGCGTTCCGCTTCACTAACGCCCGGTCAGGCTCGCCGCGATCTGAAATCTTTGGGCATGGATTTCTGACTTTTTCAAAACGAACACTTGAATTAACAAAGGGTGCGGATCGCACGCATGTGAACCGCACCCCGATTGTTGGACTGAAGAAATTCAGATTCGATTCCTTCACTGTTTGCAATTGGTTCTCCTGAGTCCGTTCATTAAACTTTCCCAGATTGCCAACGGCGTTTGTCAACGTTGATTTGTGTTCTGTGTCAAGGCGACGGTATCTAGCGTCGCTATGACGTTACTTCAGTTTTGCCGCGAACCGCGACTGCGGCGGAACAACAGGTAGCTGTATACATAAGGAACGAGCGCTGCACCAACCGCTATCGTCACAATAATTGCGACCATGAGCATGTCGCCCACAGGCACGACAGAGCTGACAACACCCGCCACAATCAACAGCACTCCCAACACCATGAAAGAGATGCCACCCACACGCTGCGTACGCTTCCAATTGTTCTCGTCGACCAGAGCCCAAGGCGTCTGATGCCGAAAGTGTAATTCTGGCGCATGCGCGGAAGGTAATTGCCTAAGCCGACGAACAGCGCGCCCAATACCACGCTGACAATAAGCCCAAACGGGACCGCCCGGTAGCTGGGGATTACACCGAATGCGGTGGCTTCAGTGAACCATGTGACACCGCACATGATGAGTGTGAACGCGATGACGAATCCACGATACAGTCCGCTGGCCTTCATGTAGTTTTCTCCCTTGGGGTCCATCTTCGGGATGACGAGGAAAAGTCCCAAGCACAGCAACGGCAATACATCAAGAATCAACGTTACGGCACGCGGGCCATAACCATTGACCGAACCATCGGCACTCCAATGAATCGGCACGTTTTCGGGAAGCCGACTATAGCAGGCAAGATGTGCGATGATGTTGACTACACACAGTGCAACAAGCGCAATGCACAGATTCGTCCGATCGGAGCGATCTTCTCCCCCGAATCAGTCTTGTTCTTGTCTTCGGCATGGTTGATGTTGTTTTTTAAATCGTTCAAGTTGTTCCCGCGCATAAGACCCTCCTTTATTTATTGTCTGTTTGATCATTCGCTTGATTGACGTTTCCATCGCCGTCCATGAATCCCATGAACCATCCGATCAGATCCTGCATCACCGTGGTGTTGAGACTGTAGATGATGTTCTGCCCGTGCCGTTCGTCGGTTACCAGTCCCGCGGTTTTCAACGTGGTCAGATGGTGGCTGATCGACGGTTTGCTCATGTTGAATTGTTCCGCAAGTTCACCAGCCGTCATGTCACGTTCGCGCAGCAATTCCAAAATGCGCCGTCGCGTGGGATCGGAGAGCGCTTTGAATCCCTCCCCTGCCATACATTCCTCCTTCACTTCGCAATGTTTACACATTTTCTTATTTAGATAATTATCTAAATATCTACCGCGGACATGCGTGCGTTACGTTTCGCACGTTATGGTGGGAAGCATGATTGATTGGAGCAACCAGGACTGAGTTTTCAAAGAAGGCGCACCTTGCCCGTGTGGTGGAGCAATGGTGCGCCCGGTATTTCGCTTGACAGTCGCAAATTATGGGATCGTGGATCTGTCATAACGACTAGTCCACGATGATTCGACCTGTTTGAACGGTTGGTCGATAGTGATTTGTTTTACTGCTTCTGGTCATAGGGTGGGTTGATCATGCGGTCACGCCAATAGTAGACGTCATCATGTTCGCCGATTTCGCGATACACCTTGCATGGCTGTCCGAATGCGACCATATTGGCGGGAATATCTTTGGTAACCAGCGAGCATGCGCCAATCACCGAATTGTCGCCAATGGTGACGCCGGGAAGCACGGTAACGTTGGCGCCCAACCACACATTACGGCCGATGGTGACCGGCAGAGAATACTGTGTGACCTTCTCGCGCAGGTCAGGACGAATCGGATGGCCGGTGGTAATGATAGTGCAGTTCGGGCCGATCATGGTATGTTCGCCGATATGCACTTCACCATCATCAACTAACGTAAGGTTGAAATTGGCGTAAGCGTGCGCACTGAAATACGTGTTGCATCCCCAATTGGCATGTAACGGCGGTTCGATATAAGCGTCCTCGCCGAATTCGCCAAGCAGTTGGCGTGCGATTTCGTTGCGTTGCGTCATTTGACTGGGGCGGGTTGCATTGAAGTCGTATAGCAGTTCCATCTGTTCCTTCTGTGCTTTGATCATCTCTTCGTCATCGCAGGTGTAGATCAGTCCGGAATTCATAGTGTCAAGCACTCGTTGCGGCACAGTCATGGCAGCCTCCTTGCAGTCGTTCATGTCCGTTGCGATTATATACGAACACAACGCAACTCATGTCGTGATTCCGCATGCCTTTCGCGATTCTTTGCACAATCATCGGCCGCGCGTCTGCCAATATCGGAACGCCATGCAGTGTCATTTACCCCCATTTATTCCAGCATTGAAAACTCTGCGGATGGACGGAAGTACGTTGTCAACCAGGCGGATGGAATACGTCGTGTTTGTGGGTGGTGGGATAGCATATTGTTGGTTTTGTCGTTGTGATTGTTAATTGCAAGTCAATAGTCGAAGGAGAATCATGACATATTCCAAGAATGCGCCGTTCCGCGCCGATGTGGTCGGTTCTTATCTGCGTCCGGACGAACTCAAGCAGGCTCGTGCAGATTATGCTGCAGGTATTATTGATGCCGCTGGATTGAAAGCTGTCGAAGACAGGCTGATCACTGATCTGGTTGCCAAGCAGAAGGCCGCCGGCCTGCATGTCATCACCGATGGTGAATTCCGTCGCGGCTGGTGGCATTTCGATTTCATGTGGGGCTTCAACGGCGTGGACCATGTCGCAGCCGCCCATCGCGTTGCCTTCCATGACGAGGTCACTCCCGCCGACACTGCCACGGTGACCGGCAAGCTCGACGGACACGATCATCCGTTCGTGGAGCATTTCAAGTTCGTCAGGCAGTTTGAAGATGACAATACCGTTGCTCGCCAGACCATGCCTTCCCCAGCGCAGACCCGTTTCGTGCTTACCGGCAACAAGAACGCCTACCCGTACGACAAGTTCTACAAAGATGACGACGAGCTGACCGCGGATATCGTGGCCGCATACCGTCAGGTCATTGCCGACCTGTATGCCGCCGGCTGCCGTAACGTGCAGTTCGATGACTGCACTTGGACTCGCCTGTGCGACAAGAGCGTGCGTGAGCGTCTCGGCTGGAGCGATGAGGATGCGGCCCGCCTGCAGCAGGAGAATCTTGACGTGATCAACGCAGTGATCGCAGACCAGCCTGATGATTTGGTGATCAACACCCATATCTGCCGTGGTAATTTCCATTCCACGTGGCTGTCGTCCGGCGGTTATGCTCCGGTCGCAGCCAAGCTGTTCGGCGAAGAGAACGTGGACGCCTACTATCTGGAGTTCGACGACGACCGTTCCGGTGACTTCGCGCCACTGGCTGAGGTTTCCGGCGATAAACAGGTTGTGCTTGGCCTCGTCACCTCCAAGAGACCGGAACTTGAAGATCCGGAAGTGATTAAGGCTCGCATCTCCGAAGCGGCCCAGTATGTGCCGCTTGACCGCTTATGCCTGTCCACCCAGTGCGGTTTTGCCTCCACTGAGGAAGGCAACAAGCTCACTGAGGAGCAGCAGTGGGCCAAGATCGCACTCGTAAGGTCCATCGCCGAAGAAGTCTGGGGCGAATAATCCAAGCCAATGCTCGGTACGACCAGCTTATGACATGGTCGTACCGGGCATTGTGTTATTCGATGATGTGACGCGGAGCATTGGGCGAAACGTATAATACGGGACAGCAATCGTGAAATCATAACATCGCAGACAGGGAAAGCTATGAGAAAAGTTGGCTTTTATTTGCATGCATAATTCATGCCGCAGCCAGATTGCCGAAGCGTTGGGAAAGCATCTACGCGGAACCGATTGTGATTTTTATTCCGCAGGTGTGGAAACCAAGCCGCAGATCAATCAGGATGCCGTACGACTCATGAAAGAGCTTTACGGCATCGACATGGAGAAAACGCAATACTCCAAGCTGATTTCGGATATTCCAAAACCTGACACCGCGATCTCCATGGGCTGCGACGTGGGATGTCCCTATATCGGCAAGACTTTCGACGATAATTGGAATCTGCCAGATCCAACCGGGCACAACGATGAAGCTTTCATTGACATCATCCGTCGCATCGAGGAAAACATCATGAAGCTCTAAAGGGTCTTGACCAGCATCCGTTCGAAGCCCACCAAGACCCTTCCAAAGCATTCTAGGTTAGCTTCTAGCACAATCAGCAGGCAGCTAAATTTTGCCAGCGTGATTTGGTAAGAACATTCACGTGCCCGACACGCACCTCGTGCATAAGAGGCACCGGTACCTCATCACACGTGTGATGATAGACAAAACCAACCTTCTCCTGCACCCCGCTTCGACTTCAGATTGCCGTCATAATAGCCGCACCAAATCGCACTCATACCAAGATCAACAAAACCATGACGGATAACCTCCTTGGCTGCCTCCGACATATAACCCCTCCCCCAGAAAGGCTTGCCCAGCCAGTAACCCAACTCACACTCATCATCACGATCCGTCATATCCGTATGACCATTAAGCTTTAACTCAATCGAACCAATGGGGTTATTGCTGCCGCGCTCGCAAATCGCGTAGCATTCCTTGCCATTGAGCACATGACGAATCGTATTGAGACTTTCTTCTTTCGATCGGTGTGCGGGCCAGCCCGCGATAGGCCCGATATCCGGATCTTTCGCATAGGAGTACAAGCTTTCCGCATCTGTTTCCGCCCAAGCCCTCAATGTCAGCCGTTCCGTTTCCAACATGTAGTCGACCTCTTTCACACGCAATGCATTGAACTGAAGTATAGATTAGCCTGCAAGGAGAGTTTGCTGTGAGTTGCGCGGCGGAGGCGTGACGCGGATGGAGGCGATACATGCGAAAGTGACGGCTGGCCTAACTCTCCTGTGGGCTTCGATGAAAGTTACGTCCAGTGCAGGGCGTAGATTCATAGCCAACACGTAAAGCAGGGGGGCTCCCCAACGGAGCTGAGATAGGCGAATGCCTGACCCTTTGAACCTGTTGGTTAGCACCAACGTAGGGAGCGAAGAATGAGTGTCGTAGCGCACACGCATTGCCAGCGTCAAATTGGCATCCGTAAAAGTCTGCGCAGCAGATGCGTCGACCAAACAGTCTGCATCGCGCAATCATCAATCGTAATTCCATTTTCTATCCCGTATAACCGAGCATACGGGCGCGTCAGCATACCCATTGCCTGCGAAATCAAGTTTTCCCAACCCAAAACATCATAATCAAGGGGGAATCATGAGCAATTATCCATATGCGTCGATGCGAGACAGCTTCGACCTGAGCGCCTATTTTGTGGTAGGACCACAGGATTGCAAAGGCCGACCGATCACCGACGTCATCGATGACGCATTGCGCGGGGGCGCAAGCTTCATCCAACTGCGCGTCAAAGACGCTGACGCGAAGGATCTCACCGACATGGCGCGTGATATCGCGCAAATCATCGAAGACAACAATAAGTCGGATTCCGTGGCATTCGTGATCGACGACCGTGTGGACGTGGTCTGGCAGGCCCGCAGCAAAGGCATCAAGGTTGACGGCGTGCACATCGGACAGACCGATATGGAACCGCGCGAAGCCCGTGCACTGCTTGGCGAAGATGCCATCGTGGGCTTGTCCGCCGAAACGGAAAGCCTGGTCAAACTCATCAACGAATTGCCCGACGGCTGCATCGACTATATCGGTGCGGCACCACTGCATGTTTCCGTCACCAAGCCGGAAGCGTCCGTAGGCGGCAATGACGGTTCCGGTCGCACGCTTGACGAAGAGCAGATCAACACCATTTGTTCAGCCAGTGGTTTTCCGGTAGTGGTAGGCGGTGGCGTGACCGCAGATGATATGGAGATGCTGGCGCATTCAAAGGCGGCAGGCTGGTTCGTGGTGTCCGCGATTGCAGGAGCCGATGATCCGGAAGCTGCAACCCGCAATATGGTAGCGCGCTGGAAAGCCGTACGTGGCGACACGAAGCACGGGTACGCGCCGCGCGTGAAAGCCAGAAAACAGCGGAAATCAACGCTGACAACACAGCCGACGGCGCATCCGGCGAAAAGAAGTTCACCAATGCGAAGGAAGCCAAGGCCGCCTCCAAGCTTGCCAAGCAACAGCGCGTCGACATTGCCGCACGCGATTCCAAGCAGCGAGACAAAGCACATATTCGCAAAACCACGCCGGTGCATTTCGAAAACGAATTCGGTTCCTACGATCTGCAAGTGCCGTACACTGAAATCAAACTGTCTGACACTCCTGGCGTCGGACCGAACGCACCATTCAAGGATTACAACACCGAGGTCCGAAATGCGATCCGAAGGAGGGTCTCGCTCCCCTACGTTTGGACTGGATTCTTGACCGTGGAGACGTCGAAGAATATGAAGGACGTCGCCGCAATTTGGAAGATGACGGCAAACGCGCCATCAAACGTGGCAAGGCTTCCAAGGAATGGCGTGGTCGCCAGCATAAGCCGATGAAGGCCAAGGATCATCCGGTGACGCAAATGTGGTACGCGCGCCACAACATCATCACGCCGGAAATGCGCTATGTGGCGGAGCGCGAGCATTGCAGCGTGGAATTGGTACGCAGCGAACTGGCCGCAGGGCGTGCGGTCATGCCTTGCAATATCAACCATCCCGAAGCTGAACCCATGATCATCGGCTCGAAGTTCCTCACCAAGCTCAACGCCAATATGGGCAATTCGGCGGTCACTTCGTCTATTGACGAGGAGGTGGAGAAGCTCACGTGGGCCACCAAGTGGGGTGCCGACACTGTGATGGATCTGTCTACCGGCAACGACATTCACACCACTCGTGAATGGATTCTGCGCAACTCCCCCGTGCCGATCGGCACCGTGCCAATGTATCAGGCGCTCGAAAAGGTGGAGGATGATGCGTCCAAGCTCAGCTGGGAACTGTTCCGCGACACAGTGATCGAACAGTGCGAGCAAGGCGTGGATTACATGACGATTCACGCCGGTGTGCTGCTGCGTTTCGTGCCGTTGACGGCGAATCGTATGACGGGCATCGTTTCGCGTGGCGGTTCGATCATGGCCGAATGGTGTTTGCAGCATCATCAGGAAAGCTTCCTGTATACGCATTTCGATGAGTTGTGTGAGATCTTCGCCAAGTACGATGTCGCATTCTCACTGGGTGATGGACTTCGTCCGGGATCGCTTGCCGATGCGAACGATGCGGCACAGTTCGCCGAACTGATGACTTTGGGCGAGCTTACGCAGCGCGCATGGGAACACGACGTGCAGGTGATGATCGAGGACCCGGCCATATTCCGTTCGACACCGTGCGCATGAACATCGAGATGGAAAAGGCGATCTGCAAGGACGCGCCGTTCTATACGCTTGGACCGCTCACCACCGACACCGCTCCCGGCTACGACCACATCACGTCGGCGATCGGCGGTGTGGAAATCGCCCGCTATGGCACTGCCATGCTGTGTTATGTGACGCCGAAGGAACATCTTGGGCTGCCGAATAAGGACGATGTGAAGCAAGGTGTGATCGCATACAAGATCGCCTGCCATGCGGCTGATATCGCCAAGCATCATCCGCATGCCATCGACCGCGACAATGCCATGAGCAAGGCACGTTTCGAATTCCGTTGGCTTGACCAGTTCAACCTGAGCTACGATCCGGACACCGCCATCGCGTTCCATGATGATACTTTGCCGGCCGAGCCTGCGAAGATGGCGCATTTCTGTTCGATGTGCGGTCCGAAGTTCTGCTCCATGGCCATCAGCCAAAACATCCGCAAAAAATTCGGTAATGCCGAAGCACAGGAGAAGCTCGTCGCCGACGCGCAAACCATCGCTGCCGGCATGCAAGAGATGAGCGAGCGCTTCCGCGAGCAGGGCGGCCATCTGTACCAGTAGACCGAACTGTAGTAGGTTGTGACGAACGGGATTGTCTGGTGTGTAGAAAGCCGGGCAATCCCTTTTTGTCGCTTATGCCGATATGGAGCACTCCGATAGGGACAACTCTTTTGCTTGTGGGCCTGACCCGTCAAGCCGGTCCGCTCCCATTGGGCGAACACCTGACCGGTTTTGTCGAGCACGGTTTGTGGGGTTTCCAACTGTGTGCGATCCTCGTCAAGCTGCAATTGGTTTTCACGTCCTTGATCTGCGCGATCGGCAGTCCACTATCCAGACAAGAGGGTATAAGCACTCCCCCACGGTCAGTACATGGCTCTAACCTGAATTTATGACTCTTCTTCAGCTGAAATATATTGTGAAAATCGTGGAATGCGGTTCCATGAACGAAGCCTCGCACGAGCTGTACGTGTCACAGCCCGCGTTGAGCTCGTCTGTGAAGGAACTCGAGAATGAGCTTGGCATCGAGATCTTCACCCGCTCGTCGCAAGGCATCGCCTTGACCGTGGACGGAGCGGAATTCCTCACCTACGCGCGCCAGGTGCTCGATCAGGCGTCGCTGCTCGAAGAACGTTACAAGAACGCGAAGCCACGCAAGCAGCTGTGTTCCGTGTCCACACAGCATTACATGTTCGCCGTCGAAGCGTTCGTGGAAATGATCAACTCCATCAAATCCGACGAATACGAGTTCACCATTCGTGAGACGCGCACCAAAGACATCATCAACCAAGTGGCGAACATGCTTTCCGAAATCGGCATCATCTACCTGTCCGATTTCAACAAAGACGTAATTGGCAAGATGTTGCGCGAAAAGCATTTGGAATTCCATCCACTGTTCCGTGCTCCGTTGCATGTGTTCATTTCACGCAACAATCCACTGGCCGGCAAGAAGAAAGTCACGATGGACGACTTGAAGCCGTTCCCGTTCATCCAGTACGAGCAGGGCGAGGAGGGCAGCTTCTTCTTCGCCGAAGAGGCGGTCTGGCCGGAATACTCCCCCAAGCAGATCAACGTGACCGACCGTGCGACGATTCTGAACTTCATCATCGGTCTGAACGGCTACACCGTGTGCACCGGCATCGACAACGGCGATCTCAACAATGAGAAAATCGTGACCGTGCCGCTTGACACCGATGAGACCATGCTGGTCGGCTGGATCACGAACGAGCGTGCGAAGCTGTCGAAGGCGCGGAAAACTATTTGGAGAAGCTCAAGTCGGTGGTGGCCGACCATGGATACAACCTGATCGACTGAATGCACTCTGATATGAGATTGAAAAGTGCCTCGCACCGATGCTTTCGATTGGTGTGAGGCACTTTTCATATGTCAACTATAGGACCCGCCTATAGAATTCAGGCACCATACTGCTCCAGATAAGCGTCGGCAGCGGCCTTGATCTCGTCGGTCACATACGCGGTGCCGTCAGCGGTTTCGATATGCTGGCCGGCCTCGAAGATCTCGCGCACGTTGGCAATGGCGAATACCGGGAAGCCGAACTCTGCTTCGACGGCCTTCACCGCGGACGTGTCGGAATCCTTGGTCTTTTCCATACGATCCACGGAAAGCACCAAGCCGACGACCTCCACATCCGCTTCGGCCTTGAGCTTGGGAATGACCTCGCGTACTGCGGTGCCTGCGGTCATCACGTCGTCGACGAGCAGTACCTTCATGCTGTCGGTCAGCTGGGTGCCGACCATCATGCCGCCGTCGCCATGATCCTTCTTCTCCTTGCGGTCGAAGGTGTAGCCGACTTCCATACCGTGGCCGGAAGTCAGAGCGATCGCGGTGGAGACGCCCAGCGGAATGCCCTTGTAGGCAGGACCGAAAATGGTGTCGATGTCGTTCGGCAGATTGCCTGCTTCGATTTCCGCCGCGATCTTCTCCGCATAGAATGCGCCGAGCGTGGCGATCTTACGTCCGTCGTTGAATGCGCCCGCATTGATGAAATACGGCGACTTACGACCGGACTTCAGCGTGAACTCGCCGAATTTCAGCGCCTGCGCTTCCAGCAGGAACTTGGTAAAACGGTGGTCGAGGGATTCAGTCATGTCATGCTCCTTTGATGAATGATCGAGGTCAACGCCAAGTTTCGCCCTTGGCGAGCTTGTCTGCGAGTTCGGGACGTGCGTCGAGCAGCTCGTCGAGTTCGCGGGCCACACGCAATGGCGCGGTCGGTTCGAACAGTGCGGCCGCACCGACTTCCACGGCGTTCGCTCCGGCATACAGGTATTCAAGCGCCTTCTCACCGGAATCGATGCCGCCGATGCCGATGATCGGAGTGTTCGGTAATGCGGAGCGGGTCTTCCACACGGCCACGAGTCCCATCGGCAGCACGGCCGGTCCGGAAACGCCGCCGGTCACATGGTCGATGATCGGTTCTCCAGTGCGAATGTTGATGCGCATGCCGAGCAGTGTGTTGATCATGCTCAGCGCGTCGGCGCCGCTTTCCACGGCCGCGCGGGCAGGCACGGTGATGTCGGTGACGTTCGGCGTGAGCTTGACAATCATCTTCTTGTCGGTGAGCTTGCGCAGGCGGGTGATCAGACGGCTCAACGCCACCGGATCAGTGCCGACGCTCATACCTCCGGCGGACACGTTCGGGCAGCTCACGTTGATTTCCAGCATGTCTGCCGGAGAATCGTTCAGCTTGGACACGACTTCGACATAGTCGTCGTCGCAGTGACCGGCCACATTGGCGATGACCGTGGCGTTGATGGCCTTGAGCTTGGGCAGGTCGTCTTCCAAATAATGGTCCACACCCGGGTTCTGCAGGCCGACCGCGTTGATGTTGCTGGATGGGCCTTCAGCGGTACGAATGCCGGGATTGCCTTCCCATGGCACCGGGGAGACGCCCTTGGTGGTGACCGCGCCCAGTTGGCTCACGTCGTAGAACCAGCGGACCGCCGCATACTGGAAGGTGCCGGAAGCCGTGGCGACCGGATTCTTCCACGGCACGCCCGCCACCTGCGTGGGATGCTTCCACTCGTACGAACCGTACAGGTTCTCATGCTGGGTATCGTCGATCATCTCATTCACCCCATCCCAACGTTCGCGAGTAAAGACCGGACCATCGGAGCAGACCTTCAAACGTCCGTCCAACGTGTCGACCGTACACAGCACGCAAGTGCCATAGCCACAGCCCATGCGCTGTTCCAAGCTCAGCTGGCACGCCATGTCACGCTTCACGGCCCATGCGGCGACGGCCTTCATCATCGGCAGAGGACCGCAGGTCAGAATCACCGGCTTGAGTCCCGAATCCATCAACTCGCCTTCGATGCGGTCAAGCAAGGTGATCACGTTGCCTTCGCTCTCGTCGATGCTGTACACCTTGTCGGCATACTTGCCCGCATATTCGTCGCCGAAACGCACGTTGCGGTAGCCGAACACCGCGGTGCTGACCGCGCCTTCGACGCCGGCGATATGCTGTGCCGCATGCACGAGCGGAGGCACGCCAAGACCTCCTGCCACGAGCACATAATTGGCGGGCTCCTTGGTCTTGAACGAATTGCCGAGCGGGCCCATCACACGAATGGTGTCCCCAGCTTTCAATCCGGCAAATTCTGCGGTGCCCTTGCCTACCACGGCGAACATGAGGCTGACTTCGTCGCCGTTGGTTTCGCAAACGCCGAACGGACGCGGCATCAGCTTGCTTGGATCGTTGGAATATACGTCAACGAATTGTGCCGGCTTTGCATGGCTGGCGATGTATTCGTCACGGAACGTCAAACGGTACACGCCGTCAGTCAGTTCCTGATTGTCAACGACCTCGACTTCATGCCGGCTCGGGAAAAAGCCTGCCGCAGTCGCTTCGGCAACGGTCGGAACGAACGTTGTTGCGGTGGTCATGAACTCCCTCTCTGTTACGTTCGATGGTTTGGTGGTTGTTTTTCTTTCAGATTGAACAGTTGGCCAGTCGGCAGGTTACGGCAAGACCGCACGCAGATTGTCACGCATATCTTTGGCTGCCTCACGGGCTGATTCCGCAACCAGATCCAGAGCATCGTCGGCGCTCATGGATTCAGAATACTTGCCGGACTTTTTCCATGCACCGATAACGCCACGTGACGAGTTGACAAGCGCACCCATGCCGTCACGGTCGAACATGCCGGCCACGCCTTGCGCGGTGCCGCCTTGAGCGCCGTATCCCGGTACAAGGAAGAACGTGTGCGGCATGCGTGCGCGCAATGCCTTGCCTTCCTCTGGGTGCGTGGCTCCGACCACTGCGCCTACACGTGAATAGCCGTTCTTGCCGATGGTTTCGCGCCCCAGCCTTCCACCAGATCGGCGACATGCTCGTATACGCGTTCACCGGAGGCGAGTTCGAGTTCCTGCAGTTCACTGCTAGACGGATTGGAGGTGCGTACAAGCACGAAAATGTCTTTGTCGTTGGCGGTGGCGGCGTCGACGAACGGTGTGATGCCATCGGTGCCGAGGTATGGGTTCACGGTCACCGCATCCTCATGCCATGGATCATAGGCGGTGTCGTCCAATCCTATACCGCTGAGGTGATGAGCATATGCAGCCGCGGTAGAGCCGATGTCTCCGCGCTTGACGTCGCCGAGCACGTACAGGCCCTGCTGCTTGGCGTATTCGCAGGTCATGGTGTAGCGTCGATGCCTGCCGGACCGAGCGTCTCATACATGGCGATCTGCGGTTTGACCGCAGGCACGATGTCTGCGACGGCGTCGATGATGGCGCGGTTGAATTCGAAGAAGGCCACGGAAAGCTGCATGGACGGCACTTCCGCCGGATCTTCAACCTGTTCGCTGATTTCCTCGGCAAAGCCGGCCACGATTTGCGCTGGCACGAGCGCTTCGGTCGGGTCAAGTCCCACAACGCTCGGATTCTGCTTGGCTTCGATTGCTTCGATCAGGCGATCCATCAATCCTCCTTGTTGATACGGCTGAAGACTAGTTTCGAGCCGATGATGGTGGCGAGCGGACGGCCGGTGACCTGCCATCCACCAAACGGGGTGTTACGAGCCGAGGAATGGAATCGTTCAGGATTCACGGTCCATGCCTCGTCGGTGTTGAGCACTACCAGATCCGCGCGGTCTTCTGCAGGAACCTTGACGAGGTCCAGCACGCGTTTGGTGTCGTCGTCTCCGGGGACGGCGTCTGCGTATTCGTCAAGCAACGCTGTGACGTCGGCCTTGCTGTGGCCCATAAGTTCGGCTGGCGCAGTCGACATGAGTTCAATCAGGCGTTCGTCGGAGATAAAGCCGCCGTCCACAAGAATCTTGTGGCATACGCCATACGCGCATTCAAGACCAATGATGCCGTTCGGAGCATCGAGGAAACCAAGGTCCTTCTCTTCCATGGTATGCGGTGCATGGTCGGTGGCCAGCAGATCGACGGTGCCGTCAGCTACGGCTGCGATGGTTGCCTTGCGATCCTCTTCGGAGCGCAACGGCGGATTCATCTTGGCGAGAGTGCCGTATTTCAGCAATGCTTCATCGCACAACGCAACGTAGTGCGGTGCAGTTTCGCACGTGATCGGTAAGCCTTCAGCTTTGGCCTTGCGAATCGCGTCGAAAGAAATCGCAGTGCTGACATGCTGGAAGTGCACATGCACGCCGGTTTTGCGCGCCATCTCGATATCGCGTTCGACGATTTTCAGTTCGGTATCTTCGGGAATGCCGGGTACGCCCAGTTCTCGTGATACGGGACCTTCATTGACCGCCCCGGTGTCGTGGTGTTCGCAATGCTCGATCAGGTATAAGCCTGATTTCTTGACGTTGTCGAACACTTGGTCGAGGATTTCCGGTGTTACCGCGGAACCGTCATCGCTGATGGCGGTCACCGGGTGGCACAGCTGGTAGGCGTCCTTGTTGTCGTCATCGTGTTCAGGCAGGTAGCCGATCCAGTCGGCCACGTCGGTTGCTTCCTTGCCTGCACGCCCTTTGGAAGCGCATACGCACAGGTCATAACGCACCGGCAAGGTCACATCATGGGCTTGTTCGTAATGCTGCAAATAGTCGATGACCGTGTCGAAACCGGCGTCGAGCACTTCACTGGCGCCCGGTTCCCCCGCCGTCACCTTCACGCCATCCATGGCGGGAACGGTGTTCGGCATGATGAGCACGTTCGTATACCCGCCAGAGGCGGCAGCCGCGCAACCGGAAACCATGGATTCCTTGTAGGTCTGGCCCGGATCGCGGAAGTGGACGTGGGGATCTTCGAATCCCGGGGCGATGGTCATGGCCGAAGCGTCCACCGTTTCATCAGCGTCAGATGGGACGATCAGGTCGATGACTTCGCCGGTGTTCCAAACCTTGATGTCGTGAAGGGTGAGGGTCATGGGTCAGAACTTCGCTTCCTCGTCACAGTAGTCGCAGCGGTATTCCTGACGGTCGGAATGCACCAGGTGGAACATCTGTACGGCCGGCTCGGTGGTAGTCACGCAGCGCGGGTTCACGCATTTGATGATATTGACCACATGTTCCGGCAGTGTAGGCTGCTTTTTCTCTACGATTTTACCGCCGCGCACAATGCCGACGGTTGCGGTGCGTGCCACAAGGCCGAGCACGTCAAGGTCGATGGTTTCGGCTTCCTCTTCGCTTTCGATTTTGATGATGTCTTTGGTGCCGAACATGTGGCTGTCGGTGTTCATGATCAGCGCGAGCTTGGTCTTAGCCGGATCAATTTTCAGGTATTCGAGCACCTTGAGCGCGGTGCCAGCAGGCACATGGTCGATGATGATGCCGTTCTGAATGCTGGTGACCTCCATCAGGCTGCAACCTCCTTGGATTCAAGCGGTTCATATCCCGGCAGTTCGTCTCCGACCACCGAGCTTTCCAATGCCATGCGCATAAGCATGCCGTTCTTGACCTGTTCGAAGTAGGCAGCGCGTGGGTCGTCATCCACTTCGACGGCGATTTCGTTGCTCGCGGCAGCGGGTGCAGCACGGCCATGTCTTTCTTGGCGTAAGCATCTTGGCTTCGTCGAGAATGTAGGTGTCGCGCAGTCGCAGATAGTCGTCTTCGTTGAAGAAGCGTTCCTTCTGCACTCGGGTCATGTACAGCACGTCGAGATCGCCGATCACGGAAACGAGATCCTTGACTTCCGTGTAGGAGCAGGAGTCGGTGGCGTTGATGCGGTCGAGCACATACTGCGGGGTCTTGAGCTCATCCGGGCTGATCAGCACGAAGTTCACGTTGCCGAAACGGCACAGGGTTTCGATCAGGGAATGCACGGTGCGCCCGAAAGTCAGATCGCCGCACAGTCCGACAGTCAGATTGTTCACGCGACCGAAGCGCGACTGCATCGTCGCAAGATCGGCCAGAGTCTGCGTGGGGTGCATATGTCCACCATCGCCGGCGTTGATGACCGGCACGGAGGCTGCACGGGACGCCACGAGCGCGGCGCCTTCCTTCGGGTGGCGGATCGCCACCACGTCCACGTAGTTGGACACGGTTTTCAGGGTGTCCGAAATGGTTTCGCCCTTGGTCACGGAAGCGAGCTGGGCGCCGGCGAAGCCGATCACCTTGCCGCCGAGTCGGAGCATGGCGGTTTCAAAGCTCAGACGCGTACGGGTGCTGGGCTCATAAAATAAAGTGGCGAGCACCCTGCCGTCGCAGGTGTGCGCCACTTCTTTACGATGAGAATCAATGTACTGCGCCTTGTGGAGTAATTCTTGAATCTGGCGAATGGAAAGATCATCCAATGTGATGACGCTTTTCCCGACCATCGGCGTTTCAACCGCCTGTTCGAGTACTGAAGACAACGGCTCACCTTTCATGCAACTTGTGGTTGAAGGTGGCCACTCGAAGTGACCTAGCCAACTATAGCCTGAAATGCAGACCCTGCCAGTTCACCGCGTGTTCACAAGTATTCGTGGCGCAACCTCCATCCTTCCATGCACGAAACCCTGAATCAGCATAACCGTCAGAGCCGTATAACTTCGGTCCGACGGCCACACCATGCTCCTAGCCGTTCAAATGGCACGACTCACGAACGACCGTAGAACAGGCGTTCCGTTACGTCACGGGCTTTGCGTATCACGGCGAGCAGGTCGTTTTCGAAATGTTGGCCGCGATTCGCATCGTAACCGAGATACACGGCGATGCCTCCCAGCGAATATGAATCGTCCGGCAAAATATCAGCCTGATTGACGCGTCCGCTCCACAGATAACTGCCGTTGCGCGCGGCCGTGCACATACGCCATGCCTTACGCAACACCACAGCATCGCCAGCGGAAATCAGCTTGCGATGTTCCAACTCGTTCAATGCCTGCAACGTACCGTTGACACGCAAGTTGGCATTGTCTCCCGCATGCTGCAATTGCAGCAACTGGATCGTCCACTCAACGTCAGACAGTCCGCCCTTGCCGAGCTTCAGATGGCGATCCCTACGTACTCCGCGCGGCAGACGTTCAGCTTCCATACGTGCCTTGAGTTTGCGGATTTCGGCGATCTGCGTTTCCGTAAGATCGATTTTCGGATAACGCAACGGGTCGGCGATGTTCATGAGGAAATCCTCGGCAAGAGACGCGTCGCCTGCCGCATATCGTGCGCGTAACAGCGCCTGATGCTCCCATGTGCTTGCCCAGGATCGATAGTATTCCTCGCAGGATGCGTAGGAACGTACGAGCGGTCCGTTTTTGCCTTCAGGCCTAAGATCCATGTCAAGTTCGATTTTTGGTTCGAATGTGGTTGGACCTTGCAGGATCGCACGTAGGTCTTCCTGCACTTTTTCGTGCGAAAAGGTTGGCTTGGTCGTCATCGGCACCTTCGGCCGGCCTGTAGATGATGATCACGTCAGCATCAGAGCTGAAGTTCACTTCCCTACCGCCGTACCGTCCCATGCCGATGATGGCGATCGCCGCCGGAGCTTCGTCGATCTGTATGTCGTTGATGCGATGCTGGATGGCCCACTGCAGCGATGCTTCAATGGCCGCGTCGTATACGTCGGTCATGCCGGCGAGCGATGCTTCATCGTCGATCACGCCACTCATCCAAGCGAGACCGATGCGTTCGATTTCGTGTCTGCGCATGGCTCGGATGGAGTTGGCGAAATCGTTGATGTTGCCGGCATTGCGTTCAAGCGTCGCCTTGGTTTGAATGTCGAGGCTTTCTCGCGAACGTGGTTGCAAAGAGTCGTCGTTGCCGAGCCATGTGACTGATTCGACGGATTTGTTGAGTGCGTCGCCGAGGAATCGTGAGTTGGATAGTACGTGGCATAGGCGTTGTGCCGCGGATGGTGAATCGCGTAGGAATCCGAGGTATCCGCTTTCGGAGCCGAAGTTTTCTTCAAGTTTGCGCCAGTTAAGCAGTCCCATGTCGGGATTCTGCCCTTCGCCGAGCCATTGCAGTACTGCGGGGAGCAGGATGCGGTTGATTTTGCCGCACGGGAGATGCCTGCGGTGAGCGCGGTGACGTGCCGCATGGCCGCGTCGGCATCGGCGAATCCGATGGATTCGAATCGTTCCTGCGTGGCTTTCGTGGAGAGTTCCACCTGTTCGTCGTCGAGTCCCGCGTTGATGGGCAGCATGGGCCGGTAATAGATGTCCATGTGCAGGTGACGCACTCACGACGTGTCTCATCGTATTTGTTGACGAGTTCTTCGGGATGCATGTGAAATGCGCGCGCGAGTCGACGTAGTTCGGGATTTTGGTTCAGCTCGTCGATGGTGATGTCTCGTTTGCGTTCAAGACCGCCAGCGTTGGCTTTGCCGAGGTCTGGGAACAGGTGGGTGCGTTTGAGCGCCCACATTTGCTGGCGGTGTTCCATCACACGTTCGAATCGGTAGTCCCATGAAAGTTTCTTGGCTTGTTTGCGTGAGACGTACCCGCCTTCGGCCAAGGCCTGCAGGGATTCGAGTGTGGAGCTGGTACGCAATGCTTCGTCGGAGCGGCCGTGCACGAGTTGGAGCATCTGCACGGTGAATTCGACGTCGCGCAAGCCTCCCCTGCCGAGTTTGATTTCGCGGTCTTTCAGCGGGTTGGGAATAAGGTCTTCGACACGTTTGCGCATCTGCTGGCAGTCATAGACGAAGTTGTCTCGCTTGGAAGCTGTCCAAACGAACGGTCGGGTCATATCCATATACGCTTGTCCGAGGTCGGTGTCGCCGGCTACCGGGCGGGCTTTGAGCAGGGCCTGGAATTCCCAGTTTTCCGCCCATTGCTCGTAATAGGCTTCGTGGGATTCGAGTCTGCGTACCAGCGGACCGTCCTTGCCTTCGGGGCGTAGTCCACCGTCGATCTGCCAGAGTGTCGGTTCTGCGACGCCCATGATGACGGATTGGCATACACGTTGCAGCGTGGTGGCCATTTTGGTGCCGATTCGGCTGAGTGTCATGCCGTTGGTGTCCATGTCGGCGGGTTCCACCACGTAGATCAGGTCCACGTCGGATACATAGTTGAGCTCCTGTGCGCCCAGTTTGCCCATGCCGATGATGGCGAAACGCACATGTTCGCTGCCGTCCACTTCATGGCGCGCGATGGCGAGCGCGCCTTCAAGCGCCGCGTCCGCAAGGTCGGAAAGTTCGGTGCTGATGCGCGGTTGGATTTCGATGGGATCGTTCGCCGTGGCGTCTTGCGCCATGATTGCGGCGAGTTGTTTGCGATAGGTTTTACGTAGCGCCGTCGCAGCTTCGGCAAGTGGCAGGCTTGCGGTCGGCATGGCATGGTCATTGGGATCAGCACCTACCGATTTGAGCACATGCGCTTTGCGCTGTTCGTGATTGTAGAGATGGCTTTCACAGGCATCATTGGCTGCGGCTTCCACGAGTTCCGGGCGGAATCGCATGAGCTTGCCCATTTCATCGGATACGCCGAGCACGGTGATGAGCCGTTCGAGCGCCGCCTCGTCGGGCACCATGGCGTCGAAGTCGCGCCCCTGGCTTTGCATCGCGTGGTGATGTCGACGAGTTGGAAAGCGCGCAGTCCGGGTCGCATGCCTTGGACAGGGCCTTGAGCATGCCAACCAGCCGTTCGTCGGACACGCCGTCGGCTTTGAGCCGATCAAGGTTCGCGCGTGCGTCGTCGAGGTTTGCAGCCCGGTGCGGATCAGGTCCATGGCCGATGGATGGAAGCGTTCATTGCGTTCATATCTAGCTAATGTACACGCCATGCCCCGTTCGGACGCGATTTCGGCCAATCTGCGACCACCTCCGCGTTTCACGACGGACATGTCATCGACGATGCTCCTTCGTGGTCCCCGCATCGTGGACGTCACCGCCTGATCGCCGTCCTTCGTGTTCCAGCCAACGACGGCGCAACGGGCGCACCAGCCGATCACGACGAGCAAACACAGCGAGAAAACGATGGTAGACCAGTCGAGCAACGAACCGTCGGCCTGTGCCTGCATCAGCGACTGGGCAAGCCAGATCACGCAGGCGAGGCAGGTGAGCGCATAGAGACGGGCGGTGGAATGCGTATTCAGTCGCATGGGGATTCCTTTTCTTTCGACAATGAGCACGGGACGGGCGGATGGGGTCCGCATCGCGGCGATGCGGACCCCATCCGCCGGAGGGGATTCGGAACAGATCAGCTCTTCTTGCGCTTGGACATGATATCCACGGCGACGGCCAGCAGGAGTACAAGACCCTTGATGGTCTTCACCACGGCGGTGTCCACACCCATGATCGACAGACCCTGGTTGATGACGCCCATCACGAATGCGCCGACCACTGCCCCCGGAATCGTGCCGATACCGCCGGTGACGGCCGTACCGCCGATGAAGCAGGCAGCGATGGCGTCCATTTCGAACTCCATGCCGGCCTGTGCGGTCGCGGAGGCCAGACGGGACAGCATGCAGACCGCGGCGACAGCGGAGAGGAAGCCCATATGGACGAACAGCAGGAAGTCGACGCGCTTGGTGTTGATACCGGAGAGGATGGCTCCTTGCGATTGCCGCCGACGGCGTAGACGTGACGACCGAACACGGTCCGGGTCAGGATGAAGTTGTAGGCGAGCACGAGCACGCCGACGATGACGAGCATAATCGGGATGCCGCCCTGTTCCGCGTTGCCCGAAGAGGCCAGCAGATAGGTGACGAACGCAATGACCACGGCCGCGAGGACGATCTTGAGGATAGTCAAGTTCATCGGTTCGGGCACCAATCCGACCTTCTCGACGCGCTTGCGCTTGCGCAGCTGGGAGAAGGCGTAGCCGACGATGCACAGCACGCCGACGACAAGGGTCAGACCATCGAACGGCCCCCAGAACCCCAAGATGTTCGGCAGATAGTCACGGGCGATGCCACGGAAGGCATTGGAGGTGATCGGCACGGATTCGCCGACAATCACGGTGGCGAGCCCTCGGAACATCAGCATACCGGCCAAGGTAGTGATGAAGCCCGGGATACCCACGTAGGCCACCCAGAATCCCTGCCAGACGCCAACGATGAGACCGACGATGAGGGAGAGGAGGATAGCAAGCATCCAGTTCATGCCTGCGCGCTCCATCAGCAGGGCACAGACGCCGCCGATGAAGGCGACCAACGAACCGACAGACAAGTCGATGTGGGTGGCGATGATGACCATCACCATGCCGATGGCGAGGATAATCACATAGGCGTTCTGCTGGATTAGCGACACGAAGCTGTTCGGCTTGAGCAGCACACCTCCAGTGAGGATCTCGAAGGCGATGACGATCACGAGCAATGCGCCGACGATGCCGTATTGGCGGGCGTTGTTGCCGATAGTGGCCAGCAGGCTGACCTTCTCTTTCTTCTGTGCAGATGTTGCGGTTGCGGCGCTCATCGGGCGTCCACCTTCCTTTCCTTGGTCATTCCCTTCATCAAGTATTCCTGAGTGAATCCATTCTTCTCGACGTTGTCGGTGACGACGCCGTAACTTACGGTGTAGATGCGGTCGCAGATGCCGATGAGTTCCGGCAGCTCGGAGGAGATCACAATGACGGCCTTACCGGCGTCGGCCAGCTGGTCGATAATCTCGTAGATCTCGTATTTGGCGCCGACGTCGATGCCTCGGGTCGGTTCGTCGAGGATGAGGATGTCCGGCTGGGAGATCACCCATTTGGCGAGTACGACCTTCTGCTGGTTGCCGCCGGAAAGCGTGCCGACGTTCACATCGATGTCATGACATTTGATGTGGAAGTCCTTGCGGTACTCTTCCACCTCCTTGCGTTCGATGTTATCGTCCATCACACCGTGCCGGCTCATCTTCTTCAGCGAGGCGAGCGAGGCGTTCTCACGGATGTTCTGCAACAGGTTTAGGCCGTATACCTTGCGATCTTCGGTAGCGTAGGCGATTCCGGCGTCGATGGCGGCCTGCACGCTCGGCAGGTTGACCTTCCTGCCTTTGACGTACACGTTGCCTGAGATGTTCGAGCCATAGGACCGTCCGAACACGCTCATAGCCAACTCGGTGCGGCCGCACCCATCAGCCCCGCGAGCCCGACGATCTCGCCGGCGCGCACGTTGATGTTCGCGTGGTCCACGATCACGCGCTCGCGTCGAGCGGATGATGCACGGTCCAATCCTCGATGCGCAGATATTCCTCGCCCGGCTTGTTAGAGGGATGATCCGGATACAAGTTGTGCAGCGGGCGACCGACCATCTTGCGGATCAGCTCGTCCTGATCGAGTGGTGTCTCCGGCGTCACGTACATCTGTCCGACGGTGGAGCCGTCACGAATAATGGTGACGTTATCGGCGATGGCGGCGACCTCGTTGAGCTTGTGCGTGATAATGATGCTAGTCACGCCCTGCTCGTCGCGCAGCTGGCGCACCAGACCGAGCAGATGGGCGGAGTCCTCGTCGTTCAGGGCCGCGGTGGGCTCGTCGAGGATGAGCAGTTTCACGTCCTTGCTCAGAGCCTTGGCGATTTCGACGAGCTGCTGCTTGCCGACACCGATGTCCATGATCCTGGTGTCCGGATCCTCCGGGAGGCCCACGCGATCCAACAGCTTTCTGGCCTCGGCGCGGGTCCGGTCCCAGTCGACGACGCCGGCCCTGGCCCGCTCGTTGCCCATGAAGATGTTCTCGGCGATGGACAGGAACGGGCTCAGCGCCAGCTCCTGATGGATGATCACGATGCCATCGGCCTCGGAGTCATTGATCGTGCGGAATCTGCATTCCTTGCCGTCGAAGACGATCCTTCCGCTGTAGCTGCCGTATGGATACACACCGGAAAGCACGTTCATCAACGTCGATTTGCCCGCGCCGTTCTCGCCGCAGATGGCGTGGATCTCGCCACGGCCCACCTCCAGATTCACGTCGGTCAGGGCCTTGACCGGTCCGAACGTCTTGGTGATGTTCTCCATCATCAGAATGGTGTCTGTTTGGGACATTTCATCACTCCTCATATTGTGTTGCGAGGGGATGGGGCGCACGCCACGACGGCCGTGTGCCCCATCCGTCGAACCGTCGCGTCACTTGATCTGATCCTCGAGCAGCGTGCCCTTAGTCAGTTCGTTGAAGCGGCTCTGGGTCACGTAGTTCGCCTTCACCAAATCGGAGAGGTTGTCGATGGTGATGCTGCGGGTCAAGCAGCTTGGACGGCACGTCCAAGTTGCCGTTATTGAACTTGCCGTTGATGCCGGACACCTCCTTGCCCTCGGCGATCTCGATGATCATCTCCTCGACGGCGTTCGCGAGCTTGTTCACGTCCTTGAACACAGTCTCGCCCTGCTTGCCGTTAGCGATGTTGGCGATAGAGATCTCCATCGCGTCCTGGCCGGTGATGTACGGCCAGCTGTCGGTGCCGGGCTTCATATCCGGGCGCTTGGACTCGATGGCGTTGGCCACGCCTTGGGTGATGCCGTCGTAGGGGCTGAGCACCGCGTCGAGTTTCTCGCCGTGCGCGTAAGTGGAGTCGAGGATGGATTCCATGTCCTTCTGGGCCTGCTCGGCCTTCCAAGACTGCACGCCGATCTTCTGCCAGATGTCCTCGGCCTTGTCGGAGGCCTTCACGCCGCCGCCGTGGTTGGATGGGTTGACGAGGATTCCCTTCTCGAAGTAGGGCTGGAGCAGATCCCATGCACCCTTGAAGAAGTATTTGGAATTATTGTCGTCCGGGGAGCCCGCGAACAGCTCGATGTTGAACGGGCCGGTGGCGCCGTCCTCCAACCCGAGTTTGTCGATCAGCCAGGTGGCCTCGAGTACACCAGTCTGCTCCAGCTGGAACGTGGCGTAGTAGTCGACCGCGTCGGTGTTCATGATCAGACGGTCGTAGGCGATGACCTTCGCGCCAGCGTCACGGGCCTTCTCGACGGCTGGACCGACCGCGGTGCCGTCCTTGGAGGCGACCACGACGATCTTCGCGTCGTTGTTGACCATGTTCTCGATGTCGGCGTTCTGTTGGGCGGGCTTGTCATCCGCGAACGACAGGATGACCTTGTACCCTCGCTTCTCAAGATTGGCCTTGAGGTTGTTGCCATCCTTGTTCCAGCGCTCCTCGGATTTGGTCGGCATCGAAATGCCGATGGTTGCGCCTTTCTCGATCTTGTCGCCGTCGCCGGACTGTCCGGTTCGACTACCGCCACAGGCCGTGAGACCCGCGCACATCGCCACGCCCGCCACGACGGCGACGATCTTCTTGGTGAACTGCATGTATTCTCCTTCATCTTTGAGGGTGACGGAACGACCATTGTTCCGTTTGTGATCCGAACCGTTCCGGTTCATCTCATAGCATACACTCTTGAGTTAAGTTGTCAAACTTATATTTGTTCTTAAACGTTATTTAAATTCAGTTATCGAACATAAGAGCTGTATTGTGCACCTTTCGACGCGACACGCCGCAGGAAGAGCGCACACGGCCCCGGCGACCACCGCGTCGGGCTACACTGGATATCCATGGCAACACGACTTTTCGGCTCACAAACCTCTCTGCGCGAGGCAAACCGTGCCAACCTGCTGTCCAGCATCCACAAATTCGGCGCTATGACGCAGGTCGAACTCGCGGAGGTCACCAGCCTCTCCACCGCAACGGTCTCCACACTCGTCCACCAACTCGTCGACGAGGGACAGCTGGAGACGAAAAGCACCATACGCAACGGCCGCAGGGCTACCTTGGTCAGACTCGCCCACAATCAGGGTCTCGGCATCGGCCTGTGGATCGCGCAACGCGAACTGAAACTGGCCGTCGTCATTTCGCGAAATCAATCATCGCGGAGCATATGCTGCCGCTTCCCCTCGGTCACAAGGCCGACACCACACTGGAACGCGCGATACAGCTCATCAACGAGACCATGACCAACATCGACGCTGATCCCGGGGAGATCGCCGGCATCGGCGTGGCCTTGGCCGCACCAGTCGCCATCGGCGACCACATGATCGCCATCCCCGGCGTCATGCCCGGGTGGGATGGCTTCGACATCGTCTCTCCGCTAAGCGCCACATTCAACACCCCCGTATATGTCGACAACGACGCAAACTACGCCGCCTACTGCGAATCACGCATGGGCGCAGCAATCGGCAAACGCGACTTCGTCTATATCTCCACCAATGACAACGTAGGCGCGGGCATCGTTGCCGGCGGGGAGATCATGCACGGGGTGACCGGCCTGGCCGGCGAGATCGGCCATATCCAAGTCGATCCGCTCGGTGCGATCTGCTCCTGCGGCAATCGCGGATGCCTCAACACCATTGTCGCTGAGAACCGGCTGGTGCAACTGCTCAGCGTCACGCACGGCAACATGACGATGGACGACCTCGTGGCACAGGCGAACAACGGCGACCCCGGATGCCGCCGCATCATCGCTGACACGGCGGTGCGCATCGGGCAAGTGGCCGCCGACTTGTGCATCAGCATCGACCCGGAGGTCGTCGTGGTCGGAGGCAAACTCGCCATGGCCGGCGAGGTGTTTACTCAACCGTTCAATGAAGCGCTGCAGCGGCTGCTGTTCCCCGACGCGGTCATGCCAATCACGGTGCTGAGCTCCCCTCACCCGAGCGACAACTGCGCGCTGGGCGGCGCGCTCGCCGCCATCGGACATGCGATTCGCAACAGCATCGCAGCATAGACGAAACACCCATGAGGAAAGGGTCAAGGAAAGAGGGATGACATGAGGAACGCAAGTACACCTCCGTTGCTGCGGCTGGAGGACATCTGCGTCAGATTCGGATTCGTCGAGGCGCTGAAATCGGTGAATCTGACCATCGACCGCAAAGAGGTCATCGCCATCGTGGGCGACAACGCGCCGGCAAGTCCACACTGATGAAGGTAATCTCCGGTTTTCTGCAACCCGGATTCGGGCATATCTACCTCAACGGCGAACAGGTGACGATCCCCTCGATCCGGGAGGCGGACCGCATGGGCATCGCTTCCGTCTTCCAAGGTCAGGAACTCTGCGACAACCTCGATGTGGCTTCCAATCTTTCCTCGGCAAGGAGATGCAGTCGGGCTGGGTTCGTGACGACGATATGATGAACACGCGAGCCCGTTCCGTGCTCGGAACGCTGAGCTCCGCGATCCGTGTGGGGTCCCCCATCACCTCGCTGTCGGTGGGGCAGCGTCAGACCGTGGCCATCGCCCGCACGCTACTCAACGACCCGCAGCTCATCCTGCTCGACGAGCCGACCGCCTCGCTGTCGGTGATGCAGGCCGCGGAGGTGCTGTCCTACATCAAACGGATACGTTCCGATGGCCGGTCGGTAGTGATGGTCTGTCATGACCTGCCGAACGTGTTCGCGGTGTCGGATCGCATCGTGGTCATCCGCCAAGGACGTATCCGCGGCGTGTATCGCACCGCCGAGACCTCCTACGAGGAGATCATCGCGCAAATCGCTGGCGTTGACGCCGGACGTGAGAGCGAGGGGATAACGGAGAACCCGAAATACGCCAACATGGTTCATCAGCGCAAGCTCATCGACCGCACGATCAGCGCCGCTATGAATCTCGAATAGAAGGGGCGCATCGGCGCGCGCCGATGCGCTGCGGTAAACTGATACAATCGCATATCTTCATCGCCTGTTCCGGGAAGGGAACGTTCATGAGCACTCAGGACATCATCATCTGCGTCGCCGTCGCCATCGTATCCGTGGCGATTGGCCTGTTCTTCGGTTTCGTGCCGATGAAGACGGACAAGACCACCGAATCGCAGAACAAATATTCGCAATTCCTCGGCATCATCGCCGTGGGACTAACCATCCTGCTGATCTTCGCCAAGCAGAATCTCGCCTCGTGGGTGGCGATTTTCGCAATGATTGCGGGTTGGGCCGTCGCCAAGACCCCGCCGCTGCACCGCTGGGTACTTCACCGCTTCCCGTGGTTCGAGCCCGCCAAGCCGAAGACACCGTTGAAGAGTGCGAGGAGTACCAAAGAAAAAAAGTAGAAGTCCCAACCGTGACGTCGGATAGAATGATCTTGCGTAATATCCGATGCAACAGGCCTCCCTCGGCGTCACGTATATGACGTTCCACCATCCCGGCGGAACACAATCGCAGCGCGGAGAACAGGCGGATAATCCTCAGAACAGCGGCTGCACGTTACGCCGGACGTGACGGGTGACGCCGAGCACGGTGATCAGTCGCACGAAAGAGTTTTCATCGGCGATGATGTTGGTGAAATCCTTGCCTTGACTTTGCATCACTTTGATGATGTCCACCAGGTTGCTGAGTGCGATGTCGGGATCGCACGCTTTTTCCAGCGTGGCTAGTAGCAGCCGCATCCTGTCGCCATCGATGCCGTCATTGTGCAGCTCGTCGAACAACGTGCGAGCCCTGTCGAGATCTTGCAGCCCTGCTCGAATCAGATCAAGCGCCCCGAACTTGTGTTGCATGGAAGTCATGGTTTCTATAGTAACCGCTGATAAAACCAAGGGCGGTTGCGAAATACCCGCAACCACCCTTGATGTTTGTTGCATCGCCTGAAATCAGACGAAGAATGGTTTGACGTTGGACCAAATGCGTCGGCTGACACACGGATGGTTCATCGTGTACAGGTGCACGCCGTCGACGCCCCGCGCCACCAGTTCGCAGATCTGCTCGGATGCGTAGGCGATGCCCGCTTCTTTGAGCAGAGCCTTGTCACCTCCCCATTTATCGAGCATGATGCCGAGTTTTTCAGGAACTTTCGACTGGCATTTGTTCGACATGTTCAGCACCGATTTCGCGTTCATGACCGGCATGATGCCCGCTTCGATCGGCACGTCGATTCCCGCAGCCCTCGCTTTGTCGAGGAATCTCAGGAAGTCCTCGTTGTCGTAGAACAGTTGTGAGATCAGATGCGTCACGCCGGCATCGACTTTCTTTTTGAGATTGTCGATGTCCTCTTCCAGCGTTGCCGACTGTGGGTGCTTTTCCGGGTAGCAGGCGCCGTAGATTTTCATGTCCGGACGTGCTGGCGGATGTATAACGGCCAGATCGCTGGCATGTTCGAATACTCCTGCCGGTTCGGCACCGTCGATGCGGTCGCCACGCAAGGCGAGCACGCCGGAGACCTTGGCCTGTTCGAACATGTCGAGTGCCTGGTCGACGTCATCCTTGTTCAGATACTGCGCGGTCAGATGGGCCACGCTGGGGATGCCGTATTCGCTTACCGTGTGGGCGATGCGCGCGGTCAATGTACGGTCGGATGATTTGCCGGTGCCGTAGGTGACGGAAATGAAATCGGGGTCCAACCCCTGCAGGCCATCCAACGTGTCGTAGATGGTGCCTACAGGGGAGGTTCGCTTCGGAGGGAACACCTCGAGCGAGAACATTGGCGAATGCATGGCTGTCGTCTTGTTCCTAACGTTTCGCCTTATTTGGTCAGCTTGGCACGCACAGCCTGGGCTGCGGCCACGAGGTTTTCGAGGCTTGGCCAGGTTTCGGCGTTGCCGCGGGTCTCAAACCGCAGTCGGGGTTGATCCACACCTTTTCGACGTCCATCTTCTTGAGGATTTCGTAGATGCGTTCCTCGATTTCGGCTTCAGACGGGATGCGCGGCGAGTGGATATCGTAGACGCCCGGTCCGGCTTCGGTTTCGAAGTTGGCGTCGTGAATGGCGTCGAGCACCACGAGATCGCCGCGGGAGGCTTCGAAGGAGATCACGTCGGCGTCCATGGCGTCGATGTCGGTGATGATGTCGTTGAACTCCGAGTAGCACATGTGGGTGTGGATCTGCGTGGTCGGCTTGACCGCGGAGTGCACCAGTCGGAATGCCGGAATGGCCCAGTCGAGGTACTTCTTGTGCCAGTCGGTCTTCCTGAGCGGCAGCTTTTCACGCAGGGCGGCCTCGTCGATCTGGATGACCTTGATGCCTGCGGCTTCGAGGTCGAGCACTTCGTCGCGGATGGCGAGGGCCAGCTGCTGGGTCTGCTGCTCGTGGGTGATGTCCTCGCGTGGCCAGGACCAGTTGAGAATAGTGACCGGGCCGGTGAGCATGCCCTTCATCACATGGCTGGTACGGGACTGTGCGTAGGCGCTCCATTCCACGGTGATCGGGTTGGCGCGGGACACGTCGCCCCATACGATCGGAGGCTTCACACAACGGGTGCCGTAGGACTGCACCCAAGCGTTCTTGGTGAACAGGAAACCGTTGAGGTTCTGGCCGAAGTATTCGACCATATCGTTACGCTCGAATTCGCCGTGCACGAGCACGTCAAGGCCGATCTGCTCCTGATGCTTGATGCAGGCGTCGATCTGCGCCTTCATGTATTCGTCGTATTCAGTCTTGGTGATTTCGCCCTTGCGCAGTCTGGCGCGTTCGGCGCGCACTTCCTTGGTTTGCGGGAAGGATCCGATGGTGGTGGTCGGCAGCAATGGCAGGTTCAACGCCTCCCGCTGTGCCTTCTGACGTTCGGCACGTGCCGGCTGGCGCACGAAGTCCGAGTCGGTCAGGGCTGCGAGACGTTCCGCCACGTTCTTGTCGGCGGCGACGCGGGTACCGTCGAAGAGCGCCTGGTTGGCTGCCAATGCCCCGGATGCCTTCTTGTCTTCCTCGCTGGCGTCGGCGAGAACCGCGAGGTCGTGCAGTTCGCCGAGCTTTTCAACGGCGAAGGCGAAATGCTTGCGCACATCATCGGCGAGACCGTCTTCACCTTCGGTGCTGAACGGCACATGCAGCAGGGAGCTTGCGGTGGAGACGGCCACGTTGTCGGTGACCTTCTTCAGCGCGTCGACGAGTCCAAGGCTGACGGCGTAATCGTTACGCCAGATGTTGCGGCCGTTGACCACACCGGCGAAGATGGTGGTGCTCTCTGCGACGCCGAACTTTTCAACGGCGGCGAGATTCTCGTCCTTGCCTTCGTTGAGGTCGAGTCCGATGCCGTCGAAGGCGAGCAGGTTGACTGTCTCATACACGTCGGCGATGTGACCGAAGTAGGTGTTGAGCAGCACCTTGATCTTGCCGTCGCGTGCGGGCAGGATCTTGGTGTACAGGCTCTTGAACAGTTCGACGTCGCCCGGCTCCTTGTCGAGCACGAGGTACGGTTCGTCGATCTGGATCCATTCGGCGCCCAGCTCGGCGAACTTGGCCACGACCTCGGCGTAGACGGCGGCGACCGCGTTGACCAGGCCCTTGTCGTATTCGAGTTCTTCGGCCTGCGGATTGCGGGCGAGCTTGAGGAAGGTGTACGGGCCGATGAGCACCGGCTTGGTGGTGATGCCGAGCGCCTTCGCCTCGTTGAATTCGTCGAACGGCTTGGTGCTGTTGAGCTTGATGTCGGTGGCTTCGTCGACTTCCGGCACCAGATAGTGGTAGTTGGTGGTGAACCACTTCTTCATCGGCAGCGCGGTGACGTCGCCCTTGTCTCCTTGGTAGCCGCGGCCCATGGCGAACAGCGTCTCTTCGGGATTGTCGAAGGCGAGGCGCTGGTAGCGCTGCGGAATGACGTTCAGCAGGATGGCAGTGTCGAGTATTTGGTCGTAATAGCTGAAGTCGTTGCTCGGAATCAAATCGATTCCGGCTTCCTGCTGCAGCTTCCAATGCTTGGCGCGCAGCTCCTTGGCGGTGGCGCGCACGTCGTCGAGCGTTGCGACACCCTTCCAATAAGCTTCGATAATCTTCTTCAGCTCGCGGTTCTGGCCGATGCGAGGGAAACCGGAGACGGAAGTGAGAACGGACATGAATCCTCCATCTGATATGAACAATGCAACCCGCTCAAGCTACCACGAAATCGCCAGCTATAACTCATCAAGAAAATTTAAGTGTCGCTATAAGCACGATTTATATCAGTTGGCATGGCAACATTTCACGCCTCTCAGCATCATGTCGAGAGGCGAAGGAATCATTCAAAATCCTTGGCCGTCAGCAATGCGATGAGTTCGCCACTGTGCAGCTGCCATTGGTTGAATGGCTCATTTGATCCGAACACGGCGAGCGATGCGGCGACATGCCCAGATTCAGCATGTCGAGCAGCATTGCATCCGATTCGGAGCTCGCCAGCCATTGGCATGCGATCGACACAGTGGGCTCATGGCCGAGCACCAACAGCTCGCGATGCTTCTCCTTGGTCTGGGCAAGCTCGTCAAATACCGACTGCACCCCACCTTCGTACAGACTCTGACGATAGTCGACCTTCGGGTCGTCGCCGAACACCTTAAGCATGCGATCGCAGGTCTGCCTGGCCCTGGTGGCGCTGGAGCACGCAATGCGCGTCGGCACCATCTTGTGCGCGGCCAGGCCTTTGGCGACGGCTTTCGCCTGCTTACGCCCCTTGTCGGTCAGCTCACGCCCGGCGTCGCCACCGTCACCAAACGGCTCGGTTTTGGCGTGACGCATCACCAGCAACACATACTTGTAATCCTTGGCTTTTTTCGCAACCTTCTTGAGGCTCGTTCCCATGGACGAATGCTCCAATCCTTAACGATCCAGCGTATGTACCAACGCAACGCGCTATGACTATTGTCTCAGAACAACGGCAAGAAACACCGTATCAATCGCCGATAGCCTCGACCTGCGCGTCGAGATCACGCAGCACCTTACGCAACTTGCGATCGGAAATATCCCGCAACTCAAGATCTTCGAGCTGTTCGGCACGTTCTTCGGCGCTCAGCGAATCAATATCGGTGGTCGTGTCTTTCGTGGCACGGTCACGCTTGCGCAACGCCTGAAATCCCGGCGCCATAGCCCGCGAAACCATAAGGAAGCCGGTGTGTCCGATCATCTGATGGTCGGGACGTATCGCCAATCCCTGAACCTTCCAGTCGCGTTCCAGAGTCTCCTGGATATCCGGTTCCGTCCAGCAGCCAGCCTCCCTCACGCCTCCGCCATACGGCTTAGCTGCGTAGTAGTGGTCACATACGCCACGAGCACACCG
>ENA-OPYV01000051-OPYV01000051.1-human-gut-metagenome-genome-assembly--contig:-NODE-51-length-34106-cov-2.098178_pt1 | contig 34106 bp, 49 predicted proteins | sample MGYA00242474_ERZ504485 | MGnify/ENA primary metagenome ERZ504485 (study PRJEB26092, sample SAMD00036263) | human gut metagenome | host: Homo sapiens | study: EMG produced TPA metagenomics assembly of...
GCAAGGTGACCACTTGCCGCTGCCCGCCGGACAGCAGACCGATCTTGGTTTTCATTCGGTCCTCCAGCCCCATATTAAAGCGAGACACCTGCTCCCGGGAAAAAGTTGCTCTTTTTCTTAGACAGAGCCAGCGCCAGCCCGCTGGAGTGGGCGCGGGTGTAGGCCAGCGCCAGGTTTTCCTCAATGGTCATATTAGGTGCGGTGCCCTTCATCGGGTCCTGGAACACCCGGCCGATCAACTTGGCACGCTTGTGTTCCGGCAGAAAAGAAATGTCCTGCCCGTCCAGGGTAACGGTGCCGCTGTCCTGCATAAAGGTGCCGCAGATCAGGTTGAACAGGGTGGATTTGCCGGCGCCGTTGGAGCCGACAATGGTGAGAAATTCGCCCCGATCCAGGTGCAAATTGATCTTCTCCAGGGCAATGTGTTCATTGACGGTGCCCTTGGCAAAGGTCTTGGAAACATTCTTTACATCAAGCATTGCGGCGGGCCTCCTTCTTTACTTTGCGGTTCCGGGCGGTGCGCTTGGCAGCCGGGATAATAAAGGTGGCAGCCACGATCACGGCGCACATCAGCTTCATCAAATTGGCGCTGTTGGTGCCAAACAGCTCAATATCCACCACAAAGGTGACGATCAGTTTGTAGATCACGGAGCCGCACACGGCGGAGATCAGCCCCACGGTGACGCCCCGCTTGCCAAACAGCGCCTCGCCGATAATGACGGCGGCCAGGCCGTAGATCAGAGTGCCGTTGCTGGTGGAGGTGTCGCTGTAACCTACATAATGGGTCACCAGTGCGCCTGCCAGACCGATCAGGCCGTTGCTGATGCACAGCCCCAGGATCAGGGTGGCGTCTACATTGATGGAGGAAGCGCGCACCATATCCTGATTGTCGCCGGTAGCGCGGATACACAGACCCACATGGGTCTTAAAGAACACAATCAGCAGCAGGGTCACTACCAGGCAGATCGCCAGCGCCAGCAGCGCACCGGCCACCTTGCGCTGATCGCCGGTCAGGTGCAGCGCCTTGTAGAACTGCTTAAACAGATTGGCGGCGCCGATGGACAGGTTGGGGCCGCCACGAACGATCAGGTTAACGGAGTACAGTCCGCTCATAGTGATGATACCGGCCAGTACCGGGTGTACTTGCAGCTTGGTTTGCAGCAGCCCGGTGATTAGTCCGGCGGCCATGCCGCCTAAAAAGGCAATGGGCAGGGACAGATAGGTGTGGCCCCCGGCAGCCAAAACGGCGGCCAGTGCAGAGCCAAAACCGAAGCTGCCCTCGGTGGTCAGGTCGGGAATGTCCAGCACCCGCAGACTGATGTAAACACCCAGCGCCAGCAGTCCGTACAGTAAGCCCTCTTGCAGGGCAGTGAGATAAAGCATAAGTTCTTGTTCCTTTGGGTATGAGAAAATGGCAGCAGGCGCACCTTGCAGCGCGCCCGCCGGTTTGTGATTTTTGTTGCTTATTTTGCTGCTTCCAGCACCTTGACCTCATAGCCAACGGTATCCTTGGTGGGGGTAGCCAAACCGCCGGCAGCCAGCGCTGTCTTATTCACGGAGCAGTAGTCGATGCCGCACACCTGGGCGGGGATCTCCGTTACCTTTTTGCCGTCAAAATACTGAATAGCCATTTCTGCGGTCTTTTCGCCGATGCCCTTGTCGTCAATGGCCAGGGTGGCGGTGCAACCGGAGGCAACCGTGGTGGCAGAGGAGCAGTAGGTTGGAATCTTCTTCTCCTGGCACAGCTCTGTCAGGGCAGACACACCGTCCTGTACCACAGAGTCGTTGGGTACGAAGATTACATCACAGCCGCCGTCAATCAGGGACTGGGTGACGGACTTCACATCGGCGGAGTTCTCTACGGTTTTTTCCGCATAAGCGATTTTCTTTCTGTCCAGGTACTTCTCGGCCGCCTTAACGGTGGAGGTGGCGTTTACCTGGCTGGTGGAGTAAATAAAACCCCATTTTTTACATCCGGGGTCAGTTTGTAGCCCATGTCAATGATCTCAGATACCGGAATGGCGTTGGAAGTACCGGTGGCATTCTTGTCCGGGGTGTCCAGCGCAGTCATCACTTTGGCAGCTACCGGGTCGGACACGGCGCAGAAGAAGCAAGGGGTTTCGGACTCCTGGTTCACAACGCCTGCGTGGCCGGGGTGGCGATGGTGAATACTGCGTCATAATCGCCGTTGTCAAAGTCAGACACAACGGTGCTCAGACTGGCGGCGTCACCGGCAGCGTTCTTGTACACGCAGGTCACATTGTCGCCGTACTTCTCCTTCAGCTTAGACTCGATCCCGGTACGCATATCGGTAAAGGCGCCGTTCTCAGACAGTACGGCAATGCCTACTTTCTTGCTGTCTGCTTTGGCATTGTCTTCTTTGCTGCCGGAGCAGGCGGCGAACAGGCCGGCAACCAGTGCCAGACACAGCAGGGTGGCAAAAACTTTTCATCATTCATTCTCCTTAAACGCTTGGTGTTGATTATAATAATCGAGGTCTGCAAAGGCTTTGTGCAGCATTTCCTCGGTTATGGTGTAGGGGTTGTGGGCAATGTCCGGCATTTTGGCTACCAGGGGTACCAGCTTTTCCACATCGGCACCGGTCATCTCCACTTGGGAGAGGGCGGTGGGGAGTCCCACGCTTCTGTTGAAAGCGTACATTTGGCGGAAGCGTCCAAATTGCCGTCAGTAAGCAGCAGAATGAGCACGCCAAAGCCCACCACTTCACCGTGCAGGTGGCGCGCCTCAATATGGGGCCAGGCGGTGAGCGCGTAAAACACGGCGTGCGCCAGGCCGGAATTGTAATCCACAATATGCTCTGCCGTCAACAAAATAGAGGCAATGCCGGTGGTAACGATGATAGCCAGAATCACTTGCTCCACTGCATAGGTGCAGCGCTCGGCATCTATATCTGCCATGGCCTGTGCACCGTAGGTAAGCAGCGGGTCCAAGCACATTCGGCTCACATTTACACCCAGGGCATGGTAGTGCACCAGCGCTTCACCTCGGGAGCTCATCTCCGCCTCAAAATACTTGGCGTAAGTGTCGCCCATACCGGCCCAAATGTAACGCCGTGGGGCGGCTGCAATCACCGAGGGCAGAATAAAGGCATGCACCGGCGGCGCTTTGTGAAAATCCGGTGCCAAAAAGGTGCCGTCTGCGTGGTACAGAATCGATACTGCCGTGGTGGCCGCGCAGGTGGAGGCAATGGTGGGAAAGGTGAATACCGGCTTGCCGCTTTCTTCCCCATAGGCTTTGCCTGTGTCCAGTGCCTTGCCGCCGCCAACAGCAAAGATCATATCTGCTGCTGCCACTGCCGGGTTCTCTGCCAAGGCAGCAATGTTCTCCCGACTGGCCTCACCGCCGTACCACACAAAATCCGTAATGGTCACGGCACTGCCTTGGATCGCGGCCAGCAGGCGCTCCCGCACCGCTGCCATGGCCTTGTGTCCGCCGATCACCACCGCTGTGGCGCCAATGGGAGCGCACACCGTTGGAATTTGCTTGTAAACCTGCTCGCCGATGGAATAGGAGGGCAGGGTGATGGAATAATCCGTCATAGGATTTAGATCCTTCCCGACTTACTTATAATCCTCTTATAGGACTGTGTGAAAATTATAGCACTGCAGGCGGGCTTTGTCAACGAAATTCTTTAGCAAGTTAAAGTGATAAATTGCAGCTACACAATGCGTCCGCCGCCCAGTACTGTGTCGCCGTCATAAATAACGGCGGCCTGACCGGGGGTCACCGCTCGTTGCGGCGCGTCAAAGGTCAGCTGCACATCGCCGCCGGGCAGCACCTCTACGGTGCAGGGCGCCTGGTGCATATTGTAGCGGATCTTGGCAGCAGCATGCAGCGGTTCGGCAGGCGCTGCAATGCTCAGCCAGTTGAACTCGGTCACCCGCACCACCGTACTGTTCAGTTGGTCGTTGGGGCACAGGGTCACCGTGTTGCTTTCCGGATCCTTCTTGCACACATACAGCGGCGCCGGCAGCGCAAGACCCAGCCCACGGCGCTGGCCGATGGTGTAGCGAATAATGCCCTTGTGGCGGCCCAGCACATTCCCCTGTGTGTCCACAAAATCCCCGGGGGGATAGTGGCGGCCGGGTATAGCTTTCAATAAAGGCGGCGTAGTCCCCGTCCGGCACAAAGCAAATGTCCTGGCTCTCTCTTTTGCGGGCGTTGATAAAGCCGTTTTCCTCTGCAATGGCGCGCACCTGGTCCTTATGCAGCTCACCTAGGGGAAACAGGGTATGGGCCAGCTGCTCCTGGGACAGATTATAGAGCACATAGCTTTGATCCTTTTTGTCGTCCAGCGCCTTGCGCAGCCGATAGCGGCCGTCCACGCAGTCAATGCGGGCGTAGTGGCCGGTGACCACATAGTCATAGCCCAGGGTGATGGCGCGGCGACACAGGGTGTCAAACTTTAAGCATTTGTTGCAGTCAATGCAGGGGGTTGGGGGTGCCGCCTGCCTCATAGGTGGCAATAAACTTATCAATGACCTTTTCCTTAAAGTCACCTTTAAAATTGAACACTTGGTAGGGCATACCCAGTCGGCGGGCCACGCTGCGGGGCGTCCTCCACATCGGACAGGGAGCAGCAGGTCTTTTCCCGCTGGGCCATCAAAATATCGTCGCTGTCAAACAGTTCATGGTGGCGCCCATACAGTCGTACCCGGCGTCCAACATCAGCTTGGCGGCCACGGAGCTGTCCACGCCGCCGCTCATGGCGATCAATGCTTTTTTCAAAAAACGCACCTGCTTTCTTGACACTTTCAGTCTACTATACTAATATATACAGGAATAGAAGTAAAGAGGGAGTTTTTAGTTTTTATGCAAAAAATGCGTTTTTTTCGCCGGTGTCTTCCGCTGTTTTTGGCCTTTTGGCTGCTACTGGCAGTGGCGGGCGCGCCCTTTGCCGCTTATGCAGGGGAGAGCGTGACTGTGCGGGACGGCAGCGGGCAGGTGCGCTACGCTGCGCCCATGGATCCGGAGAACGCTTGCCCGCGCTGCAATCGGCGCTGGACACGGTGCGCAGCGGCGCCTACGGCACCTGCACGGTTACCGTGACCCCCGGAAAATATCGAATGACAAAGAGCGCTGTGCTGGCGTCTGATATGACCCTGAACCTGACAGGGGTGACCCTGCTCAATGCCAATGCAGGCAAGGGCAACATCTTTATCTCACCCAATCGGGACCGTACCGGCAAGGACTACACCGGGTATTCTGCGTTGGAGAACTGCACGCTGCGGGGCGGCACGCTGGATTATGCGCCGGGCAATACCAACGGCTCCTGCCTGCTGCGCCTGGCGCATTGCAAGAATGTGACCGTGGACGGCACGGCATTTCTCAACAACACAGACTCTCACCACGCAGAATTGGCCGCCGGGTACAATGTGCGGTTCATAAACTGCCTGTTCTCCGGTCAGACCAATCAAACGGAAAGCAGTGCGGAGGCGCTGCAAATTGATATTTTAGAGAAAAATCGGCACTTCGCCAACTTTCCGGCCTATGACGGCACGATGAACCAAAAGATCACCGTAGAGGACTGCACGTTTCAGGACCTGATCTGCGGGGTAGGCACCCGCAACGCCTTTGCCGGGCGGTATCAGAAGGGCGTTACCATTCGTGGCAACACCTTTCGGCGCCTGCAAGGCACGGCCATTGTGTGCACCAATTATGTGGACGCGGTGATCGAGAAGAACACCATCACCGATTGCGGTCGAGGCGTGGCATATTATATGTGCAAAAACAGCGGCGTGACCGATGTGATCACCGACGGCAGCGGCAAGGTGCTGGGTAAGCGCAATACGGACTGCGGCAGCCGCATTACCGATAATACCATCTCCGTTTGTCAAACAGCGGAGATGGACAAGCCAAGGGGTATGTTTCTGTACGGCGGCAAGGCCGCCGGCAAACGCCTGCCGGAAATTATGCGGTCTATAACCTGACGGTCAGTGGTAACACCATTACCACCACCGGCGGCGGGATCACCGGCACCGATCTGCAAAACTGCACGCTTGCAGACAACCGCATTACCCATACCGGTGCGGCGGCGGAGACCACTGTGGGAATTCTCCTTCACGGCAGCAGTGGTAATTTGATCGAGAAAAATACTTGCACCGCCCTACACAACGGGCTGAAGTGTATGGACGCCTCCCACAGCAACGAGCTGCGGAGCAACACGGTAACGAACAGTCGCTCCAGCGCCGTTTGCATTGTGGACAGCAACGGGGTAGAGGTGACGGAAAACACCATTCGCACCGGGGCCACCAACGGCATTTTTGTGCAGCGGAGCAAAAAGACACGCCTGCTGCGCAATACCATTCAGGCAATGGGTCATAACGGCATTTGCCTGGCGGAGAAGAGCACTGCCGCCACCGACAGCAATCGGATCAGCGGCTGCCGTCGCTATGGGATGAGTTCCCAGCCGGGAACTGCCCTGACCACCGTGGGCGATCGGCTCACCGGCAACACCAAGGGGCAGGGAATCGCGCAGGGCAGCAAGAATATGAAGTTCTCAACCATAGGCAGTACCCGCCTGGTAGGCGGCCGGATCCGCCGCGGCAAATATAAGGGCAAGATCGCCCTGCAATGGAAAGCGGTACCCGGCGCCAAGCAATATGTGTTGTACCGTAGAGACGGCCGCATCCGCGGCAAATACCGCCGGGTGGCAACGCGCACCGGCACCCGCTATATTGACACAGCTCCCAAGCGGGGCAAAACCGCCGCCTATCGCCTGGTGGCGCAAACTAAAACAAACGGCGTGACTGCTCAAAGCCCCGTGCGCGCGCCGCAGTGAGGATCAAAGGATGACTTTACAGGAAATTGTAGATCGTTCTCGGCGCATCGTCTTTTTTGGCGGCGCGGGGTGTCTACCGAGAGCGGTATTCCGGACTTTCGCAGTGTGGACGGCTTGTATCATCAGCAATACGACTATCCGCCGGAGCAGATCCTTTCTCGCAGCTTTTTTGACGAGAACCCGGCGGAATTCTACCGCTTTTACCGCAGCAAAATGCTGTGTCCGCATGCCAAGCCCAACGCTGCCCATTACAAATTGGCAGAGCTGGAGCAAGCAGGCAAGTGCACCGCTGTAGTGACCCAGAATATTGACGGCCTGCACCAGGCAGCGGGCAGCCACACGGTATATGAGCTCCACGGCTCCGTGCTGCGTAATCACTGTATGCGCTGCGGCAGAGCCTACGGTGTGGAGGCGGTGGCAGAGGCTGCCGGTATACCCCGGTGCGCTTGCGGCGGAATCATCAAGCCGGATGTGGTGCTGTATGAGGAAGGACTTGACCAACAGACCGTAGAGGGTGCCGTACATGCCATTGCCCGGGCGGACTGCCTGATCGTGGCGGGTACGTCTCTTTCTGTGTACCCGGCGGCGGGCTTTATCCGCTACTTTCAGGGGGAGCATTTTGTGCTCATTAACCGGGATCCTACCCCGGCGGACAAGCTGGCAGACCTGGTGCTGCACCAAAAGGTGGGGCAGGTGCTGTCCCAAATTCAAGTACGCTAACGGAGGCGCTTATGCCCATTTCAGTGATGCTCAAGCCGGCTTCCGGCAACTGCAATCTGCGGTGTAAATACTGCTTTTACCACGACCTGGCCGCTACCCGGCAGACGGAGAACAAGGGCTATATGACCCGGGATACCGCCTTGCAGGTTGATGGATAAGGCCCTGGCTTTTGCCGGGGACGGACCGGTATATTTTACCTTTCAGGGCGGGGAACCGCTGCTGGCGGGGAAAGACTTTTTTCGCTTTTTCTTCTCCTCTTGCAAGGAACGGCAGCACCCCGGCGTGACCGTCCAGTTCTGCGTGCAGACCAACGGTACTTTGCTGGACGACGAATGGTGCGACCTGTTTTTGGAATACGGCTGCTTGGTGGGCGTGTCTCTGGACGGTGACCGGGAGGGCAACCGTTACCGGGTGTACCCGGACGGACGCAGCTCCTTTGATGATGTGTTTCGCGGTGTGCAGCTGCTGACCCGGCGCAGGGTGCCTTTTAATATTCTCTCGGTGCTCACCGCTTATGGCGCTACCCATGTGCGATCGTCCTATCGCTTCTTTAAGCAGCAGGGGCTGCGCCACTTGCAGTACATACCCTGCCTGCGCCCCTTTGCCATGGATGCGCCGGAGGATCTGTTTATGACCGATGACGACTACGCCGCCTTTTTGCAGCAGGGGTTCAAGCTGTATGCCAACGATGCCTGCGGGTAACCCGGTGTCCGTGCGTATGTTTGACAATTACTTGCTGCTGGCTCGGGGGCAGAACGCTGAGCAGTGCGGTATGAACGGCACCTGCGCTACCCAGTTTGTGGTGGAGGCGGACGGCAGTACCTACCCCTGTGACTTTTACTGTACCGATGATTGGTACCTGGGCAATATCTGTGCCGGGGATTTTGACGGCTTTTCCATAGTGAAAAGATGGTGGAATTCTTAAAGAATTCTTTCAGTTGCCCCCGGCGTGCAAGACCTGCCGCTGGTTCACGCTTTGTCGGGGCGGCGGCTGCAAGCGCAACCGAGTGGGCACGGATTATTGCCGGGCTTACCAAACTTTTTTGCAAATACGGAGCATTTGTTTGCTCAACTGCGTTGAGGTGTTTTATGAAAAAGACGATTTCTGTACTGCTGGCACTGGTACTGACGGTGGGACTGCTCTCTGCCTGCTCGAAGGATGGCAAGGAGGAGACGACCACGGCTGCGCCTGCCGCCTACACCCTAGCCTATACGTATGACAGCCATTATAAGCAGACGGACCCCAGTGCCGTGCGGGCGTATGAGAAGATCGCCAAAGCCATTGCAGAGGGCGGTGTGGCCGTGCGGGTGAATACGGATATGATGGACGATGTGAACCGGCTGCTGTACACCGGCTTTCCGCTGATGGCGCTGGTAGATACGGTTTCGGTGAACAGCGACAATTCCGGTGTGACCATCAAATATAAAAACGATACGGATACGCATCGCCAGCTGGTGGGCGCCTTTGTTCAAAAGGTCAATACCATTCTGAAAGCCTGCGGCAAGGGCACGGTGAGCCATAATGTGTATCTCCTCAATGTGTACCACTATGTGGCAACCCACACGACTTATGACGACAGTGTGACCGACACTTACACTGCCATTTTGCAAGGCAAGGGCATGAGTGCTGCCATCAGCGGTATGTTTGAGTTCCTGCTGCAACAGGGCGGGGTGGACGCCGGGCATATCGTCGGCAAGGACGCCGCCGGTAATCCCTGGTACTTTACCCGTTGTACCCTGGGCGACACGGTGTATAACTTTGATGTGGCAACGGAGCTGTCCGTGCGCAAAGGGGAGGGGCTGACCTGCTTTGCTATGACGGACAAGGAACTGCAAGCCGGCGGACTGCAAAAGGGTTTTACCTACTCGGATAATGAAAAGGCACCGGCAGTGAAGATGAAAAAGAACCCCTATGCCGCTCTGCGCTCCTGTGCGTACTTTACGCTGGAGGGCAACACCCTAACTGCCGTCTTGTACAGCGGTAAGACCGCCACCTTTACTCTGTAAAGAGACAAATAACAACCAAGTGAAAGTGATGCGTAACCCGACATCGCCGCTTTGGAGCCGCCGAAAAACTTTCGGCGGTTTTTTTGTATCATTTGTTCTATGAATTCTGCACATTTTAGAAAATAATAGACAAAAAACAGTGAAAACTGTCTAAAAATATTTTGAGCATTACAAGTTGCACAGAAAATTTTCTGCGGACAAATTTTCTTTTTTTGGTTGTAATTGATAAACCGATTTGTTATAATATTGCAGAAATATGACACAGGGGGAGATCCAATGGCAGAACAAACCGGCCTGAAAGCAAAAGCCACAGGCCTCATCGACAACATTAAATATTACTGGAAAAAGCCACCCAAGGGCAAGTATATGTCCTTTAAGGAAGTGGCTTCTTATGCGTTTGGCGGTATCGGTGCATACCTGATCGTATGTATGAGTATTCCGTGTATCTTAGGTGCCACCAATGTGTTCCTGTCCGGAACCATCGGCATCGGTATGACGGATATGTACATTATGTATGTGATCGGCGTACTCTCCGGTATTCCGCTCACCGGCTTGCGTGCCAATATTATCGACAACACGCGAAATAAGGCCGGTAAATACAGACCGTATCTGCTGCGTATGGGCATTCCTTGCTCCATTATTTTTGTATTGATGGTATGGTTCCCGTATGACAAGCTGGGTCTGTTGGTAGGCAGCGGCATGATCTTAGGCAAATCCGCTACCTATGTGGCAAAGTGCGCCGTGGTTATGGCGTTTAACATTGCCTTGCAGTTCTTCTATTATTTCTTCTATGATGCGTACGAGAACCTGATCCATGTGCTCTCTCCAAATTCTCAGGAGCGTGCAGATGTGGCCTCCGTTAAGAGCATTATTTACTCCTTCGGCCCCACAGTGTATAACATTATTATCCCGTTGATCGCCGGTATTATCGGTGTAAACCAGACGGATATCCGTGTGTACCGGATCGCTTTTCCGATAATCGGTGTGATTGGTACGCTGCTGGTGTTCGTGGTATATGCCAATACCCAGGAAAAAATTATTCAGGCAAAGACCCATGTGATTCAGATCAAGTTTACCGATGCTCTGCGCGAGGTAGCCAAGAACAAGTATTTCTGGATTATCTCCCTGGCCGGTTGGTTGGGCTTTTTGGAGACAGCGTATGCCAATATTCTGTATTGGTTGTGCAACTACGGCGGCGCCTGCTCCCAGCCTACATACGCAGTGATCACCACCATTTACGGCAACGCCTCCCTTTGGGGCATGCTGCTGGCACCGTTTTGTATCCGCAGATGGGGTAAAAAGAAGGTGCAGGTAGTCACCAACCTATTTAATATCCTGTTTATTCTTTGTATGTATCCGTTCTTTTCCGGCTCTGCCGGATCGGACGGCAATATGCGCAATTATGTGATCTGGGGCGTTATGGCCTGCCTGTATCTGAATGCGGTAGTAGGCGCCTTTGCCCATATTCTGAATCCGTCCATCCAGGCGGATATCCGCGACTACCAGCAGTACCGCTCCGGCGAGCGTATTGACGGTATGTTCGCTGCCGTGACCGCTATTGGCAATGTGATCACTCTGATCACCGCCGGTGTGCTGCCTGCCTTGCAGGAGAAGTACGGTATGACCGCTGCGGTTGCCGAGCGCGTGACCGCTGACGGCTCCTTGATGTCCAGAGTGCTGCCCGGCTCCACCCAGACCATCGGTCAAATGTTGCAGCAGCAGCTGGCCAACGGACAGAATAACTTTGTGAACCCATCTTCCGCATTGTATGATGTAAACGGCGTGCTGTTCCCGCTGCTGCGCGTGCTGGTGTTGGTTGCCGCCATCGGTGCCATCATGAATGTAATCCCATTCTTCTTCTACGATTTGACTGAGCAGAAGCAGAAGTCTTATGTGCGTGTGCTTAAGGTGCGTGCCGTCTTTGAGGACTACGGCAACAAGGCGCTCAAGGATAAGGACATTGTAGAGATGATTGATGCTGGTGAACACGCCCGCAAAATGGCTGTTGCCACGCCTAAAAAGCTGGATAAATCCTCATACAAGAGCATTTCTGATAAGGCTGCCCGCAAGGAAGCCAAAAAGGCGTACCGCGCCGATGTGGAGTTCAATGAGGAAATCAAGATCTCCCAGTTCGTGTTGGATGAGATGTCCAAGTTTGATTCTGAGCTGGGCAAGCACCAGATTCAGGTATACACCCAGATCTTCAATGCCGGCTTGGACGGTATCAAGAACACTTCTTTGGCAGAGGCAAAGGCGCAGTTGAAAAAGGCAAAGGCTATGTCTCAGTCCACTGCGGAGGAAAAAGAGATCCGTAAGTTCTACATTGAGGTTGCCAAGACCCAGATCTCTGCCATCAAATCTTTCCAGAAGTATTACGGTTCTGCCCACGAGTTTGTGGAGTTAGGCTTTGACAGCATTGAAAAGTATTTCAATGAGGAAGACCGTTTGGATGACCAGATTGAAGAACTGGCCAAGATGATGCACATCGCCAAGAAAGACAAGGATCGTGACGAAGTGCAGCGGCTGAAAAAGCAGATCAAAGAGCTGTCCGAGGAGCGCAAGAAAGTACGCAAACTTTCCAAACAGGAAATGGATAAGCACGCCCAGTTCAATCGCGCTGCCAAGCCCTATGTGGATGCTAAGAAACTGCTGACCCAGCAGGAGAACTTCAAGCACTTTGACGAAATTGCCGCGCTTTACGATACGGCAAAGGCCAATGTGGAAGCCAATGAAAAGGCCGAGGCAGAGGAAGAAGCAAAGCGCCTGGAGGAAGAAAAGGCAGAACTGGCTCGCCGCAAGGCCGAGAAGGCGGCCAAGAAGCGTAAGTAATCAAAACGTAAACCCTACATAACGAAACCCCATTTCCGCATAGGATAGACTATGACAGGAAATGGGGTTTTTTATTATGATATATGAGATCAAGGTTGGTTCTGTGACCAACGCACAAAGGGGGGCCAAGCTGCTGAAAAACGCGGGTTCCGTGTGTTTGTGCACAAGCAGCTGCGCCCCAGTCCGGCGGACGGATGCGGGTATCAGTTACGGCTGGAGGACGGGCGATGGGGAGGCGCTGGCGCTGCTACGGCAGCATGGGGTGCGGATCACCGGGGTGGAGCAGGTATGATTTATTTAGACAATGCGGCCACCACCTATCCCAAGCCGTTTCCGTGCTGGAGACGGTGTACCGGGCCAATCGTAAGTATGCGTATAACAGTGGGCGTGGCGGCTATCGGGAGTCTGTGCAGACGGCAGAAAAGATCTTTGCCGTGCGGGACTGCCTGGGCCGCTTTTTTCATTGCCCGGAGCAGAATATTGTGTTTGCCAACAATTGCACGACTGCAGTTAATACGGCACTGAAAGGACTGCTAAGCCCGGGGGATCATGTGCTGATCTCCGCCTTGGAGCATAATGCGGTGTTTTCGACCCCATCTACAAGCTGGCCCGTGAGGGGCGTATCACCTATGATCAAGTGCCGTATCACCCGGACCCGGACCGCTTTTTGCAGAATATCCGGGCACTGGAGCAGCCCAATACGGCGATGGTGGCCATGCTCCATGCTTCCAACGTGTTTGGGGTGGTGCACCCGCTGGGGCTTGTCGGCGACTACTGTCGCCAAAGGGCTGGCTCTTTGTGGTAGACTCCGCCCAAAGCGCAGGCATTCTGCCTATTGACATGCAGGCAATGCATATTTCCGCCCTGTGCGCCCCCGGGCATAAAAGCCTGTTCGGCACCATGGGCACCGGCGTGTTGGCATTGGCGGATGGCATTTCACCGGACAGCTTGACCGAAGGGGGGACCGGCAGCCGCTCCTTTGACCCGCAAATGCCGCCGGATCTGCCGGATCGGCTGGAGGCAGGGACGCTGAACAACCCGGGTATTCTCTCTCTGGGTGCCGGTGTGCGGTTTATTGAAAAGACCGGTCGGGCAGAAATACACGAGTACGAAATGCGCCTGACCCGATGGTTGTATGAGGAGTTGGCCGCCTGTCCGGGGATAAAGCTGTACACGCCCCCGGAGCATATTGGCGTGCCGGTGCTCAGCTTTAATGTGGACGACCGCACCTCGGAGGAGACAGCAGCTTATTTGGCTGCCCGGCAGATCGCTGTGCGTGGCGGGTATCACTGCGCCCCTTGCGCCCATCGGTTTTTTGGTACGGATAAGCGGGGTACTGTGCGGGTCAGTCCCGGCGTGTTTACCGGGATGAACGAATGTGAATATTTCCTGAATTCTGTAAAATTCCGGGAATAACCCTTTATTTGACTTTCAAAGTATGTTACAATCAGTATAAGGAATTGTATAAGTGAGGATGTGAATGTATGAGTGCCATCGGCGACTTCTTTAATAAGATACTCAGCGTGTTTTCCACCTTTGGCATTAGCGACGCACTGGATATTCTGTTTGTGGCCGTAATCATTTACGGCTGTATTCGCATTATTCGTGAAACGCGGGCGATGCAGTTGGCTAAGGGCATCTTGCTGCTGCTGGTGATGTATGGCATTGTTAATTTGCTGCACATGGAGGCTTCCAGCTTTATCTTTAAGAGCATTTTTTCCAATATTTTGCTGCTGGCGGCTATTTTATTCAGCCCGGAGCTGCGGAATATTTTGGAGCAGGTGGGTAAAGGCGCCACCGGTAAGAGCCTAAAGACGATCATTCACCCGGGAGTTGCCATTGATGTGGCGGAAATCGGCGACTGTATTGAGGCCACTTGTAAGGCCTGCTCGGATATGAGCGACCAGCATGTGGGCGCCCTCATCGTGTTTGAGAACGAGACTATGCTGGGCGATATTATTGCCAGCGGCACGGAACTGCACGCCAAGGCCTCTCGCCAGTTGATTGAGAATGTGTTTTTCCCAAATCACCGCTCCATGACGGCGCGCTTGTGATTCGGGACGGGCGGCTGTATGCAGCCGGTTGTATTCTGCCTTTGACCAAAAAGAGTGTGTCCTCCGCTCTGGGCACCCGCCACCGTGCGGGTATCGGTCTGACGGAGCAGTCCGACGCTGTGGTGGTGATCGTCAGCGAGGAAACCGGTGCTATTTCCGTTGCTATAGGCGGTGTGCTGAACCACGATGTGTCTGACGGCGATCTGCGCGATATTTTAACAACGGAATTTCTGCCCAGCGGTTCCTCCTCAGACGATAAAATTATCTCCCGTCTGGTAAGGAGGATGAAAAATGAGTGAACAGCAAAACCAAAAAGCGCTTTTCTTTGCGCAAGCTGATCTATAATGATAAGAACTTAATTATTATTTCTCTGCTGGCGGCGGTGTGCATTTGGATTGCCACCTCGATGAATTTGTCACCGGAGACCACCAAGAATATTTCTGTTCCGCTGAAGATCGACTTTTCCGACACGGTGACGGAGGAGTTGGGATTTAAGTGCTACGGCGAGAGCAGTATGACGGTGAATGTGACCGTACGAGCCAAGAAGTACCTGGCTAAGGATATTTCTGCCGACGATTTGGATGTGAAGCTGCAAACCAGTTCGGTGACCACCACCGGCACCCACGAGGTTCCCATCAGTGTCAGCGCCGGGGACAGCGGCGATTTTACCGTTGAGAGCTATTATCCTACTGTGTATACCGGATACTTTGATGTACCGGAGGAGCAGGAGATGGAAATTAAGCTGAATTACAATACGAGGACTATGTGGCAGACGGCTTTGTGGCAGGGGAGAGCCTGCTCAACGAGCCGAATGTGGTGGTTAGCGGCCCCAAGACCTATGTTGCACGAGTCAGCAAGGTGGTAGCCGATGTGAATCTAAACGAAAAGCTGTCGGAGACTGCCACCATCAATATTGAGCCAAAGGCCGTGGATGTGTACGGTAACAAGGTGGACTACATTTCCCTGAATTACGGAGCAGAGAAGTTGACCTTGACCATACCGGTACTCAAGGTGAAGCAGTTGAGTACCCATGTGACCTTAACAGACGCGCCGGAGTCGGTGGATCTGTCTAAGATCAAGGTTTATTACAGTACAGACAGCATTCGCGCGGCGTACTGGCCGGAACGGATATTAAGGCGGCCGAGCTGGGCGAGGTGCACTTTACCGACCTGCGGGTAGGGGAAAACACCTTTACCTTTAATGCCACCCAGCTGGAGGGAATCACCGTATTGGATGATACAGAGAAAGTCACCGTACGAGTGGTGGTGCCCTCGGATTACACCAGCAAGGACATTGATGTGTCTGCCACCGGGGTTAAGCTGAACAATGTGCCGGCGGGCTACACTGCCAAGGTAACAGCGCTGAACAGCGACTCAGTGACCATCATCGGACCGAAAAGCGCCATTCGCGGACTAAAGGCCAAGAATGTGGTGCTCTCCTGCGATCTGACCGCCAAGAAGGGCGAGAGCATTAGACCGGCACCCGCCAACTGCCGGTGACCGTCAGCATTGCAAAGGCGGACGGCACCTGGGCCTACGGCACTTACCGGGCCACCGTGGAGCTGAGCAAAAAGTAAAACCAAATACCAAATATAAAAAAGAGCGGCGAGCCGCAAAGGACGTGCCGCTTTGGCATACGCGCATAGGGGGTATGGCGTGTATGAAGGGGGCGGATTATTTCCACTGCTTGAGCACTTCTGCATTGGCAAAGATCTCGTCCAGCTTGCGCATAAGGGGATGATATCACCGTAATCCAATGCACGGTGATCCATGGCGATGGTGATGGGCAGGATTTGGCGCACCGCAATGGTGTCGTTGCCCTGGGCGTCTGTCATTACGCGAGGACGCTTTTGGATGGAGTCAATGGCAAAGGCTGTGGTTTGGGGCGGAATGATCTCCAAGAGGGCACAACAGCCCTTGTGCTCTCTGTAAATAGAGCCTATATTGGAGATGGTTGTGGTGCCCTGCTCAATATCTTTCTTGGTCAGGCGATCCGTGGCGGGGATGGAATAATATTTTTTCCTCTCCGCACCGTGGAGCGTGGTGACCTTGTGGGCGCCGGTCTTGGAGCCGATCAGCCGCATCACCGTCTGTGCTACCTTGCCCTGTTTCAGTCGCTGCAAGGTGTTGTCCAGCGATACCTCGTACATGACCTCGTCCATGTTGGAATTGCGCGCCCGGCGCTCGGTGTCCACAATGGCGGCGGTCATTTCGCTGAGGGTCTTATTGCCCATATCGCGCATGTTGACGGTCATCATCTGTCCGTCCGGCAGCAGCATGGGCATGGACACATCAATGTGGTCAAAATATTTCAGGCACCCGCGCACCAGGCGGCGATTAAACAGCAGGTGTGTGTTCATGGATGGCGCTGCCTTCAACCCCTCGCAGATGATTTTCATCATCACGGTATTCAGAGTGATCTTTTCCTCCCGGCTTTTGCAGTCGGCGTTCAGTTCTTTGACTACCGGCAAAATATCTGTTACATCTGCCTCGTACATCACGATGGCGTGGGGGATCTCTCGCCAGCTCTCTGTGGTCATGTTGGATACGATTTTGCGTGCAATGCCAAAGTGTTCTTCTTTTATCAGTGCCATTGGTTCTCCTTTTGCTTGGGTATTGTATGATTAGCCGCCGATGATGGACACGGCGGTTTTGTATACTTCTTCTCGTACTTCTTTGATGTAGTCGCCGATCTCCTCCCGGGGAAACGGGTCCTCCTTGAACCTGTGACGGTATTCCAACGCCAGCTTGGGTCGGAATTTGGGTGACAAATTTTGATCAGTGCCCGCGCCCGTTCCTTGAGCGTCTTGCCTTTTTAACTGTGCCACGCCGTACTCGGTGACCACATAGTTCACATCGTTACGCGGGGTGGTGATGGCGCTGCCCTCGGTGATAATGGGCACAATGCGGGAAGGTGACCCCGCTTGGCGGTTGAGGGGCATGGCAATAATGGAGCGGCCGCCACGACTCATGGTGCGCCTCGCACAAAGTCCACCTGACCGCCTACGGCGCTAAATTGGTTCAGCCCCACGGTGTCTGCGACCACCTGCCCCAGCAAGTCCACTTGCAGGCAGGAGTTAATGGAGACCACATTGTCGTTCTTGGCGATCACCGACGGATTGTTTACATAATTGATGGGGTGCATCTCTACGGATGGATTGTTGGTGATATAAGCGTTCAGCTTATCTGTACCCAAGGCGGCGCCAATGACGGTGCGGCCTCGGTGAATTTGCTTTTTCGCATTGTTGATGACACCTGCCTCCAGCAGGTCCACCACGCCGTCGCCTACCAGTTCACTGTGCAGGCCTAAATCCTTTTTTTGTCCCACAGTTGGGCGCACACGGCGTTGGGAAATACCGCCGATACCCAGTTGCAGACAGTCGCCCGTCGTGGATCAGGTCGGCGTAGTTTTTGCCGATCTGCTGCTCCACCTGGCTGATCTCTGCGGAGGGCACCTGGGGCAGAGGCTCGTTGATCTCTACAAAGGCGTCAAATTCCCGTACATGGCGAATGCTGTTGCCAAAGGTGCGGGGCATATAGCTGTTGACTTGAGCAATGACGGTTTTGGCCACGCCGCACACACCCTTGGTGTAGTCCACGGTGGTGCCAAAGGATACATAGCCGTGCTCGTCCGGCGGCGATACCATCACCACCGCCACATCCGGGCACACATAATTCTCCAACAGGTCCGGAATCTCATAAAAATGGCAGGTGGTAAAGTCGCAAGTGCCATTGGCAATGGCGCCCCGGTTACCGGCAGAGGCAAACAGACAGTTCAGGTGAAAGTGCCCGGCCATTTTCGGCGCCGTCCAGGGGCAATCCCCTAAGGTGAGCATGGAGATGATCTCCACATCCTGAAAGTTCCGGTACTGCTCCACCAGCGCCCGCTCAATGCCCAGCGGCTCGCCGCAGGCAAAGCCGGTGACTACCTTGTCTCCGTTATGGATCAGGGCAATGGCTTCGTTTACGGTCATTCGCTTTGACTGATATATGCTTTTCCAGTCCATAGGCTCTCCAAAATCCTGTGCACAGCACGGTAATAGACAAAATCATAAAAATGACGAGTAAGCGCCAATTCTTTAGGGTTTAGTATAGTATTAGACACGCTGTTTGTCAATAAATTCTTGCATTTGAGCGCCGTTTTTGTATGATGAAGGTAATCTGTACTATTTGCGAGGTTCATTATGATCTATGAAGTGACGCAGTTTGGCCTGCCTAAGAATATTGCCGCCGGGGTGACGGAAGCCCTGCGCCAAATGCAGCCGGGGGACACCCTGCACTTTCCCAAGGGGGAGTACCATTTTTACAAAGATTATTGCCAAAGTTTGTTGGTACACACCAGCAATACAGACAGCTTTCAGCGGCCGAAAAAGACCTTTGGCATTTTGTTGCAGGATAAAGAGCAGCTGACCCTGGACGGGGACGGCTCCGTTTTTGTGTTCCACGGCAACATCAGCGCATTGGGCGTACTGCGATGTCGGCAGATCACTCTGCGGAATTTTACCATTCGTTACGCCTGTCCCACCAATGTGGAGCTGGAGGTGACCGCCAAGCAAGGCCACACGGTCAGCTATCGAGTGCCGGAGAATCAGCCCTTCTATATGGACGGCGGCAGCGTGGTCTTTTTTGAGCAAAGTCCCTTTACCAAGAAGAATTACTGGCAAATGCGCAACAACGAGAACAGCAGCTGCGCCGTGCGTCACCAGGGGGAGACGGTGTTCCGTGAGGTGGACCAGCCGTTTTTTGGACTGCACCGCACCCGCCGCACCGGGGCGCGCACCTTTGATGTGTGGTCCCTGCGGAAAAAGAATTACCTTGTGGGGGAGACGGTGACCCTGTCCATGAACAACTGCCGAGAGACGGCAGGCGCCTTTTTCTCCGAGAGCAGCGACCTTGCCGTGGCACAGGTGACGGTGAATTACCTGCACGGCTTTGGTTGGCTGACCCAAATGTGCCCGGGATGTGTCCTTTACCGGGGTGCACTTCCACCCGGATCCGCAGCACCATGTGTCCTCTTTTGCGGACTGTATTCATGTTTGCGGCTGCAAGGGCAAGGTGACCGTAAAGGACTGTTCCTTTACCCAGGCCCATGACGACGCGATCAACATTCACGGTGCGTTCCTGCGCTTTGTGCGCCGCGTTGACGACCATACGGCGGTATTTCAGTTTGTGCACCGACAGCAGGGTGGCTACCGGGCGTTCTTCCCCCGGTGATACGGTGCGCTTTTATTATCGCAGCTCTTTGCAGCCCTGTGGAGAAGAAAACACCGTGGCTGCGGCGGAGGACGATATAGATGCCAAAACCTGCACCTTGACCTTTGATCGGCCTTTGCCGGAGGATATAGACGCCAAGTTCCGAGGCCAGCAGAATGTAGTGATTGAGAATGCCAGCTACTGCCCGAATGTGGAAATCAGCGGTTGTTCCATTCACGGTATTCCCACCCGGGGCATTCTCTGTACCTCCGGCGGACATATAGATATTCATCACAACACCTTTGAGCATGTGTTTATGGCCAATGTGTTTGTCAGCAATGACGCCAACGACTGGTATGAGTCCGGCCCGGTGCGGGATATGCAAATTCATCACAATGTATTCCATCTGCCAACCCTGCGGCAAAAGCGGTTTTGGCCCACGCTGGCGGCGGTGCTGGTGGAGCCGATCACTTTGGGCGGCAAGATCACCGCGCCCGTTCACAGCGGCATTCGTATTTTTGAAAATGAGATCACCCTTACCGACGGCTACGCGCTTTGGAGCAAAGGCGGCGGGGATATTGAGATCGACGACAAGGACCATCCGGTACATATCGAACCGCTAGACAAATAAAAGATGTAAAAAGCAGCCTTTCCGTTCATTTCGGAAAGGCTGTTCCTTTATGCTATGATTTTGCGTTGGTTTCTTTGTCTTTCATGATCTTGACCATCATTTGATTGACCTTATACACATCGCCGCAGCCCAGGGTCAGTACCAAATCGCCCGGCTCCACATGGTCGGTCACATACTTGGCAATCTCCGAGAAAGTATCCAGTTGCACGGCACCGGGGGATCTTATCTGCCAAGTCCTTGGCGTGAATACCGATGGTGTTTACCTCCCGGCTGCCCATAATGGCAGAGATCACGCACTTGTCCGGAATTTGCAGCACCCGGGCAAAGTCGTCCAGCAACTCGCTGGTGCGGCTGAAGGTAAAGGGCTGGTGCACCGCCCATACCCGCTTGTAGCCCATTTGCATAGCCGCGCGCAGGGTGGCCTGCAATTCGGTGGGGTGGTGACCGTAATCGTCGGCAAAGGTTACGCCGCAGTAGGTGCCGGTGAGCTCAAACCGCCGGTGCGCGCCGTGAAAGTCCTTTAATCCCCGGCAAATATCCTCCGGCTTGGCGCCGCTTTCATAGGCAGCGGCAAAGGCAGCCAGAGAATTGAGAATATTGTGCGCGCCGGGCACGCAAATCTCTGCGTGGCAAAGGAACTGCCCATTGTGGTACACATCGTAATCGGAGTGGAACCCGCCGGGTACATGAATGTTCTTGGCTTGCCAGTCACAGTGGTCGCCGGTGCCAAAGGTGATCATCTTTTTGCCGGTCACCTGGGCCATGGCCTCTACGGTATTGGCGTCGTCGCCGTTATAGATCACCGTGCGCGTGGCCTTGTTGGCAAATTTGATAAACGCCTCCTGAATATGCTCCAGATCGCCAAAGAAATCCAGGTGATCCCGGTCAATGTTCAGCACCACCGCAATGTCCGGATTCATATGCAAAAAGGTATTGTTATATTCGCAACTTTCACAGACAAAGTTTTGGCTGTGGCCGTAGCGGCCGTAGGCGTTAATGGCAGGCAGCTTGCCGCCGATGACGGCGCTGGGGTCCAGCCCTGCCTCCAGCAGCACCTGGGTGGTCATAGAGGAGGTAGTGGTCTTGCCGTGGGTGCCGCTGATGCCGATGCAGTTGGAAAAAATGCGGCTCATGGCGCCCAACAGCTCCGCCCGCTCAAAGCAGGGGTAATGCGTCTTAGCCCATTCCAGCTCCTCGTTGCCCTTTAAGATGGCGTTGGTGTAGATCACCAGCTGAATATCCAGGGTCAGGTTGGCCTTGGTCTGGCCCAAATAGACTTTGGCACCCTCTTTTTCAATCCGGCGAAAAGTCTCGGTGTCGTTATTGTCCGAGCCGGACAGCTGATAGCCAGGGACAGCAGGATTTCGGCCAGGGGACACATGCCGGAGCCGCCGATGCCGATAAAGTGGATGCGCTTGACTTCCTTTAGTAAAGTATCTATATCTTTCATGAGAGAACCTCCCAATTCTTTTTTCATATTATACTACCAAAAGGCGGAAAAATAAAATACATATTCCGCAGGAACTGAAAAAATTTTCTGTCATAGAATATGGAGTAGAAAGGAATAGGCACAAAATGCCTTTGTGGGGTGTAGAGATGAAACTGGATACATTTGCCGTGCCCGTTTACCGCCGATCGGCGTATGGCGTATGCGGCGGCTTACCTGGAGCAGTGCTCCTATCGGCAGGTGGAGGAGGTGCAAGCGGCGGACTTTGTGCTGCTGCCGGTGCCGGCAAAAGATTATATGCTGGAGGGACTGGACGGCAAGACCGTTTTCTTAGGGGGCGGCAGCTATCCCGGCACGCTGGACTACTGCAAAAATGAGAATTTTGCGGAGAAAAACGGTATACTCACCGCCGAGGGCGCCCTGTGGTTGGCGCAAAATCATCTGGCGCGGGCACTCTACCGCAGCCGGGTGTTGGTGTGTGGCTATGGGCGAATCGGTCGGGTACTCTCCGGGCTGCTGCTGGCCCACGGCGCCGATGTGACCGTGTGTTCCCGCAGCGCGCTGAGCAAGACCCGGGCGCTGTTTGCCGGTGCCCGGCATACGGACTTTTCCGGCCTGGTGCAGCCGGGGGATTATGATTTGGTTTATAATACGGTGCCCCACATGATTTTTACCAAGCGAGAGCTGCAGGCGCTGCGGCGAGACACGGTACTGGTGGACCTGGCGTCCTTCCCCGGCGGGGTGGATACGCTGATGGCCCACACCCTGGGAATCACGGTGGTGGACGGGCGCAATCTGCCCGGCCGCACCGCCCCGGAGACTGCCGGTGCGCTGATCGGCGAGACTGTGGCCGAAATGATTGAGGAGGGACTGGAATGAAGATCGGGTATTGCCTGACCGGCTCCTTTTGCACCTTTGCTAAGTCCTTGGAGGCACTGGAGGCGCTGGTGCGGGCCGGTCATACCATAACGCCCATTATGAGCCAGACGGCTTACACCACGGACACCCGCTTCGGGGACGCGGTGGATATTCAAAATCGGCTGATCGCCATTACCGGCAACAGTATTATCCACACGATTGCCCAGGCGGAGCCGGTGGGACCAAAGAAGATGTTTGATGTGCTGGCTATTGTGCCCTGCACCGGCAACACGCTGGCAAAGCTGGCAGCGGGTATTACGGACACGGCGGTTACGATGGCTGCCAAGAGCCACCTGCGCAATGATGCCCCGGTGGTCATTGGCGTGTCCACCAATGACGCTTTGGGCGGCGCTGCCAAGAATATCGGCCAGCTGCTCAATTACAAGCACTTTTATTTTTGTGCCCTTTGGCATGGATAACTGCTATATGAAGCCCAAGTCCATGGGTGTGCGATTTTGCCCGGGTGCCCCAGCCATTGAACTGGCGGCGCAGGGACAGCAAATCGCGGAAAAATTCTGATTTTTTTGTTTTCGTATTGACAATCGGTGCAAAAATGCATATATTAGTCTTATTGCTTAAAACGAAATTTAAGTATAGGCGAAGCTAAAAAATCGGGCGGAGAGCGGCGGCTTTCTGACAAAAGAGGAAGTGCATAATTGGAAAAGATCATTGACCTGCGGAACATCACGGTCAGCTACGGCGACAATGTGATTTTAGACAAACTGAATCTGTATATAAATGAAAAAGAGTTTATAACGCTGCTGGGACCCTCCGGCTGCGGCAAGACCACAACGCTGCGCTGTATTGCCGGCTTTGTGCAGCCGGACAGTGGGGAAGTGGTCTTTGAAGGCAAAGTCATCAATGATGTGCCCCCGCACAAAACGCCGGGTGAACACCATTTTTCAGCGTTATGCTCTTTTTCCGCATTTAAATGTGTATGAGAACATCGCCTTTGGCCCGGAACTGCAAAAGAAGAGCCGCAGCGAGGTGCGCCAAACGGTGGCGGAAATGCTGGAGCTGGTAAACCTGAAAGGGTTTGAAAAGCGGAGTATCTCCTCTCTGTCCGGCGGGCAGCAGCAGCGAGTGGCCATTGCCCGCGCTTTGGCCAATCACCCCCATGTGCTGTTGCTGGACGAGCCGCTGGGTGCGCTGGATTTAAAGCTGCGAAAGGATATGCAAAAGGAGCTGAAAGCCATTCAAAAGCGGCTGGGCATTACCTTTATCTATGTGACCCACGACCAGGAGGAAGCGCTGTCTATGAGCGACACGGTGGTGGTGATGGATAAGGGCAAAATTCAGCAGATCGGCACCCCGGAGGATATTTATAACGAGCCGGTAAACGCCTTTGTAGCGGATTTTATCGGAGAGTCCAATATAGTGGACGCTGTGATGGTGCGGGATTATGTGGTGCGCTTTGGCGGCGTGACCTTTGACTGCCTGGACAGCGGCTTTGCCCCCAATGAATTTGTAGAGGCCGTGGTGCGCCCGGAGGATATTCGTCTGTGCGACCCGGGGCATAAGGCAGCTCTGACCGGCACCATTACTGATGTGGTGTTCAAGGGTGTGTTCTTTGAGATCTTTGTGGATGTGGGCGGCTTTATCTGGATGGTGCAGACCACGCATTACCACGCGGCGGGCAATACCGTGGGTATGTATATTGAGCCGGACGCTATTCATATTATGAAGCGCAGCGAGTACAGCGGCGAATTTGGCGACTATTCCACCTTCTCGGACGAGATGGACCATATCTCGGACGCCGATTATAACTGGGAGGAGGAGAGCAATGAGCAATCTGGGTCTAACTAGCTGGACAAGCCCTACTGCCCTTTCTGGGCGGTGCTGTTTGTACTGGCGCCCCTTTGCATGGTGGTCTACTATGCGTTTACGGATACCGGCGGTGCCTTTTCTCTCCACTCGGTGAGCCAAATCCCGTCCTATCTGTCTACCATTTTGCTGTCTGTGCTCTATGGCTTGGCTGCACGGTGATCTGTCTGCTTTTTTGGGCTACCCCTTTTTGCCTATTTTGATCTCCAAGCACGCGGTGCGCCGCCAGCGAACGGTGGTGCTCTTGGTGATGCTGCCCATGTGGATGAACTTTCTCATTCGTACTTACAGCTGGATGACGATTTTAGGTGACTCCGGCGTGATCAACAGCTTTTTTGACCGCCGTGGGGCTGGAGCCGGCCAAGCTGATCAACACCGGCGGTGCTGTAATATTGGGTATGGTTTATAATTTCCTACCCTATATGATTCTGCCTATTTATTCCGTACTGTCCAAGCTGGACGGCTCGCTGATCGAGGCGGCAGAGGATTTGGGTAGCAGTCGGCATCAGGTGTTTCAGCGGGTGGTGTTGCCTATGTCTTTGCCCGGTGTACTCTCCGGCATTACCATGGTGTTTGTGCCCTGCGTATCTACCTTTTTATATTACCCAAAAGCTGGGCGGCGGCCAGGTGGTGTTGGTTGGCGATGTGATAGAGACCCAGTTCCAAAGCGCCAATAACTACAACCTGGGGGCTGCGCTGTCCCTGGTGCTGATGGTGCTGATTTTGATCTGTCTGGGCGTGATGAACCACTTTGGCGCGGACGACAGCAGTGACGGAGGTGTGATCGTATGAGCAAGAAAACCTCTGCCATCGGCAAAATTTATCAGGCACTGATCTACGTGTTTTTTGTATGCGCCGATTTTGGTTGATCGGGCTGTTCTCCTTTAACGGCAGCGCCAACACCCTATATGCTGCAAGGCTTCTCGAGCGCATTGGTACAAGGAGCTGTTCGAGCAACGCAGCGGCTATGCACGCCCTGCAAAATACCGTGGTGCTGGCACTGTGCACCGCTGCGGTGTCCACGCTCTTAGGCGTAATGGCGGCAGTGGGTATTTTTAACAGTCGGCACAAGCTCTATAAGCGCTCGCTGATGCTGCTGACCAATGTGCCCATGATGAACCCGGAGATCGTTACCGGCATCTCTATGATGCTGCTGTTCGTCTTTGCCGGGGGACTGGTGCACCGCAGCAATGTGCTGGGCTTTTGGACGCTGCTGATTGCCCATGTGACCTTTAGTCTGCCTTATGTGATTTTGAATGTGATTCCCAAGCTGCACCAGTTTGATATGAATATTTACGAGGCGGCGGTGGACCTGGGCTGCAAGCCGGTGCGGGCGTTAAGACCGTATTTCGGTCGAGATCCTCAGTGGTATCATTACCGGCTGTGTAATGAGCTTTACGCTGTCGCTGGACGATTTTATCATCAGCTACTTTACCAACGGACCCAGCCTTCCAGACCCTGCCCATCTACATTTTTCTCTATGACCAAAAAAGCGGGTGAAGCCGGATATGTACGCCCTGTCATTTCTGATGTTCTTGACCATTTTGGCTTTGCTGATCCTGTCCAACTGGATGCAGGCCAGAGCGGAGAAGCGGGAGAAGGGGGAGCGCCATGAAAAAGTGTTTTTCTTTTCTGCTGACCCTGCTGGTGCTGCTGGCAATGCCCGTCAGCGCCTTTGCGGCGGATGATGTTTTCACGCCGGCGCAAAAGGCCTATTACAGAACCTGGGACTGCAAGGCACTACGGTGAATGTGTATAACTGGGGCGAGTATATCTCCGAGGGGCAGGAGGACGCTATGAATACCGTTAAGGAATTTGAGCGGCTCACCGGCGCCAAGGTGAATTATACCAATTTTGAGTCCAACGAAAATATGTATTCCAAGCTGTCCGGCGGCGGTGTGTCCTATGATGTGATCATTCCTTCCGACTATATGATCCAGCGCCTGCTGGAGGAGGATATGCTGCTGCCTTTGGACTACGGCAATATTCCCAATTATGACAAGTATATTGCCCCGGACTGCAAGGGGCTGTATTTTGATCCCCAGCAGAAGTACACCGTGTGCTACAACATTGGCACCACGGTGCTGATCTATAACAAAAAGCTGGTGAAAGAAGCGCCTAAAAGCTGGTCTGTGCTGTGGGACGAACAGTACCGGGACAAGGTGCTGATGTTTAACAATTCCAGAGATGCTTTTGCACTGGCTCAGTTCATGCTGGGACAGGATTTGAACACCACCTCGGAGGAGGATTGGAATGCGGCGGCGGAGCTGCTCGCCAAGCAAAAGGATGCGGTGCGCCCGGTGTATGTGATGGATGAGGTGTTCAACCTGATGGAAAGCGGGGGAGTATGCCTTTGCCACCTATTATGCCGGCGATTATATCCTGATGCAAGACAACAATCCGGATTTGGGTTGCTGCTTTCCGGAGGAGGTGTCAATCTGTTTTTATGACGCCATGTGCGTGCCCAAGTGCACACAAAACAAAAAGGGTGCAGAGGCGTTTATCAACTTTATGCAAGAGCCACAAGTAGCGCTTGCCAATCAGGAGTATATCTACTACGCTTCACCCAATTTGGCGGTGCGGCAGGATGAGAACAATTCCCTGTACGGCAATCCGGTGGTGTATCCCAAGGTATGGCCCAAGGGACAGTATTTTTACAATTTGCCCCAGAATATTCTGGAGTTGCAAAACGACTTGTGGGCTCGGGTTAAAAGCGGCCAGCTGTCAGCAGACGGCAAGACCCAGGACCGGCGCATTTACTGGGCGTCCGGTGCGGTGGGCGCAGCGGCAGTGGTGGCGGTGGCGGCTCGGCTGATCCATAAGGCCCGCAAGAATAAAGAACAGGATTTGAGGGATCTGTATTGAATACGCAGTTTAAGTGCGCCATCTTTGATTTGGACGGCACGCTGGTGAATACGATTGATGACCTGGGACTGGCTACGGACTATGTGCTGGAGCAGTACGGCCGCACGCCCAAGTGGACCCAGGCAGATTATAAGAAATTGGTAGGCAACGGCGCCAAAAAAACTGGTAGAGCGTGCTTTTGAGCACCAGCTCTCACCGGAACAGCTGGAAGAAGCTTACGCTATGTTTAAGGTGAAGTATAACGCTGTTAAAATGGATCACGCCCATGCCTATCCCGGGATTCAGGCGGCGCTGGATGACTTAAAGACCAGGGGCATTCGCCTGGGCGTTGTCACCAACAAACCGGCGGAAGCTGCCCGGGGTATGGTGGAGCAGATCTTTGGCAAAGACTATTTTGATGTGGTAATCGGCGCCACGGACGACCTGCCCAAGAAACCGGACCCCACCACCGTGCGTATGGCGCTGGAGGCGCTGGGCTGCAGCGCCAAGGAGGCTATGTACTTTGGCGACAGTGATGTGGATATGATCACCGGGCGCAATGCGGGGATAGAGACCATCGGTGTGTCTGGGGTTTTCGCTCCTTTGGGGAACTGTTTGCCCAGCACCCGGCGGCCATTATTGACGACCCCAGCCATATCCCCAGCTCTTTTTGAAAATGTAGGCAAAGCCCTTGACAATATCTGCCGTATTTGCTATAATTCTATGCGTTGAGCGAGAGTGGCGGAATCGGCAGACGCGCACGTTTTTGAGGGGCGTGTGGGGGTGACTCGTACGGGTTCAAGTCCCGTCTCTCGCACCATAACTGGACACCAATTTTTTGATACTATGCGTATCTTGATTGGTGTCCAGTTTCTTTTTATAAAGTCCTTGATTTGCAAGGCTTTTTCGATACATAAACAAAATAGAAAAATTCACAAGTAAATGATATAATTTAAAAAATGAGGAAGATTTTTTTGAATTTAGTGACGTATGACACATTTTCCCCGTCTATTAGGGTGAAAGGCTTTAATACTAAGGGAAGGAGGAGAAACCTATGGATGATAAGCAGATAGTAGATTTATATTGGGAGCGCTCCGAAACTGCTATATCTGAAACTTCAAAAAATATGGAAAGTATTGCAGATACATAGCCTTTAATATTCTTCGTAATGACGAGGACAGCGAGGAATGTGTAATGATACTTATTTAAGAGCTTGGAACAGCATACCGCCTAACCGTCCATCTGTCCTAAAAACTTTTTTAGGGAAGATTACTCGCAACCTATCTTTGGACAGGTACGAACTGCTTAATGCAAAGAAACGTAATGACGGGCAAATGCCATTGGTTTTTGATGAAATACAAGAGTGCATACCATCGTTGGATAGTACAGAAACATTGTTGAAGAAATCGCTCTAACGGATATTCTCAACCGCTTTCCTTTCTTCCCTGTCATTAGAACAGCGAAAAATCTTTATGAGAAGATATTGGTATTTATCGCCCATTAAAGAAATTGCAACGGAATATGGTATGAGCGAGAGCAAAAATCAAGATGTCATTATTTTCGTTTCTAAGGAACGAACACAAAAAAAATTGTTAGAGAAAGAAGGTATCTCTGTATGAAAGAAAAGAAACTTTTAAGGGCATTGGGAAATGTCGATAATCAGTATATTAAGGAGGCTGAACCTATGAAAAAACAAGTAGAATAACTAATCGGCAAAAATGGGTTTCTGTTGCTGCTTGCTTCGTACTCGTTGCTGTGATTGGAGTGGGAGTTTTTCAAAGCAATCTGTTTGGTACAAAAAACGATATTGCCACGCTGAATGGTGGAGAAACAATTACTTTTGTTAAAAATGACTTATCACCATCTTCAATTAACTTAAATGTAACAACAAGACCTTTGAGCGATGCTGAGATTGAAATGCTTTTTTCAGACTTGCCTGTTACCGCAGATGCTTACTTTGATGCTGACAATCATAATATTCTGGGTTTTGAGGGAAAAAATTGGTGATACAAGAATTGTAGTATCTAAACAGGGTGTAAATCTATTAGATACTACCATTGATGGAAATACAATCACTTCAAGTGTAGACGGCGTTGATATCAATGCAGGATATTTCATAACAAAGTCAAATAGTCAAGGCATCAAAACCGTAATATATTATGCAACCTTTGATATGGGAGAGAACACTATTTATGTAGAGTATTCTGGCGTTGAAAATGAAAGTGAAACTGTAAAAAACAACTTGGTAGACACAATTTTGAAGTTGATTGAGAACGGTGCATTTGATTTGAGCCAAATCCAAGAATAATCTGCAAATTTCATATACTAAGAACTTGGTGGATACCTATTCCTATGCGCATGAAAGACGGTAGTACAGTTGCACTTTTTAACGAAAGGCACACCTTTTAACGATTTATACGAGGGGTGTGCATTTGGTATCAGAATTGGTCACTACTTTCAAGAAAAGACCTCGACGGATGTATGTCCGCGAGGTTCTTTTTCTTTTTGTTTTTCCCTCGCTTTATGACTTTTAATAGACAAAGTGCCCTGCCCGGGGTGGTGTTCTGCCGGATGGGGCATTTTGCTGCTTGACTTTCGATAGGGCTATCCCGTATAATGAGAGTCCGACTGTAAGAATGGGGGATTTTTTTATATGTCTAAGTCAAAGAACGCAAAGCGCTTACGGCACCCGCTGGGGCTTTATCTTAGCGTCCGTGGGTTCGGCCGTGGGTATGGCCAATGTGTGGGGCTTTCCCAACAAAATGGGCCAGAACGGCGGCGGGGCGTTTTTGCTGATCTATTTATTGTTTGTCGTGCTGTTCGGCTGCATTGCGCTGCCGGCGGAATTTGCTGTGGGCCGCTGGGCCGGCACCGGCACCCTGGGCTCTTATGCCCGCGCCTGGCGCTCCCGCAGTCCCAAGGCGGAGAAGGCCGGGGGCGCCCTTGGGTGGCTGCCGCTGGCCGGGTCTATGTGCATTGCCATCGGCTATGCGGTAATCGTCAGCTACGTGCTCAAGGCGCTGGTGGATTCGGTCACCGGCACGCTAATGACGGTGGATACCGCCAGCTGGTTTCAGGCTTTCTCTACAAAGGATTTTCTGTGGTACCGTACCATATCATCGTGGTGGTGGGCACGCTGCTGACCCTGCTGCTGGGTGCCAACAGCATTGAAAAGACCAATAAAAGTGATGATGCCGCTGTTTTTATTATCTTCCTGGTGCTGGCGGTGCGTGTGGCGCTGCTGCCCGGTGCGGCGGTCGGCTATCGGTTTATGCTCACGCCCCATTGGGACGCTTTAAAGGATCCTAAGGTTTGGATCAGCGCCATGGGACAGGCTTTCTTTTCCTTGTCCGTCACCGGAAGCGGTATGATTGCTTACGGCGCCTATTTGTCCAAAGAGGAGGATGTGGTAGGTGTTGCTCGCCATACGGCACTGTTTGATACCATTGCGGCGCTGGTGGCGTCCTTGGTGATTATTCCCGCGTGCTTCTCTTACGGGCTGGATGTGGGGGCAGGCCCCGGTCTGCTGTTTGTGACCCTGCCGGAGATCTTGCAGGACATTCCCATGGGCCGTCTGTTTGCGGCGATCCTGTATGTGGCCATGATCTTTGCCGGGGTCAGCTCCCTGCAAAATATGTTTGAGGCTGTGGCAGAGTCTTTGCTGCATCGCTCCCCAAGCTGAGCCGCAAGGCAGTGCTGGTGCTGCTGGCGGTGGTGTGCCTAGGCGCCGGGATCGGGATGGAGACCATCTCTAAGTGGGGACCGTGGATGGACCTGGTGTCGATTTACATTATCCCCATCGGCGCCACCCTGGGCGCTGTTTCCTGGTTCTTTATTATGAAGAAGGACGATCTGCTGGCGGCGGTGAATACCGGCAGCGGTAAGCGCCATGGTGCGGTTTGGTATAATGTGGGCCGTTTGTCTATGTGCCCTGGCAGCGCTGCTGTGCGGGGTGGCACTGATCGATCATGTGGCGTTTTTAATGTTGCATAAAAGTGGACGCAAAATCGGAGAATTTGCATTTTTTAGTCTTTACTATCACGCATTAGTGTGCTAAAATAGTTGCAGATTTCAATTTGGAGGCCATTATGGGACTGAATTTGCATAATAAGAATTTGGACTTTTTGTTTAAGGCTGTGCTGGCGCTGGAGAATGTAGAGGAGTGTTACGATTTCTTTGAGGATCTGTGCACCGTGCAGGAGCTCAACGCCATCAGTCAGCGCATTGTGGTGGCAAAGATGCTGTCCGAAAAATGCGTGTATACGGATATTGTCAACGAGACCGGTGCGTCTACCGCTACCATCAGCCGGGTGAACCGCTCTTTGCAGTACGGCTGCGATGGGTATGACAAGATCTTTGAGCGGATCGACCGGCAAGAGCAGGGCAATGATGAATCCGTATGATGCCTGGGCGCGAGTCTATGACCGCCTGACGGAAAATGTGGAGTATGAAGCCAGAAGTGCGTACATTTCCGGCTTCTTTTTGCAATATGGGGTAGAACCGGGGGCACAGGTGCTTGATCTGGCCTGCGGCACCGGCAGTATCAGCCGCTGCCTTCTGGAGCGGGGCTACCGGGTTACCGGGGTGGATCTGTCTGCGGATATGCTCACCATCGCCCAAAGCAAGTGCCCGGAAGGCGCATTTTATCGGGCATCCATGACGGAATATTCTGCCCCGGCGCAGTTTGATGCCTGCGTGTGTTTGCTGGACAGTATCAATCACCTAACGGCGTTGTCCGATGTGGAAGATTGCTTTTGCCGTGTGGCGGAGAATTTACGCCCCGGCGGGCTGTTTCTGTTTGATGTGAATACGGTTTATAAGCACCGGCAGGTGCTGGCAGGGCAGACCTTTGTGTTTGATGAAGAAGATTATTATTTGGTGTGGGACAATGAGGCACTGGACGATACGGCAGTGCGGGTGCTCGTCGACCTGTTTTGCTATAACGGCGAGAGTTATGACCGCTTAAGCGACAGCTTTATCGAGCGGGCCTATACCCATCGGCAGCTAACGGCGGTGCTCTCGGAATTTGAAATTTTAGGTCGCTATGCGGAGCTGACCACAGACGCCCCCGGGCCGGAGACCCAGCGGGTGTTTTATGTTTGCAAGAGAAAGGAATAATGCCATGGGCAAGATCGTAAGATATATCACAGAGGACGGCAGCGCCTTTATTTTGGCGGCGGATACCACGGATATTGCCGCTCGGGCGGAGCAGATTCACCATACCTCTGCCGTGACCACAGCGGCTTTAGGCCGCCTGCTGACGGCGGCGTCTATGATGGGCGATATGCTCAAGGGCGCGGATGACAGCGTGACCCTGCGCCTGAACGGCGGTGGACCGGCAGGTTCGCTGATCGCTGTGTCGGACAGCAAGGGCAATCCCCGGGGCTATGTGCAAATCCGGTGGTGGAGCTGCCGCTGAACGATAAGGGTAAGCTGGATGTGCGGGGCGCCGTAGGTACGGACGGCTATCTCTATGTAATGAAAGATGTGGGGCTAAAGGAGCCGTATGTGGGTCAGACCGCTATTGTCAGTGGCGAGATCGCCGAGGATTATTACCAATTATTTTGCCGTGTCCGAGCAGACTCCTTCTGTGTGCGCCTTGGGTGTGCTGGTGAACCCGGACCTGACCGTGCAGTGCGCCGGCGGCTTTCTGATCCAGTTTGTTGCCCGGGCTGCCCGGAGGAGACCATCTCTGCGATTGAGACGGCCATTGACTCTATCCCGCCGGTAACCACCATGCTGGCACAGGGCTGACGGTAGACGAGATTGCCGCCAAGGCTATGGGCACCTTGAAAATTGACAAACTGGACGAATATCCCATTGCCTATCGCTGCAACTGCACCCGGGAGCGGGTGGAGACGGCGCTGCTCACCGCAGGGGAAGAAGAACTGCGCCAGATGATCGACGCAGGGGAGGATATTCAGGTGGAATGCCACTTCTGCGACAAGACTTACAGCTTCACACCGGAAGCAGTTAAAACGACCTGCTAAAAAAAATCCAAAATAAAAAATTGAAAAAAGGTGTTGACTTTTCGGGAAAGTTATTGTATTATATAACCCGTCGCTGATGGCGACACCTTGTGGAAGTTTAGCTCAGCTGGGAGAGCATCTGCCTTACAAGCAGAGGGTCACAGGTTCGAGCCCTGTAACTTCCACACAGATGGCCCGGTAGTTCAGCTGGTTTAGAACGCAGCCTGTCACGCTGGAGGTCGACGGTTCGAGCCCGTTCCGGGTCGCATTGTGCTTTCTGTAGCTCAGTCGGTAGAGCAGAGGACTGAAAATCCTCGTGTCGATGGTTCGATTCCGTCCGGAAGCACCATATCTGCGGATTTAGCTCATCTGGTAGAGCGCCACCTTGCCAAGGTGGAGGTAGCGAGTTCGAGTCTCGTAATCCGCTCCAACAAAAAGCACAAGGCATTTCGCCTTGTGCTTTTTTGTTCGTAGTATCTTTGCGCGAGACTCGAACAGGGCAATCCGCCAGGATAGCAACAGTCCGGGGGACTGTTGCGGTGCCCGCGTGCGTGCCGGTGCGCGCAGTGACAGAGGGGACGGGCACCGGTTAGGTGCTGTCAGCGCAGCTGACTGAGGGATTGCACCGGAGGTGCCATAAATTATCGCACCCCATTTTGCACTCCATACCCCACCCCGCTTGTGGCCGAATTTACCGGCACCGCCATATCTTGCGGCTTTACAAGGGTGCGCGGATTTGCTACAATAAAAAGCAGAGCGCCACCGGCGCAGAAAGAGGAAATTTCCACCTATGCAATACACCATTCCCCCCTTTGGCCCCCTGTGGACGGACGGCGTTTTTACCGTGCCCACCTGCGTGGCCGATCGTT
>ENA-OPYV01000052-OPYV01000052.1-human-gut-metagenome-genome-assembly--contig:-NODE-52-length-33600-cov-2.908643_pt1 | contig 33600 bp, 47 predicted proteins | sample MGYA00242474_ERZ504485 | MGnify/ENA primary metagenome ERZ504485 (study PRJEB26092, sample SAMD00036263) | human gut metagenome | host: Homo sapiens | study: EMG produced TPA metagenomics assembly of...
CGCTGACGTGCTCGCCGACGCACAGGCTAAGGGCTCATGCCCGAGCCGACCCGTCCGCCGCGTCGACGGCTTCGATGCCGCCAGCAAGACGGCCATCCTCGCCTCCCATCGGCTTTGCACCCGCGTTACCACCGATGATGTGTACCAGCAGGGTATCCCGCACCATCCGCGCCGAGGACACTCGCCCAGGCCCGCGAGCTCGGCTACACCATCAAACTGCTCGGCATCGCCCGCAACACCGACGCTGCGTCGACGTTCGCGTGCATCCCACGCTGATCCCCGCAGACCATATGCTCGCCAAGGTCAACGGCGCCATGAACGCCGTCTACGTGGTAGGCGACGCCGTGGGCGAGACCATGTTCTACGGCGCGGGCGCAGGCTCCTTCCCCACCGCGAGCGCCGTCGTGGGCGATATCCTGTCGCTCTCCGAGCAGATCAGCCGCGGCGTGGCTCCGCTGCCCGAGATTGAGCCCTATGGCCACAACCTCGCCTTTAAGCCCATGGACGAGCTCCAGACCAAGTACTATGTGCGCCTGAAGGTCGCCGACCGCGTGGGCGCCCTGTCCGAGACGGTCGACATCTTTGCCAAGCATAACATCTCGATCTCGCTCATCAACCAGGTCGAGGACGGCAGTCGGGCGTCAGCGATGCCTGCTCGGTCATCTTCCTGACGCACCGCGCGCTCGAGAAGGACGTCCAGGCTGCCGCCGCCGAGCTTGCCAGCGTCGGCTGCGTGGCCGAGGTCGCCAACGTCCTGCGCATCGAGGACGTTGAGGCTTGGACCGAAGGCGTCATGGCGAACTAGCCCAACGCTCGCCTAGCAATACGCGCCTTGAGGGCTCCCGTCCGATGTGGGACGGGAGCCCTTTTGTCACCTGCCCTAAGCACAACGGCAAAGCACATTTGCGCGAGCCGCTCATCGGTAACGCGGGCTACCGTTCACCGATATGCAAACGCGGCCGATTCCGACTACCGCTACGCTGTGCTGCGAATGTCCGCCCGCGATGAGAGGAAGCACCATGTTGCTCGAGGGCAAGAAAGCAATCATCACCGGAGGCACACGCGGTATCGGCTATGCCATCGCCTGCCGTTTTATCGAGGAAGGCGCTGCCGTCACCGTCTTTGGCTCGCGCCAGGAGACTGCCGACACGGCCGTTGAGAAGCTGACAGCCGCCTATCCCGACGCCAAGGTCTGGGGTCGCTCCTGCGATCTCACCTCGCTCGAAGCCGTGACCGAGGCCTTTACCCAGGCTGCCGCTGACATGGGCGGCTTGGACACGGTCGTCAACATGCCGGCATCTCCCAGCGCTCGCCGCTCCTTAACTATACGGCCGAGGAGTTCGCAAAGGTCATGGACCTTAACGTCGTCGCCGTCTTTAATGGCCACCAGCTGCCGCCAAGATCATGACCGAGGCCGGCCACGGCGGCACCATCACTACCACAAGCTCGATGGTCGCCAAGTACGGCCAGCCCTCCGGCGTCGGTTACCCCACGTCCAAGTTTGCCGTCAACGGTATGGTCCAGTCGCTCTCGCGCGAGCTCGCTCCCATGGCATCCGCGTCAACGCCCGTCGCCCCCGGCGTGACTAAGACCGACATGGTCGCCAACCTGCCCGAAGAGGTCATCAAGCCCATCATCGCCACCATTCCGCTGGGTCGTATGGGCGAGCCCGAGGATGTCGCCAACGCCTTTGTTTTCCTGGCGAGCGACATGTCCTCCTATGTCACGGGCGCCGTGCTCCCCGTCGACGGAGCCGCCCGCTCCTAAGGAGCCACAAGCTTTGGCTTCAAGTTTCAACATAGCTCAACCAAAAAGGCGCGCCGTCTGAATCAACTACAGACAGCGCGCCTTCTCCTGTTATGAAAGGGAAGCTATGTCCCAGTATTTCGGATCAGAACGGGGCACGGTTTCCCCCAGGACCTCCTTGCGGAAACTGCATCCCACTCTGAGCGCCCATTCCGGGACACAGCTTCCCCAACGGCCCCCCGTTTCGGAAACCACATCCCGTTCCGAGCCTTCAAAGCGGGACGCGGCTTCCCCGAGAAAGTATCGACTACTTACCGTCGTCGTCTTCGGCTTCTTCGCGCGCATAGAGCTCCAGCATGCGGCGGCGGTATTCGCGCACAGCGAGCTTGGCGCGCTCCAGGCGGCGGCGCTCACGCGGAGTCAGCTCGGACGGGTCGACCTCGTCTCCATAGGTCTTATCGGCAAGCAGGTGCGCCGCGTCCACGATGCGGGCATCGATGTGGCCGCTCGCTGCCTCGGCGGAAAGACGCTCGGCAATCGTATCGAGCGTAGGCAGGCCCTCGAATACGCGACCATGGCCATGCGAGGTCAGCAGCTCGTGCTCGCGCGCGAGCAAGCTCGCTAGGTCGTGGTGGGCGCGCAAGATGTCGAGCGCATCGGATGGATGCTCGGCAACCTCTGCCACGGCGGCGACCGGTGCGGCATCCACCACGCGGTAGAAGAGCTGCGCGAGCAATGGCATCAAGAACACCGTGATGGCACCGGCGGCAACCATGACCGACGCAATATCTTGCGACAGCGCGCCCGCGTTGACGGCAACGCTCGTAACGGCAACGATGATCGGCAGCGCCGTGGTGCAGTACAGGGCCACGGTAATGCGACCATACGCCGACACATCGCGCGTCGCAGGACAAATGCTCATGGAAATAAGAATGGGCACGGCACGAATAATCAACAACGCCACGATAAAGCCCACGAGCAGACCCGGGCGCGACGCCACGGCCGTCAGATCGATCTTTGCGCCCGATACGGTAAAGAACACCGGAATCAAAAACCGTAGGCCAGACCGTCGAGCTTGGTCTCGAGCGTATGGTTGCCCTCGGGGATGATATAGCGCAGGACAAAGCCGGCGGCAAAAGAACCCAACACGATGTCGAGATCAAAGACAGCCGAGAATGCCACGAGCGTGACCAGGATGAGCACCGTCAGGCGCACGAAGGTCTGCGACGTGGTATCGGCGCGCTCCTCAACAAATGCAAAGAAGCGGCTGCCGACGCGCTTGGAGCGGCTCGGGACCACGGCCAGCAACACGCAAACCACCGCAAACAAGCCAAGGATAACGAGCGTTTGGATGCCAGTGCGGGCAGACAACAGCACCGACATGGCGAGCACGGGACCGAGCTCGCCCCAAGTGCCATACGCGAGAATCGAGTCGCCCACGCGCGTGCCGGTGAGCGAGCGCTCACGCATGATGGGCACAAGCGTACCGAGCGCCGTCGAAGTGAGGGCAAGCGTCACGGCGATACCGTCGAAATGACTGACTGAGAACCACGGGGTAAAGCGCACGGCAAGCCAGGCGATACCAAACGTGACAACCCACGTCGCCAAGCCGTAGCGCCCCTCGCGCCCGTGATGCTCTTGGGGTCGATCTCAAAGCCGGCAAGCAGGAACAAAAAGGCCAGGCCCAGCTCGGACACCAGCGAGACCTCAGCATCTACATGGATGACGCCGAGCATATGGGGTCCCAGTACCGCGCGAGCACGAGCAAAAAGACCGTCTCGGGAACGGGTTTCCGGGATCGCGAGGCGATAAAAGGACTCGCAAAGGCCACGAGTGCGATGATGGCGAGCGAAACGAATGCCATGTGATGCCTTTCTCTTGTTTGCGCTTCACTGTAGCACCCTCGCCGTCCTCAACGCGCCGAGAGCTGTCGTATCATAGTGAGGTTTACAAACATGTGGCTCAAGGCGACCGCAGGGCAGACCCCGCAAACCGACCGCTGCCGCATACCGTACCGTACGCCCAACCGATCAGGAAGGCAGGAACCAATGGTCTCTCGTATCTACGTGGAGAAGAAACCCGGGTTCGACGTCGAGGCTCAGCAGCTCAAGGGCGAGCTGACCGAAATTCTCGGCATCAAGGGCATCGAGGCCCTGAGGATTATCAACCGCTACGACGTCGAGGGCATCGACAAGGAGCTTTTCCGGTCCTGCGTGCGACCGTCTTTAGCGAGCCCCAGGTCGATGTGACCTACGACGAGCTCCCCGCAAGCGATGGCGCCGTCTTTGCCGTCGAATTCCTGCCTGGCCAGTTTGACCAGCGCGCCGACTCCGCCAGCGAGTGCGTGCAGCTCATCAGCCAGGGCGAGCGCCCCGCCGTGCGCTCCGCCAAGGTCTATATGATCTCGGGCGCTCTGGACGAGGCCGCCATCGATGCCATCAAGCACTACGTGGTGAACCCCGTCGAGGCGCGCATCGCCTCGCTCGACCTGCCCGAGACGCTGTACATGGAGACCCCCGAGCCCCAGCCCGTCGAGGTGCTCGACGGTTCCGCGAGCTCGACGAAGCCGGCCTTGCCGCCTTATTCCGAGCGCGGCCTTGCCATGGACGAGGCGGACATCGCCTTCTGCCAGCAGTACTTCCGCGATGAGGATCGCGACCCCACCATCACCGAGATCCGCGTGATCGACACCTACTGGTCTGATCACTGCCGCCACACCACCTTCGGCACCGTCCTGGACGACGTGACGATCGACGACGCCGTGGTGCAGCAGGCCTTCGACCGCTACATGGAGATGCGCCACGAACTCGGTCGCGACACCAAGCCCGTCTGCCTCATGGACATGGGCACCATCGGCGCCAAGTACCTCAAGAAGACCGGCGTCATGACCGATGTCGACGAGTCCGAGGAAATCAACGCCTGCACCGTCAAGGTGAAGGTCGATGTCGACGGCGAGGACCAGGACTGGCTGTTCCTCTTTAAGAACGAGACCCACAACCACCCGACCGAGATCGAGCCCTTCGGTGGTGCCGCCACCTGCGTGGCGGTGCCATCCGCGACCCGCTGTCGGGCCGCAGCTACGTGTACCAGGCCATGCGTGTCACCGCGCCGCGCACCCCACCCGTCCCCGTGTCCGAGACGCTCGAGGGCAAGCTGCCGCAGCGTAAGCTCGTGACCACTGCTGCCGCCGGCTACTCCAGCTACGGCAACCAGATCGGCCTTGCCACCGGTCAGGTCAACGAACTCTATCACCCCGGCTACGTCGCCAAGCGTATGGAGGTCGGCGCCGTCGTGGGCGCCACCCCGGCAAACCACCGTGCGTCGCGAGTGCCCCGCCCCCACCGACAAGATCATCCTGCTGGGCGGCCGCACTGGCCGTGATGGCATCGGTGGCGCTACCGGCTCTTCCAAGACCCAGAACACCGAGTCCATCGAGACCTCGGGTGCCGAGGTCCAGAAGGGCAACGCCCCGGTCGAGCGCAAGCTGCAGCGCCTGTTCCGCCGCGGCGACGCCTGCCGTCTGATCAAGCGCTGCAATGACTTTGGCGCTGGCGGCGTCTCGGTCGCGTGGGCGAGCTTGCCGACGGCCTGTACGTGGACCTGGACACCGTGACCAAGAAGTACGACGGTCTTGACGGCACTGAGCTCGCCATCTCCGAGTCCCAGGAGCGCATGGCCTGCGCCGTCGCCGATGGTGACGTCGATGAGTTCATGGGCTACGCCGCCGAGGAGAACCTGGAGGCGACCGTCATCGCCGAGGTTACCGCCGAGCCGCGCATGCGCATGGCCTGGAACGGCGTCGCCATCGTCGACCTGTCCCGCGAGTTCCTCAACTCCAACGGTGCGCCCAAGCACCAGGTCGCCCACGTCTGCGCCCGTAGCGTGTGGCAGCCCAGCTGGGCCGGCACCACGCTTGCCGAGCGCATGACCTCGCTTGTCACCGACCTCAACGTCGCCTCCAACAAGGGCCTTTCCGAGCGCTTCGACTCCACCATCGGCGCCGCGACCGTGCTCATGCCCTTTGGCGGCAAGACGCAGCTCACTCCGAGCTCTGCCATGGTCGCCAAGTTCCCCGTGGACGGCGAGACCACCACGGCGAGCGCTATGGCATGGGGCTTCAACCCCTACCTGATGGAGGCCGACCAGTTTGCGGGCGCCTACCTGTCCGTAGTCGAGTCCATCGCCAAGCTCGTTGCCGCCGGCTTTGAGCACAAGCGCGCCTACCTCTCCTTCCAGGAGTACTTCGAGCGCCTGCGCACCGAGGCCGAGCGTTGGGGCAAGCCCATGGCAGCCGTCCTGGGTGCCCTTATGGCCCAGGTCGATCTGGGTGCCGGCGCATCGGCGGCAAGGACTCCATGAGCGGCTCCTTTGAGGACGAGGCCGGCGAGCTCAACGTTCCGCCGACCCTGATCAGCTTCGCTGTGGCCGTGGGCCGCGCGGCGCGCGCTGTCTCCCCTGAGTTCAAGGGTCTGACGCACCGCGTCGTCCGCATCGCCCCCGCCACCTACGGCGAGGACTACCGTCCCGATGCCCAGCAGCTGCTCGCCGCATTTGACGCCGTCGAGGCGCTCACTGCTACCGGCAACGCCCTGGCCATCTCCACGCCCGGCTACGGCTGCGGCGCCGAGAGCCTCTTTAAGATGTGCGTCGCAACCAGATCGGTATCGAGCTTGCCGAGGATGTGGACGTGGAGAGCTTCTTCACCCCGCTCTACGGCAGCTTTATCGTCGAGCTCGCCGATGACGCCGAGCTGCCCGAGGTCGCCGACGGCGTTGTCGTCGAGCCCCTGGGCACCACCGTCGAGGGCTATGTCATCGACACCGGCTCCGAGGTCATCGAGCTCTCCGAGCTCCAAGAGGCCTGGGAGAGCGGCATCGAAGGTGTCTTTGCCTACCGCAGCACCGGCGAGCAGCCCGAGGTCGAGACCATCGACTATCGCACCAAGGATATCCACGTGTACGGCGGCGCCAAAATCGCCCGCCCGCGCGTGATTATCCCGGTGTTCCCCGGCAACAACTGCGAGTACGACAGCGCCCGCGCCTTCCGCGCCGCCGGCGCCGAGGCCGACACCTTCGTGATCAACAACCTCACGCCCGAGGCTGTTGCCGAAAGCACCCACGAGCTTGCCCGTCGCATCCGCCAAAGCCAGATCGTCATGATCCCCCGGCGGCTTCTCGGGCGGCGACCGAGCCCGACGGCTCCGCCAAGTTCATCACGGCGTTCTTCCGCGCTCCCGAGGTCACCGAGGCAGTTCGCGACCTGCTCAGGCCCGCGACGGCCTGATGCTGGGCATCTGCAACGGCTTCCAGGCCCTGATCAAGCTCGGCCTGGTACCCTACGGCGACATCGTCGACGCCACGCCCGATGCGCCCACGCTGACGTTCAACACCATCGGTCGCCATCAGAGCCGCCTGGTGCGCACCCGCATCTCGTCCAACCTGTCCCCGTGGCTGTCGCAGTGCAGCCTCGACGACCCCTACACCGTCGCCATCAGCCACGGCGAGGGCCGCTTTGTCGCCAACGACGAGGTGCTCGCCCAGCTGATCGCCAACGGCCAGGTCGCACGCAGTACGTGGGCGAGGACGGCAAGCCCAGCATGGACCTTTCCGTCAACCCCAACGGCTCCGCACTCGCCATCGAGGGCATCACGAGCCCCGACGGCCGCGTCCTGGGCAAGATGGGCCATGCCGAGCGTCGCGGCGACAACCTGTACCGCAACGTGCCCGAGCATGTCCCCGGCGACAAGTTCATGCCGATCTTTGAGAGCGGCGTAGCCTACTTCGCCTAAGCCTTTCCCATCGGGTACAATCCCCTCGGGTAACAACACCCGCACCGACCACATCGCGGCGGGTCGTTCTTTTTGCTTCGCGCATGTAGGAAGGACATCATGGAAAGCCGCAAGCCGTATCTCGCCACCCTGCCCGGACTCATCCTGGGCTGTCTTGTTTGCTGTGCACTCTGGGGATCGGCCTTTCCCTGCATCAAGATCGGCTACGCACTCTTTGGGATCCCGGCGCACGATAGCGCCTCGCAGCTACTCTTTGCGGGCTTGCGCTTCACGCTTGCCGGCGCCCTGGTTATCGTTGGGATGAGTGCGGCCCAACGCCGCCCCCTCATTCCGCAGGCTCGCGACATCAAGCCCATCTTTGTCTTGTCGCTCTTCCAGACTATCGGGCAGTACTTCTTTTTCTATCTGGGCCTCTCGCGCGCCAGCGCCATGTCGAGCTCCATCATCGAGGCCAGCGCCAAACTTCCTCGCAATCCTCTTTGCCGCCCTGGCGTTTCGCACCGAAAAGCTCGATGCGGCCAAGGTGCTCGGCTGTGTACTGGGCTTTGCCGGCGTCGCGCTCGTCAACCTTTCGGGCGCGGACGGCACCTTTGGCTTTACGCTCGACGGCGAGGGCTTTATCCTGGCCTCCACCGTCGCGGGTGCCCTGTCGACCTGCCTGATCGGCATCTTCTCGCGCGAGCACGACGGTGTCTTGCTTGCCGGGTGGCAGTTCTTGGTCGGCGGCCTGGTCCTCACCGCCATCGGGTTTTTGATGGGCGGCGCGCTCTCCCCCACCGCGATCATCCCCGCCATCGCGCTCATTATCTATATGGCACTCATCTCCGCCATCGCGTACTCGCTATGGTCGCGCCTGCTTGCCGTCAACCCCGTCAGCCGCGTCTCGGTCTTTGGGTTTATGAACCCCGTCTTTGGTGTGCTGTTGAGTGCGCTGCTGCTCGGCGAGGGCGCCGGCACGAGCCCCGTTACCGTTATAGTCGCCCTGCTGTTGGTCTTCGGCGGCATCATCATCGTCAACAGGCCTAAAAAGGCCTAGCGAACTGCCCTTATTTAGCAGAGGGGATTCACATACTTTAGTTTAATGGAATACATCGGAGAGCCGAGGGCCACCATGCACGCAAGCGTGCGCCCCTATTTCTAGCGTATCTGGACGCCAGCTTTCTTCTTCTCGTACTTTACGCGGTAGAGCTCCGCGCGGCGGCGCGAAGCAAATCTTGCCAGGTATCGACACCATCACCGACCGTGCATAGCCGATGGACATCCGCAACAGATACGGCACCTCGGCGCGTGCGAGTTCATCGTTGATTGCCGCGCACAGACGCATGATGTCCTGTTCCGCCGCTGCCTTTTGGAGCACCACGAACTCATCGCCGCCATAACGTGCGATAAAGCCACCAGCCGGCGAACAGGCATCCTTGAGCGCCGTCGCAACAACCTGAAGAGCGTGGTCGCCCTCCACATACCCATAGAGATCGTTAATCTGCTTAAAGCCGTCGGCGTCCATCATAAGCAGATATACATCTTCGGCCTGATCCACATTTGAGAAGAGCGACAGCATATAGGTCTCAAAACGGTTGCGATTGTTAAGTCCAGTCAACGGGTCGGTCGAGATGAGCTGCTCCTGGTAGATGATGTAGAGCAGCAGCATGCTAATCATTATGCCGACACAAAGGCCGGGCACCGAGTATACGACCTGAAAGGTACCGCCCACCAGGGCCGGAATGGCGAAAAATGCCAAGGTTCGATAGATGGCCTTCGTCTGCAGGCTCTCGACCCTGCGAGATTGCACAAATGCATGCAGGGACGTATGTATAACGTAACAGTAGCTGACGATGGGCTGGATCATATAGGCAAAGCCGCGACGATACACGCCCTGCGAATCGATATAGAACAGGGCTTGCGTCCAGTAACTGGTAAACGCCAGCACGACCACCAGAGCCGTAGGCAACGCTACAAGCACCACCCTATAGCGCGAGGTCAAAAGGCGAGAACCCTGCACCGTCTCGGAATAGATAAACCAAATGAGACACGCGATAGCAAAGAGCGAAAACGAAACCGCGTTGGAAATCCAGTTGGCAGCAATGCCCAACGTGCCGTCCACACCGTCCGAAAGCGTCCAGATCATATCGAATAATATGTACGCAGCAGACGTGTAGCCCAGCATGCTAAACAAAAGCTGCTGGGTGCTCGAGAACAGGGAGCGACGGCTTCGTACGGCAAGCCCGATAAGAACAATCATGCATAGCACGAATATCTCAATCTTGAGTGCCTTAACCACTAGCGCCATCCCTTCAATATCCAAGTGGTCAGAATCGCCCAATTCGAATCAGGGCAATAAACACCCCTTTACTCCGCAGGGGTAAAGGGGATAATAGCAGAGCGCCCGAACATCACTGCAAAACAGTTTCTGTTCGGGCGCCCATACGGCGCGAATTGCACACGCCGGCATCATTGATGGGTATCGATTGCTACTCGCCATCGATGTCAGTCGCGACAGCCTCCTCGATGGCCTCGACACCGACAGGCGGCAGATCCTCCTTGCCTTGGCAGAACTTCTTGTCGACCCAGCCAGTCAGAATCGGAGCCATGATCGCCGTGATGATAACGGCGGTGGCGATCTGAGCGTACGCGGTGGGCGCAAGCTCGGCGTAGCGCGGTGCGACCTCGGCGAGGGCAACCGGTGTGGTCATAGCCGTGCCGGCAATGGTGGAGCAAGCCACAGCGGCCTTGCCATTGCCGCCGCACAGACGCTCAAACGCAAAGGTGATGGGACCGACGACAAACAGCGTGACAAGGCCCAGCAAGATGCCGGAAATACCGCCGGTGATAAAGCTCGATAGGCTCATGGACGCACCGAGCTGAAAACCGATGACAGCGATCGCGGGATTGGCGCCGGGGGACCAGCAGGTTCTTGATAAACGGGAACAGGTTGCCCAGAACCATGCCAATAACGAGTGGCAAGATGGAGCCGATAATGGTGCCAATGGGAATGTTGGCGAGGCCGGAAACACCGAGGATGATCATCGTGACGGCAGGGCCGGCCGTAAAGAACAGGATACCGACGGCGCCCTGCTCGGACTCATCGCCAAACTCGCCCATGATGCCCGTATAGAGCGCCATGTTGCAAAACGTGATGCCGCCGATGATAGACACGGAACTCAGACCCAGGAAGTTGTCGTTAAAGAAATATGCCACGCCCAGGCCGAGAGCCGCTGCGACGACCAGCTTGGGGATCAGCACGACGATGCCGGTCTTGATGGCACCCGGCGTGGACTTAAAGCTGATGCCGGCGCCCACAAACAGCAGGATCGCGGCGACGATGGTATTGGAGCCACCGCGGCAGGCAGCCGTAAAGAAGCCGCCGATCTCAAAACCTGCGGGCAGAAGGTGTTGAGCAAAAGACCGACGATCATCGGATAGATCATGATGTCGCCCGGGATGCGCGGGACCTTGAATTTCTTTTGCTCGTTGGCGTTCGCTTCCTGTGCCATGAAACCCCCATTTCCGCTGACGGGGTACAAAAGCCCACGTCACGCTTTGCTACAGTAAAGTTTGACCATGGTACCAGAAGAGGCAGACCAGCTCGGTGAGAAATTCGATTCGTTGGCCGGGATGATAACGCATCCTGCTCTTATACGAGGCTAAAAACGATATAGAGCACGATGCCCGAGACACAGCACCATAGCATCGACTTTGTCTTGATTGCCACCGCCGCGACACCGGCAGCCGCAATCCAGGGCATCAAGCCCTGCCACAAGCCGGCGTCAAAAGCGCCAGGGCTTATCAAATCGTTGGCGACCAGTGCCGCGAAGGCGGCGGGCGGAATATAGCCCAAGGCCTCGGTAACGCGGGGCGACAGCGTTCTCCCGCGCAAGGCAAACGCCGGGGCAATGCGGAAAAACGCGATGGCCGCCCACGACGACAGCCACAGGACCAAAAACTCATTAACGGGCATCGCGATCACCCCTTCCTTCGGCGAGAGCATCGCACGCAAGCGCCGCGACAACGCCGACGAGCACGCTTGCCGGCACGGCGATATTCGTCCACCCCAAGAACTTGCATATGGCGACGGACACCGCGGACAAAACGGCAGCAACGATATTGCCTCGCGACAATCGCTGCGAAAAGAGCAGGCAGATAAAAAGCGAGGTGCAGACAAAGCCCGCAATAGCGGTGGGAACATCGACAACGGCGCCGACAATGGCGCCCGTCGTACACGAAACGCCCCATGTTGCAATGAGGATCGCGTTGAGCACAAAGGACTCGAGCGGGCCCCAATCCTCCCCTTTAACCAACTTGGCAAGCGAGATGCCGTATGCCTCCTCGGTAAGTGTCGCGGCAACAGCCAGCGTCTGGCGCTTCGAGGCACCCCTCAAATGCGGTGCGATTGATGCCGAGTAAAGCGCAAAGCGCGAGGAGATTGCGGCGACGCTCGCAACGATCGATGCTGCAGGCACACCTGCCAGCCACAGATTGCAGATCATAAACTGCCCGCTGCCCGTCACGAACGTGCTGCTCAAGGCAAAAACCATCCAGGGTTCCATTCCCGTCTGCGCCATAATCATTCCGCACGGCGCGGCTATCGCAACATAGGTAAGCATCACCGGCCAGACGGTTTAACGATTTTGAACACCACAGCGTTTCTCGTCCCCTACAAGCTTTCCGAGCCGCATTCAACGACGCGGCAGAATCATCGCCCGATGGCAACCGAGTTCACCTAAAATTGCCCCCGGATCGAAAGACACAGAAAGACACATCTTTTTAGGAAGTCATTATGACAGCTATCGATCGAACGCGGGCTGCCGCGGCCTTCAAGGCCTACACCGATGCCTACGATGCCGCCAATCCGCGTATCGCGCTTAAAATCGAGCATACGCACCACGTTGCCGAGGCATGCGATGCCGTGCGCGCGAACAGGCTGGTCACCTCAGGACATTGACCTAGCGTGGCTTTGCGGCCTGCTGCACGATATGGGTCGCTTTGAACAGCTGCGACGCTGGGACACGTTTAAAGATGCCGAGAGCATGAGCCATGCGGCGTTGGGCGTCGAGGTTCTCTTTGGCGAAAACCCTGCAGACGCGCCCGCGACAACAAGTATCCGCGACTTTATCGACGATCCGGTAGAAGACGAGCTCATCCGTGCAAGCATCGCCCACCACAGCGATTTTCGCCTGCCCGCGGAACTCGACACCCGCACGCGGAACTTCTGCGATATCGTGCGCGATGGCGACAAGATCGACATCATGCGCACCATCGCCGACAGCACCGTCGACACCATCCTCAAGGTTGATGAGGACGCGTTTCTCGCCAGCCGGTTCTCGACACCGGCGCTCGCCGCCTTTGACGAGCGCCGCTGCGTTGCACGCGACGAACGCGATGGGCCGGCAGACTACTTGGTGGGGCTCATCTGCTTTATGTTTGAGCTCGTCTATCCCGCAAGCCGCGCGCTGGCGCGCGATCAGGGCGATATCTACCGCCTGCTCGACGCGCCCTTTGGTATCACGTGCCCCTTTATCGACCCCGCCACACAGCAACCTGGAGCGTCTTAAGGACGAGCTGGCAGCTGGCTGGCAAGCGCCTAGTGCCCAAGTTGGGCCAGCAGCTCCTCACGACCTCGACGGCGTCGCCGACGACCTTGTACTGGGCGGGGCCAAAGATGGGAGCATCCGGGTCCTCATTGATGGCGACAATGCACTCCGCCCCACCGATGCCGGCAAGATGCTGGATGGCACCAGAGACGCCAATGCTCACGAGGAGCTTGGGTGAGACCGACACGCCCGTCTGGCCAATCTGGTGGCGATACTCCAACCAGCCCGCCTCCACGACGGGTCGCGTGCAGCCGAGCTCGCGCCCAGGGCATCGGCGAGCTTTCGCATCAAGGGCAGGTTTTTCTTGGAGCCAATACCGCGACCTACAACAACTAGACGCTCGGCATCGGCAATCGAAGCCTGCTGGCCCCATTCCTCGGCGGGAATCGAAATCTCGACACGAGCCTTGGCGTCTTCCGCAAGGACTACCTGGGTAATCGTTCCGGAGCGGCTATAGTCGAAGTCGGGCGCTTAAAGATGCCAGGGCGCACCGTGCCATCTGAGGACGGTGGCTGGGGCAAATAATGGTGGCCATCAAGTTGCCGCCAAACGCCGGGCGCGTTTGCTGCAGCAGGCCCGTTTCCGTATCCATCGAAAGCACGGTGCAGTCGGCCGTAAGGCCCGTCTGCAGGCGCACGGCAACGCCAGGCGCCAGCTCGCGGCCAAAGGCGGTCGCACCGTACAGAATGGCTTCGGGCTTGCGCTCGGCTACCAAATCGCAGATGAGGCGAGCATAGACCTCCGCGTCGTTCTGACGCAGGCGCTCGTCACGACAGACCAGAACTTCGTCCGCACCGGCGCAAACCAGATGTTCCAGGTCCCCGAGCAAACCCTCGGGGCCCATGCCGACCAGCGCCACCAGTCGACAGCCGCGTGCATCGGCGAGCTCGCGGCCCTTGCCCATCAGCTCAAAGGCCACGGGAACCACGGCATCACGCTCATCGGTCTGCACGAAGACCCAAATGTCTCGATATGCGTCAAGGTCTACCGCACCGGTGGCCTCATCGCGCTCGATCGAGATGGCGTTGACGGGGCAGGCTTCGATGCACCCGCCGCACAGGATGCAGCCGTCGGTTACGTGGGCACAGCGATTGGGGCGCTCGCCCTCCACCACAATACCGCCCGAGGCGCAGGCGCGAACGCAGCGACCGCAGCCAATGCAGGCTTCGCTATCGATAATCAGTCCGCTCATCTATGCCATCTCCTCGATAATCTTGGCGAGTTTTGCCGCCTGCTCGGACGCCGTGCCCTCAACAACCTCACACGTTTGGTCGCGGTCGGGCACAAACGAGCGCACGACCTGCGTCGGCGAACCGGCAAGACCGCAACGCGAGGGGTCGGCGTTCACGTCGGCAACGCTGGCCACACGCACGTCCGCTTCCTCGGCCGCGCGAATGCCAGCGATACTCGGCATGCGCAGCTGGCCAATCTCCTTGGCGGTCGTCATCGCGCACGGCATCTCCAGATGCACTGTCTCCTCGCCGCGTCACAGCCCGTGGACAAGCGCCAACGAGCCGCAGGTCGTAAAGCCCGCGCTCTGCACGCAACTCACGTCGGTCACGCAGGGAATCTCGAAGGCGCCGGCAAGCTCGGGACCAATCTGGGCCGTATCGCCGTCAACTGCCATCTTGCCGCAAATGAGCAGGTCAAAGTCCTCATCGAGTGCCTCAATGCCACATTTGAGGGCATAGGTGGTGGCCAAGGTGTCGGCACCCGCAAAGGCGCGATCGGTCAGCAACAGCGCGTCATCGGCGCCGCGGGCGATGCAGTCGCGCAGCAGCGACTCGGTCGCGGGGATGCCCATCGACACCACCGTTACGTGCACATCCATGCCAAAGCCGATAAAGTCGTCCTTGAGCGACAGCGCGCATTCCAGAGCGCTTGCATCGAACGGGTTGATGACCGCCTGCTTGCCGTCACGCACAATCGTATTGGTTTTGGGGTCCATCTTGACCTCAGTGCTTCCCGGCACCGCCTTGACGCACACCACCATATGGAATTCGCTCATCTTCACGCGCCCCCTTTCTGGACGAGTTCATCCAAGAGCTTCTCCGAAAACAGGTTGCCGCGGCCAAGCTGTCCAGCAGGGTCGAGCTGCAGCTTGAGTTGAGCCGATTCGACCATGGCATCGTGACCGTACATCGTCTCCAAGAAGCCCGCCTTGATCTTGCCGACGCCGTGCTCGGCAGAGACGGCGCCACCCATGGCCGTGACCTCGGCTGCCCACTGGGCAAAGAGCTCGCCGCCGACGCGATAATCCTGCGCGTCGCGCGGCAGGATATTCACATGCAGATGGTTGTTGCCGATATGCCCCCAGGCGCAGACTCAAGCCCGCTATCGGCCAGCGTGCGGCGATAGAGGGCAACGACATCGGCCAGGCGCGCGTTGGGCACCGACATGTCCGAGCCCAGCTTGGTAATGGTGGGGTCCGTGCGGCGACGCTCGTCGATGAGCATGTTGACGCTCTCGGGAACCGCATGGCGGAAGAACCGCTGGCACTCGCGATCGACCTCGGTGCGCGCGACCCAGGTCGCGTCGTCGCGCCCGCCCGCAAGCTCCAAAACCCATCCCAAGTGGTACAGCTCCTCGGTCGCCTGGGCTTCATCATCGCAGTCGAGCTCAACGTAGACGCAGACCTTGGCCTCCTTGTCGAGCGCCGGCAGCGAGGCAAACGCGGTCGACTGCTCGCGCTGGCGGCGAAGGATATCCAGCGCCCGCATCGAAATACTCAATAGCAGCGGCATGGGACAGCACGGGGCGCACGGAATCGGTAAAGGCGACGGCCTTGTCCTCGCTATCGAAAAGCAGCTCACGCCCCACACAACCGCGGGAGCAGGCTGCAGGGTGATCTCGAGCTCGGTGATAACGCCGAGCGTGCCACATGCGCCGATAAAGAGATCGATTGCGTCTATATCGTCCGCAATATAATAGCCAGAAGCATTTTTGGTCTTGGGCATGGTGTAGTCAGGAAGATCGAGCTCAAGCGAACGACCTTCCAGCGTCACAAGTGACAGGCGACGGCCCTGAGCAAAAACCTCACCGCGGTGAAGCTCGAGCAAATCGCCATCTGCCAGCGCAACGTGAAGGCCCGTGATATGCGGACGCATGGGGCCATAGGCATAGCTGCGGGCACCGGAGGCGTTGCACGCCGCCATACCGCCCAGGCAGGCAGATGCCTCGGTGGGGTCGGTGGGAAAGAACTGCTCGGGGGCAGCTTGGAACTCCTCGTATGTCCGAAGCGACGCCTGGTCCCAACCGCCTGTCAGCATCGCCTTTTTGCCCAGCTGTTTGCGCAGCTCCGACAGCACGACGCCCGGGCTCCACGCGCAGCAGAAACCGGCCCTCGTCATCGCAGCGAAGACCGAGGTAGCGATTCATGCGCGAGGTGTTGAGGATATGCCCGCCATGAGGCACGGCGCCGGCAGCGAGGCCCGTTCGGGCACCCTGGACGGTCACCGAAACACCGTCGACATGGAGCTGCCGCAAGATAGCGCGCACCTCGTCTTCCGATGTCGGAACGAAATGCTCGAAGCCTCGCCCGACGAGCGAGACTCGTCGCGGCCGTATTCCTCGAACTCATCGGTGAAGGGTTTGATGGTTGCAGGCATGCAGACTCCCCTTTAGCTAACTACAGTGTTTGCAGGGAGATGTTACCGCATCGTTTCGTTGACGTGTTCGAGACCGCCTCCATAATTGAGGTTTTTTACGCGCATGCAATTCGGCGAACGGCCGAGTTTCCTCGGCAGGCGATGCTTTTGACACATATCGTTCCACCACCAGCGATCGCATAATTGTCGCTCGAAAAAAGTTGAAGTATTTTTTACCGCCCTTTACCTGCAGAGACGTCAATCCGTCAAGCATTTGGTCAGCTTTTGGTCAAGTTGCGGCTGATACGGTCGGCATCGACAGCCAAAGCCGATAGAAGTTTTGGCCCAAGAGCAGGGAGGTTCCCATGGCATATCACTGGCCCCAGTACGGCATCGCCATCGAGGTCGACGACGACCCTTATCTCTTGCCCTTCGATGAAGAGGCATTCCCCGATACGGCGGTCTACCACGTCACCACCGATGTGATCTGCGACCCCGAGTCGCTCTCGCGCTCGCCCACCACATCACACGCATCCACGGCATCGAGCTCCCTCCCGACTTCGATGAGCTTGTCTACTCGCGCCGTCTGATGCTTCACATGCTCTTTGGTGCAGACCCCTCCACGTTTTGCGCGCGTCTACACCGCCAAGGATGCCGCATGAGCGCGAAGATACCGCCCCGGCCCGCGAGTTCGGGGCATCGCAAGAAACTCATCATTGCCTGTTTGGCAATCGTCTGCGCCCTCGTCGCCGTAGGATTGTATGTCTGGCAATCGCAGCCCATACCCGAGGCAGGCGCTTCGGTTGCGACGGCCGAGGGCAAAACGCGCCAGGAAATCCAAGACGAGCTCGACGCCATCGTCCGCGACAACATGATGACGATTTCGGTCGCGCCGGTCGCTCAGCTACAGGAGGACGGCAAGCTGCGCGTCAACGTGCAAAACGTCCAAGACAATAAATTTCCCCAGCGATTCCGCGTCATCCAAAACGACGAGACCATGTACGAATCCGGTGTGGTCGAGACCGGCAAGACAATCGAGACGTGCCCCGCCGGCGACATCAAAGAAGGCGAGGCATACATCGAGATCCAGGCACTCGATGCCAAGACCCTCGACAGCCACGGCAATCCGACACGTGTCAAGGTACGGGTTGAGCAAGCCGAGAACTAGCTTTTTCGGCCGACGCGACACCGCACGCAATTCACCAGCATTCGTCCAATCATCGCGGGGACGGCCCGCGGCGAATAGAAAGGAACGACCATGGACATCACCAGGAACATGAACGGAGCCAGAGCGCTCGTCGTGGGCGCAGGGCTCGCGCTCGCGCTCGCAATGGGCGCCGCCCCGACGCCAGCTCTGGCAGCCGGGCGCGTTGGAACCACGAAAGTAATGGTCAGGACCGAGATCGACAACGTAGAGTTCAAAGTTCCGACGGTTATTCCCTTCGTCGCCAAGGCCGACGGCACGCTTCAGGGCCCCTCAGAAGACGCGACCACCATCGACAATCATTCGGCCTACGGCATCCATGTCACCAACATGAAGATCGACGCCATGAACACCTGGACCATTGCCGCCGACGCCAAGGCCGGAACCGCGCAGAATTCCATCGACTTTAAGGTCGGCCCCGACGGCGCACTCCAGAACGCCAGCGCCGCAATGCAGGAGACGGGCCTCGATCTTTCCAAGAATGCAGCCTTCGACATGGGCTACCAGGGCATTGCCGGCGGCACGGACAAAATTAAGCTCAAGACAAGCGGAAAACGTCGCCCGCGTCACGCGCGACATCTTCCGCGTAACCGGCGAAGGCGATCAGGTTGCAACGATCACCTGGACGGTCGAGCCCGGTGCGCACACGGCATAAGGCCGTCGCCCTGGCCGCCGTCAGTATCCTAGCGTTTGGGCCAGCCATGGCCTTTGCCCAGCAAGAACAGGCGCAGGCCGCCACGCAAGTGACGGTCGACCTCTCGGAGCTCGACCGCGGCAACTGCAAGGAACCGTTGGCACAGACAGACGACAGACGATGGCTCTTGGCAGCAGGCGCCACGGCAGCAGGTGCGGGAACCGCCGGCCTCGGTCTGCACATCAAACGCAGCCAGAAACGAAACACGGACAGGCCGCACTAAATTAGCTAAGGAGACCCCATGGCATCGAAGAACCTTTTGCCCGTCGTCGCACTCTGCGGCGCGCTCGCAACCGGAACGCCTGTCGCCGCTTGGGCGACTCCCGTCATGGCAGACTCCTTACCAGCAGCCCTAGCTCCGCACCAAATCCGTCGAGCGCCATTGCGTGCAAGCGTTTTTTCGTTCGCACAGGCCGCAATCTCAACCTCGGGATGCCTTCGTCGTAATACGGACGGCTCGATAGTCGTGGATATCAATCGTTCGAACAAGGCAAACGGCTCCCAGGCGGGGTGCGCCGTCTGCACATGGCGCTCGATTGTGCTCGATGCAGATGGCGATCCGTGCGATTTGGGGTTGCGCATCGATATCGCTTCGGTCGATGACTCGGCGAACGGAGCGAAGGTCGCCTTCGACGGTGCGTTTTTCGAGAAAGGAGGCGGTATATGTCTGGGCTGCGCCGCCGCGAATGCAGACGATGTGCAGCCCACCCTCTCATTCACGGCATCGCTGCGGCTGACCAAGGCGGGCACCGATGCCATCGCGGCGGGAGAAGCATCCCTGCTGTTCTACGCCGTCAGTACCGAAGACACAGACATTCATTTCGAGAAGCCGGCCGGATCGCTCAGCCTTACGCGCGGGACGGAGGCAGGCCCTATTGCGATCGATACCCACACGCTAGGCAGGCAACACATTCTTGCCGACCCGGCGCTTCTCGAGATGGAGTGGAACGGATCCGGAGCCGTCGGGATTGTCCCCTCCGCGCTTGACGCCAAGACGCTCCCCTCAAACGACGAACCCGTCAACGCAACCATACAAGAAGAGAGCACGGACAAAGAAGCAGGTGCGGGCGACACGCCGTCGCCGACAAACAGCGTCTCAGCTTCTTTCGAAGCACCGAATGAGCCCGCTACCGGTCCAAACGATCCCGAGCTCGCGGACAGTCTGGGGCTTGCTGATCCTCAGGAGATCGATGAAGGTAACTGCTGCGTGCTTGCCGCCCTCGACCACACAGAGGTCATCGATGCTGCAAACATCGAAGTTGCCGCCGCCAATCAGCCCGTCCGCAAGTCGGCCATCATCGCGTTTCCCGAATCCATCGAAGTCGTCTTTTTGCCATCGGGCGAGGTCGTGGCCCCAACACTGCTCACCTTGTTGGGCGCCAAGAATACTCGAAACGAAAATTAAAAAAGGTCACGGTTGTCGACCCTGCAACCACCGCTAAACTGCGTCTATACGCCGTTGCCCCAGACGGAAGCAAGACCTTGGAATTCGATGGCGACACACTTCTAGCCTGGCGACGTCTGGACATTATGCAAGACGTCTCGTATCAAATCGAACTCGAAGGGTTTGATCGTGCCCGCGATGCCAATATCATCGCCGCGGCCATTGAATCCCCACAGCGGCTTATGACACTGCGCTTTGACTACTATCCCTATGTCCCGACAACCACCTGAGGCTTAAATGCTGCGCATCATTCCTAACACCACTTATATAACGTATTAGATGAGTCGCGATGTGCCTCGCATTTCGTTCTGCTACGATTGCCACGTTGGCATCAATACAGGAGGCTCATGCCGGGCTTGGGAACAGTCATCAACGTTGTGCTTTTAGTTGCGGGCGGTCTTTTGGGATTAGCGGGCGGCCGCTTCATTACACCGTGCATCCAAGACACGCTCATGAAAGCATCGGGGCTGTGCGTCCTGTTTATCGGCCTGGGCGGCACCATGCAAAAGATGCTCGTCATCGATGGAAAGGCGCTGTCGACCACCGGTACCACCATGCTCATCGTCTCATTTGCGCTCGGTTCGCTCATCGGCGAGGCCATCAACTTGGAGGCCGCCATCGAGAACCTTGGCGAATGGCTCAAGCGCAAGACTGGCAGTGAGGGCGATAACGAATTTACCAGCGCTTTTGTCTCGACTTCACTCACCGTGTGCATCGGCGCCATGGCCATTGTGGGATCGATTCAGGACGGCCTGCTCGGCGACTGGTCAACGCTTGCCCTCAAGGGCACACTGGACTGCATCATCGTCTGCACCATGACGGCCTCGCTTGGCCGCGGCTGCATCTTCTCCGCCCTGCCCGTCACCGTGTTCCAGGGGACGATTACGTTGTTTGCCGGCGCGCTCTCCCCCATCATGACCGCAGCGGCCCTCAACAGCCTTTCGCTCGTAGGCTCCATGCTCATCTTCTGCGTCGGCGTCAACCTCATCCGTCCTCAGACCTTCCGCACGGCCAATATGCTTCCCTCCGTCGTCATCGCCGTCATCTACGCCCTCCTGTTCTAAATCTATCAACGCAGCGGTATCTCGAACATCTGTTTGATGCTGTGCTATGATATGAGGTCACCGTAGCTGTGTTCGAGAGGAGGAGCGGTGGCCGACCAGGACATCAAGATGCTCATCGAGCGCATCATGGCCGAGGCCCGGACCCATCAGTCCGCCCGCTTCTCAAACGAAACCTACGCAGACGAGCCGATTCTCAAAACCGGCCGACAGATGCAGAATTTCCTCCCCGACCAGTACCGTAAAATGCGCGAGATATCGCGCTGGCCAGGATGACCCCAAGGGCGGTGCGGGCCGCTGGCTTTCGGAAGCCGAGCTTTTTTACCGCCAGGGCCTGCTGATGGCCGACTTTGAGGACGACTGTCCCTACAACGGCACCTTTAAGTCGTACTTTCCCACCTACAACGCCATGAGCGACCGGCAGCTGCGCGGCTACTTTACCTGGCGTGCCCAAGTGCGCCGCGGAACCGTCGAGGAAACGTCTACGTCCTTTGCCTTTCTGTATCTCTATGAGCTGATTTGCGGCATTGGCGTAGATAATCCACTCGATGGTTTTAACAAGATCAGGGCTTTTTGGGATGTCTATCGCGCCTTCGAGCCCGGCATCGACCGGTTTGCGCGCGTGTGGCTGCAAGATTACGCCGTGTTCCACGGGCTCGACCCCAAGCTGCTTCGTGACTCTAAACCGTCATGTTCGATAACGCCCTTATCGAGCTGCGACGCGCGGCGCGAGACCTTGTACCGGCACCGGCACCGTCCGGCCAGACCCCTAAGCGTCGCAAAACCTCCGAGCCCACGCTCCCCCTTCCGCCCGATGAGGTGCGCGAGGAGCGACTCATGGCCGCCATCAACGCCCTCTCCACGTACAACCTAAGTAACTCGCGGCTCGACCGCAGCCACCACCGCGATCTGCGCCACGTGGCGTGCGCCGTGTATGTCCGCATGGCGCGCTACTATGACACGCACCGAAAGACCGGCATCGTGGCAAGTTTATTTGGGGAGGAGACGGCCATGCCCTACACCATGTTTGCCTCGGCCGTATTCTTTGCGCCCGAGCGCCACGAGGACTGCGAATACCGTCTGGACCCCATCCGTATCTACCGTTGCCAAAACGTTTTTGGGAATGCATGCGGATTCACGGTAGCAGGCAAAAGAGCAGCAAGCTCGGTGAAATGATGCGCGCCTGTGACCAACGCCTGCGCCTGGCGCTGGACCCCGCCCATCCCCTTAAGGAAGAAAAGGTCCCCAAATAATCTGGCCAAGATTATCGATGACGAGATTGTGGCATGGCTTCGTGGGACGCCGCACACCAGCCCGTCAAGATCGATATCGATTTGAGCCAGCTGGGGCACATTCGGAGCGCTGCCGCACAAACGCGCGAAGCGCTTTTGATCGACGAGGAACGCGAGGACGGCGCGTCCGCAGAAGCCGAGGCAGCGGACTCAGGGCAACCGGAAGCCGAGCCTGCGGCCGCCGCGACGGTCGAGGCGGTCGCGGCGGCCGCAGGGCAGGACGAGTCCGACGAGCCGACCATATCCACCGAACAGTTTGGTGTCGTAGCACCGCTTCTCGCACCGACGCCCGCGTTCGCAGCTGCTGCGCCCGCTGACGCCACGAACGAACTCGCGCCCGCCGCAGACGCCTATCTCCGCGCGCTGCTCGAGCACAACGCAGTACAGGCGGAATCGGCGGTAGTGCAATCGGAGCAGAGCGAGGACATGCTCGTCGATACCATCAACGAGGCGTTCTTTGACCTGGTGGGCGACACCGTAATTGAATTTAGCGCGGCAGGGCCGCAGATTATCGAGGACTACGAAGCAGACGTGAGAGGATACCTAGACCATGAGTGATACCGCATCCGCAGCACCTCGCGTGCCCAAGCGCGTCGCTGCCGTCATTCTCAACTCGCTCAAGGGCGGTGTGGTCCCGCGCATCGGCCTTCCTTACATCACCGTAGGGCGCGAGGTCGAGATCCGCGCCCTGCTCACCGATCTGAGTCTCATCGCCGACGGCGGCGCGAGCTTCCGCTTTCTGGTCGGTCGTTACGGCGCCGGCAAGAGCTTTTTGCTCCAGACTATCCGCACGCACGCCATGGGCGAGGGATTCGTCGTCGCTGATGCCGACCTGTCGCCCGAGCGCGCCTGCAGGGCGGTCAGGGACAGGGCCTTGCCACCTACCGCGAGCTCATCCGCAATATATCGACCAAAACGCGCCCCGAGGGCGGTGCGCTCAACCTTATTCTGGATCGCTGGGTCGCCTCGTGTGCCGACGTCGACGAGTCGGTCGTCAATGCCCAACTGGCCCCGCTCGAGGAGATGGTCCACGGCTTCGACTTCACCCGCATGCTCCGCCGCTATCGCATGGCCGCATCCGGGGGCGACGAAGAGACCATGAGCCGCGTGACCAAATGGATTCGCGGCGAATACCGCACCAAGAGCGAGGCACGCGCCGAGCTGGGCTCCTCGACCATCATCAGCGATGACGACTGGTACGACTACGTTAAGCTCATTGCGCGCTTTTTGGTTTGCAGTGGCTACAAAGGCATGCTGGTGCTCATCGACGAGCTCGTGAATCTGTATAAGATTCCCAACGCCATCACGCGCCAATACAACTACGAGAAGATCCTGACTATGTACAACGACACGCTCCAGGGCAAGGCGCAGTACCTGGGCATGATCATGGGCGGCACGCCAACCTCCATCGAAGACCGCCGCCGCGGCGTGTTCTCCTACGAGGCCCTGCGCAGCCGACTCGCTCAGGGCCGCTTTGCGCGCGAAGACCTTAAGGACATGCTCGCGCCCATCATCCGCCTGCAGCCACTCACCTACGAGGAGCTACTGGTGCTCATCGAAAAACTCATGCAGATCCATGCCGGCTACTTTGGCTGGACGCCCACGCTTGCCGAAAACGACTTGGTGGACTTTCTCAAGATTGAGTTCGGCCGCGTGGGAGCCGATACGCACTTGACGCCGCGTGAGGTTATCCGTGACTTTATCGAGCTGCTCGATATCCTGTGTCAGAACCCCGATGCAAATGTGGCCGAGCTGCTGCAAAGCGTCGGCGGCGACGCGCTGGCGCCGGCGGCCGCAACAGGCGACACCGGCACCGCAGGCGGCGACCGCAACTTCGCCGAGTTCACCATCTAACCCACCAAAAGGGACAGGTTTATTTTGGCAGGTTTTATCTGAGCAAACGTGAAGCAGTAATGCAGCAAGCCGTTGCCAGCCGCGTGAGAGATTCGATGTTGAAAGGAGGCCCCGTGAACGCCTTTGACCGCTACGCCCCGTTTATCCAGACTTCATCTACTCCCACGATTGGGAGAGTCTGCGCTCTATCCAGGTTGCGGCGGCAGGCGCCATCTTCAACACGCAAGACAATGTGCTCCTGACGGCATCCACGGCATCTGGCAAAACTGAGGCGGCCTTCTTTCCCATCCTGACCGAGTTTTGGGAGAACCCGCCCGCGAGCGTGGGCGCCCTCTACATCGGCCCCCTCAAAGCGCTCATCAACGATCAGTTCGTCCGTCTCAACGACCTCTGCGAAGAGGCCGATATCCCTGTCTGGCACTGGCATGGCGATGTCTCGCAGTCGCACAAGGCCAAGCTCATCAAAAAACCAAGCGGCATCTTGCAGATTACGCCCGAGTCACTCGAGGCGCTCTTAATCCATAAGCACATGGCGATCCCGCGCATGTTTTGCGACCTGCGCTACGTGGTCATCGATGAGGTCCACTCGCTCATGCGCGGCGACCGTGGCGGGCAAACACTCTGCCTTATCGAGCGACTCTCGCGCATGGCCGGCGTGCAGCCTCGCCGCATTGGCCTTTCGGCCACCATCGGCGACCCCGAGCGCACGGGCGCTTTTCTCTCACAGGGAACGGGGCGCGACTGCGTTATCCCCCGCTTTGAGGAACCGCGCCGCATGTGGCGCATCTCCATGGAGCACTTCCTACAACTCGGGTCCCCAGGCACAGGCAGCGGGGATTCGTAGGCACGGGTCCACAAGAAGCCGAGGTGCTTACTTGCGAGCGTATTGAGACGGCGGCGCCCGCGGCGCTGCCCGCATCCGGACAAGACATGTGCCACAGCGGACAGCTGCACAGGAAGAACGCCGTCAACGTCGCGAGCAGGCGCGGGGCAAGGCCGCTCCCAAAGACCGTCGCACTTCCTCGGCCCCCGAGGGCGAAGTCGACATCCCACGAGCGGCCGAGCAGGCGCTTCTCAACCCCACCGACACGGCACCCGACAACGCCGACCCCGGTATGGGCTATATCTTTGAGCATACGCGCGGGCGCAAGTGCCTGGTCTTTGCCAACTCGCGCGAGGAGGCAGAGGCCGTGTGCTCCATGCTGCGCAGCTACTGCGAAAGTCGACACGAGCCCGACCGCTTTCTCATCCACCACGGCAACCTTTCGGCATCGCTGCGCGAGACGGCCGAGGAGCTCATGCGCGACGAGGAGCAGGCGCAGACAACCGTCACCACCTCCACGCTGGAGCTCGGTATCGATATCGGCCGCCTGGAGCGCGCCTTCCAGATTGACGCGCCGTTTACCGTCAGCTCCTTTTTGCAGCGCATGGGGCGCACAGGCCGTCGCGACCTTCCGCCCGAGATGTGGTTTGTCATGCGCGAGGAAGAACCCGAGCCGCGCACGATGATGCCCGAGACCATTCCGTGGAAGCTCCTGCAAGGCATCGCGCTTGTACAACTCTATCGCGAGGAAAAGTGGGTCGAACCGCCCGAGCTCGATCGACTCCCCTACAGTCTGCTCTATCACCAGACCATGTCGACCCTCGCCAGCACCGGAGAGCTCACGCCGGCCGAACTTGCCCAGCGCGTGCTCACACTGAGCTATTTCCATCGCATCTCGGCCGATGACTATCGCGTGCTGCTGCGTCACCTCATTAAGATCGACCATATCCAGGTCACCGAAGGCGGCGGGCTCATCGTGGGTCTCGCGGGCGAGCGCATCATCAACAACTTTAAGTTCTACGCCGTGTTCCAGGAAAACGAGGAGTTCACTGTTCGCAGCGAGTCGGCCGAGTTGGGCACGATCGTCAATCCCCCACCGCCCGGTGAGCGCATCGCCATCGCAGGCCATTGCTGGATTGTCGAGGAAGTGGACTGGAAGCGTCATACCGTCTTTGCCACGCAGGTCAAGGGCCGTGTGCCGGCCTACTTTGGCGACTGCCCCGGTGACATCAATACACACGTACTCGAACGCATGCGCAAGGCGCTCAACGAGCATGCGGCATATCCGTATCTCATGGGCAACGCACGGGCACGTCTTGCACAGGCTCGTCATACCGCCGAGATTTCGGGTGCGGGAACTAAGCCGCTCATCAACCTGGGTGGCGACACCTGGGTGCTCTTCCCCTGGTTGGGCAGCTACGCCTTCCTAGCACTTGAGCGCATGCTTAAAATCAAATGCGCTGCTGAGTTAGGCCTTCGCGGACTCGACCCGTCACGCCCGTACTTTATGCAGTTTAAGATGAAGGCCGACGAGGAGACGTTCTTTGAAGTGCTCGCCGCCGAGGCCGAGAAGGACTTCGATCCCATCGAGCTCGTCTATCCCGGCGAGGTGCCTTACTTTGATCGTTACGATGAGTTCGTTCCCGAAGAGCTTGTGTGCAAGGGCTTTGCCGAAGGCGTGCTCGACATCGAGGGTATGAAGCAGCGCGCCCTCAGCTGGCGTGACCACGCCTAAGACCAGTCTTTTTGGGACGGGGAGACCTATTTGTCGTGAAGGACGGTGCCGAGGAAGTCGGTGTCGAAGGGCACGGCTTCGGCAAAGGCGTAGTCGCCGTCGCTGGCGATGAGCAGGTAGTTTTCCTCGCCGCCGAACTTCGCATCGCCACATGGGACCACCCAGGCGTGGATGAACACCTCGAGCGCCGTAGCAGCGCAATCACGCAGGAACGTCACATCGCCTCCCTCGTTTGCGCTCACGATATTGGCAACGTAGATGCCGCCGGCATTCAGGCTGCCCCGCACCAGGCGCAGCGCCTCAACGGTCGCCAGCTCGCGCACGGGCTCGGCACCGCCAAAGCAATCGCTCACGATCACGTCGTAGCGACGATGCCCCACGCTCGTCACGCCCAGGTACGAACGCGCCTCGGCAGTAATCACCCGCAGGCGATCGCCCGCCGTGCGCTCCAGCTCGTCTAGGTAGAACCAGCGGCGGGCCAGACGCGTAATCTCTCCGTCATACTCGATGACGTCCATGCGCAAACCCTCGTGCGTCATCAGTGCAAACTTGGGATAGGCAAACCCGCCGCCACCCAGCATGAGCATACGGCTGATACCGTGACCATAAACGTCGCGCATCGCATCCTCGGCCTCAAACACGTCGTCAAACGCACGATAGTACGCAAAGGCGGGCTCAGCCCAACGCTCGCCAACGTAACTCGCGCTTTGGTAGACGCCGCCTTGCACCAATACGCGGACTTCGTCGCCGCCCTCGTCGTGCACGCGCTTCACACGCGCCAACCCATTGCGGGTTCGCGCAACCTGCAGACAGGCAGCACGAACAGCGACAGCGGCCGCACCAAGCGCCGCGGCTCCCAGAGCAACGCCGGCAACGACGCCGGCAGAAACACTCGGCTTGTTCATCTAGAGCTCCTTTTGCAGATAAAGGCCATGGTCATAAAAACCAAGATGGCGATAGTACTCGCGCGTACCGATCGCGCTGATCACGTTGATGCGCGCATAGCCGGCATCCCGGGCAATCTCGCACGCACGCTCTACGAGCAAACGCCCCAACCCGTGATGCTGCGCCGCCTGGCCCTGGTCGCCCACGCGTGCCGCCATGCCATACACGTGCACCTCGCGAATCATCGCCTCCTCCGGCCCCCGTCGGCAACTCGTCCGCATGCGCGGCAACAAAACGAATGGTCGGGCAGCGACAACCGCAAAAAAGCCCGCGATCTTGCCCCGCGGCGTCACCCACTGCAAAAAGCGCTCGTAAGTCACCGGCGTTTCGTACGCCACTTCCTCATCAAGAGAAAGCTCATCCAAGTCGGCACCCGCGGTACTGATCTCGCGATAGCGAATCTCGCGCACCACTGCGCCTTCTCCACGAGCCGCCAAGCGATTCTCGACGAGCTGACGCAGGTTGGGCTTCTTGTTGCCCACCATAATGTCGTCGGAACTAAAGTCGCGGATCATGCGACTGATGCGGCAGAACGCCGGCGTCACCACGATGTCGTCGGCAAGCACATCGAGCAGCTCTTCCTCGGTATAGGGACGCCACTCGCCGCGCTCATAGCAGCCCACCAGACGCGAGCCCTCGATGAGCGCACACGGGTAGACCTTGACCTCGTCGGGCATAAAGGCCCCCTCGGTCATAAAGCGCTCGTAGTCGCGCTTGTCCCCCTCGGGTGTGGCGCCCAGCAAGTTGAGCATAAAATGCGCATGGATCTTAAAGCCAAACAGGCGCGCAAGCGAAAACGCCCGCTCGATCTGCGCCACCGAAATGCGACGCTCGTTGATATCGAGCAGGTGCTGGTCGAGGCTCTGGATACCCATCTGAATCTTGGTGCAGCCCAGGCGGCGGATGAGCGTGAGGGCCTGCGGCGTTACGGCATCGGGGCGCGTCTCGATAACGAGTCCCACCACGCGATGCTTCGCCGTCTCGTTGATGCGCTGCTGACGCTCGAGCTCCTCCATCGTTGCCGTCTGCCACTCGGTGACCTCGCCCCACGGCGTGCCGGGGCCGTACAGACGACGTACCGCACGGTTATAGCATCCCACGGCAGCATCCACACGCTCCTGCTCGTCGGTAACGCCGCTCGCAAGCTCGGCCTCATCAGTCACAATGCCGGCAGCCCGATAGCGCTCGCGGCGGTCTGCTACCACCGGCGGCAGGGCATCGGCGGGAGCGTCATCGAGCAGGCGCCCCGCCTCGGCACGGTTGATGCCCGGACGCGCCAACATGGGGTTAGCCGCCACACCAGCCACGGCATCGTCATTGAGCGCGCGGAAGAGCTCCGACATAAACCACGTCTGATACCCTCGCGGATAATCGCTCCAGGTACCGCCGAGCACGATAAGCTCAATCTTATCGGTCGCATGCCCCATCTGCGAAAGCGCCGTCAAACGGGCACTCACCTGCAGATACGGGTCGAAGCAGTTTTGCTCCGCACGGGCACACGCCGGCTCAGCGTGCAGATAGCTCTTGGGCATGCGCAGGTCGTTGGGGCAAAACAGGCAATCGCCCGAGCACGGCCACGGCTTGGTAATGACAGTAATGGTCGCCACGCCCGAGCCGTTCGGCGCGGCTTCATACGCAGCACCTGCAGCAGTTGACGCTCCAGCTCGGCATCGACATTCCACCCAGCCCACCGAGCCGGCTCCTCGCGCTTCACCCGCTGGTAGAACGGCAGCAGACGGCGCTTGGCCAGGTCGCGTTTGTCGGCACCCTCGCGGCGCGCCTCGGCATGTATCAGTTTGACGAGTGCCTTGTCGTCTACGGTCTCGCCGCGACGCAGAGCCTCGAGTATGTTCAAAATAATCTGTTCCATGACCCCATTGTAAAGGCAAAGGCGCCGGAGCCCGTCACGGCTCCGGCGCCTCCATCAAAGAGCATGCCTATATGTACCGATCTCCGAAAACCGCATGTCACTCCGGATCAAACGACATGTCACCCGAACCGACCTTAAAACGATACGTGGCAGACTTATCACCGTTGTCGAATTCAAGATTCAATATGGTCTCGCCATCGTAGCCAAGCGGAAGGAAATCGCTCTCGAAGTCACCGCTGCCCACGGTGAGACTCGCCTTAAAGCCCGCAGAGTTCGGAACCGCTATCTCCACATCGCCCGAGTCCACGCTTACGTCCATCGACTTCGCGGGGGCCTGGTAGAGCTCGAACGTCACATCACCCGAACCGACCTTGGCATTCAGGGTGTCGGTTACAGTGCCCGCAAACTCAACGTCTCCCGAGTCCAACGTCAGGCTGAGGTCATGACACGCAATGTCCGTGACCGTCAGATCGCCCGCTCCTACATTCGCCGTAATGCCCACCATGTTATCGGCAACTTCGCGCGGCAGTTCGACGGTAACCGTGCGGTCAATGGCGCGCTCGTCATCGCAATCGAACTGGCGAATCTTGAGCGTAGAACCCTTAACCTCGGCCAGATTTTTGGTTGCCGCATCGAGGCGACGGTCCCCGTTGCCACGCGACCGCTTTCAATTACGCGCACCGGCCCGCCGGAGACGTGTTTGACCTCGACCGTGCCCGACGTCACGTCCAAGTCAAGTGATGTGAACGCGTCGGCATCAAACGTTTCGCTCGAAAGCTGTTGAGGCCGAGCGGAATAGTTACCGCTATTCAAGGAATCGTCCTCGTCAAACGCATCGCCCATACCAGACAAGCCGGATACAACATCGTCGAGATCCCACGGACCATCAAAATGAATCAATGTCCGCGAAATGCCAAAGACAAGCCCGATGATGAGCACAAACGCTCCGATGCCAATGCCCAAGCGCCTCTTAGACTCATGCGAGAGCTTCATCATTCATCACCTTCTTTGGCACTCGACTCAGCGGTGGTCGCGGCAGCCATGTCAGCGTCAACCGCTGTGGAAAACGTCCTCCCCCTTAGTCCTAGCGACCGCCGGCGCCGGACCAACCTGAATATCCCCGCGCGCCCAATCGCCATCGAGCGCACGCGCCACCCAGTGATAGATGGGAATCGTGAAGAAAATCAGCGCGGCAAGGGCCGGCGCCAAACAGGAACATCAGCAAAAAGAACAGCAGCCAGCACACGGCCCAGTACGGGAACGACTGGAACGGACCCTTCACCGGAGTCGGGCCGGCCGCACCGGCACCCGTCACCTGCGCCGTAGCGGCATTGGCGGCCTGCGCACTCCAGCTTGCCGCTTGCGCCGCCTTGGCGGCGGCATCACTCGCCTGCGTTGCCGCCTCGGTAGCACGTGCCGCTGCCTCATGGGTACGGGCGCGCTCCGCTGCCTCGGCTCGCGCTGACGGGCGCGGTCTCGTTCTCAAACTCGATATCGTCCTCGATCTCATCGCTCGGATTGAGGAGCTCGTCCAAACTCACGCCATAGAGTTTTGCGAGCGAGATCAGGTTCTCGGTATCGGGCGAGCTCTCCGCACGCTCCCATTTACTGACCGCCTGGCGCGACAGCCCCAGCTTTCGCGCCAGCCCTTCTTGGCTAAAACCCTTGCTGCGACGAAGGTCGGCGAGCCGCTGCGCAGTTTCTACATTCATGGTTCCTCCTATGTGATGCCAGCCGTGCCGCCGGACCGTTTTTGTTCTTAAGGCGCCTTGCACAGTTAAAAATCTATCCGCCACCGCCAAAAGCATGCCACCTATTCTAGTGAGATTTTTGACAACCGGCGGTTGCGGGCACATATGAGCTGCGGAAATGTGTCCAAACAAAGCAATGACCCGCAGCTCGGTTGTCCCCGTTGCGGCGTTAACGGTAGTATGGTCGTACTGTTTATTCCGCACCGCCAACGGAGGGAGTCCCGCGCCGTGAACCGCGATTTCGCCTCATCGCTCATCCAGCTCAACAATACGTTCTATCGCGAGCACTCCGCCTCCTTTTCCGATACACCGGCCAGGCCCCTTGGGCCCGGGCTGGGTGCGCACCATGGACATCGCGCTCGACCAGCTCGATGTGGCCACCATCGAGCATCCCCGTCCGTGTCTTCGACCTTGCCTGCGGCAACATGCGATTCGAGAACTTTGCCGCCGGCGGCACGCTGGCTGCCAAAGGCGTAGACGGCGCAAGCCCCTCGGCAGACGCCAGCTGCCCCTTCGAGTTCTATGGCGTCGACTCATGCCAGGACCTGGCCATCGATGCGCGCGGCCACGCCCTGCGCATCCCCAACCTGCACTTCCAGGAGCTCGATGTGCTCGATGCCCTCATGAAGCTCAACCCCGCCGAGACACCCGACGTGCTTTTCGACGCCCCGCTCGCCGACATCTCGGTCTGCTTTGGCTTTATGCACCACGTGCCGTCGTGCGAGTACCGCGTACGCGTGCTCGACGCCTTGGTGCGTCAGACGCGCCCGGGTGGCATCATCGCCATCAGCTTTTGGGAGTTTATGAACGACGAGCGCATGGCGCGCAAGGCCGTTCGCGCCGAGGCCCGTGCCGAGCTCACCCCGCCGTTTGAGGGTTACGATTCCGCGCAGTTTGAAGCCGGCGACCACCTCATCGGCTGGCAAAACGACCGCCACGCCTACCGCTATTGCCATCACTTTGACGATCAGCAGATCACCGACCTGGTGCGCGGCGTGCGTACGTTCTACAAGAGTGGCGAGGTCCCCGTGCGCGAGCTTGAGCGCTTCCATGCCGACGGTCGCAGCGGCGAGCTCAACCGCTACGTGATTCTCAAGCGTCTGTAGGCACCGACGACTCGCCGCCGAGCCGCGCCGCATCTTTTGGGTAAGCTATGCCCATCCGTTTTCCAACCCACCGACGGAACGCGCAGCCACGCGTTCCATACGTATGACCAAGGAGCCTCATGGGAGCCGTCCACGTTCGCACGCCCAAGAACTTTGTGCTCGAGGAGCGCCTGGAGCGCTACGCCGATGCGATTGAGACGAGCCCCGAGGCCTATGCCGAAGATTGGCGCGAGGCTTGCGCGCCAGTTGGCAGCAAGCCCTTCGAACACCTTCACCTGGATCTTGGCTGCGGCAAGGGAACGTACCTTGTAGAGCGCGCGGCCCACGAGCCAAACGCCCTCTTTATCGGCATGGACCAGGAGCCCATCTGCATCGCCTATGCCGCGCAGAAAATCTGCGAGCAAGAGCTATCCAACGCGCTCGTCCTGCCCCGAGGTGCCGCATCGCTGCCGCAGCTATTTGCCGCAGGCGAGCTCGATGCCATCACCATCAACTTTCCCACGCCGCAGCCCAAGGCCAAGTACGCCAAAAAGCGACTCGTCCATGTCGACCACCTAATGCTGTACCGTCCGCTCTTTTCAGCCGGTGCCACCGTCACACTGCGAACCGACAGTAAGCCATTGCGCGACTACGCCTTGGGGCAGTTTGCCGCGGCCGGCTACGATACACTTTGGGTAAGTGACGACGTTCGCCGCGACCATCCCGAGCATCCCGAGACCGAGTACGAGTGTCGCACGCGCGAAATGGGTGCCGTCGTCTATGGCATTTGCGCCACACCCGGCGCGCAGCCCACCGACGAACAGCTCACAGCGGGTCGCATGCAGGAGCAAAGTCTTGCCTGCTACCTGCCCGATAACCTCGATGAGCTCACCTATGTGCCTCTGGGCATGGAAGAAGCCGTCGAGAACTTTAGAAACCGCGCCCGCAAGGGCAAGAAGCGCTTACCGCAGGAGTCCTAGGGGCTTCTGATGGTCGCGGCATCGGCAGACAAGCGCAAATATGCGCCAGCGAACGATCCTCAGACCTAAGTGAGTAGACTTTTTAGCAATAGCCAAGCACAACCCGCAATAGCCGAAAACTAAAACCGCAGGTAAGAACGCCCTTGAGCGCAA
>ENA-OPYV01000053-OPYV01000053.1-human-gut-metagenome-genome-assembly--contig:-NODE-53-length-33565-cov-3.290239_pt1 | contig 33565 bp, 44 predicted proteins | sample MGYA00242474_ERZ504485 | MGnify/ENA primary metagenome ERZ504485 (study PRJEB26092, sample SAMD00036263) | human gut metagenome | host: Homo sapiens | study: EMG produced TPA metagenomics assembly of...
GTCGGAACGCTTTCCGGTCCACTCGCGTGCGGAGCGCGGCGCACCCATAAGAATGAGCATACGTTCGATGGCGTCGGGATCGCGCAGGGTGACGCGTTCGGAGCTGCGCAGCTTACGCGGCTTGGCGGTGATGCCCAGACGTCGTGCGGTGGAGACCAGTGCCAGAGCGGCCTCATGGTTCGGGCACACGATTTCAAGATAGCTGGCCTTGCCTGGATCGGACAGACGTCCGTTGGCGAGGAACGCGCCGCGCCATGCGGACTTGATCTGCGCGATTTGCCGTTGATGATATCGCTTGGAAGACCAAGCACCATGTTCTTGGTGTAACGGCTGTACAGGCCGGTCTGCAGCACGAGCGCCGTACTGCCCTTCGGCACGCGAATCACATAACGCTGCACGGTGCCGGTTGGCGTCTGCCTAGAGACAGGAGTAAGCGTGGCTTCATGACCATACAGGTTCTTGATGGTGTCCTGCAGCCAAAGCAGCCGCATCTTGGGAGTCGAGCTGCACCTGCACGAGAATGTGGTGATCCACCGAGTGCAAACCATTGCCGAATCGAATCATCGCTGTCGCCTGCGCCTTTTTGGCGATCGGCAGTTCGTTATCGATTGCGGCCAGCTCGCTTTTGACGTCATCCAGAAGAGCCAAGAGCCAACCTCCTACCTTGCTGTTCTTCCCTAAATTTCAGGCGAGTCGCGGAATCATTCCGCACCGCCACGGCTTACTGTGATACCGAATATCTTGGACAATCACAGCCGGGTTTCTTTACATATGGACACTATTTTCTCATAATACGGTCATTTTTCCGCTGACCGCTTATCAAGCTCGCGTGCGGAAACGGAAACCGACAACCCCCTCGCACGCAGTCGCTTAGCCAAAGCCTCACTCATCGCGACAGAACGATGCTGGCCTCCGGTGCAACCAATCGCAATAGTCACATAATGCTTATCTTCCTGCGCATATCCTTCAATCGCAATCGAAAGCGCCTTTTCATACGAGTCGAGGAAGTCCGCGGCCCCTTCGCTGGAAAGTACGTAATCACTCACCTCTTTGTCGCGTCCGGTCAGCGAGCGAAGCCTGGGAACCCAAAATGGATTCGGCAGGAATCTCACGTCGGCCACAAAGTCGGCGTCGATGGGAATACCGTATTTGAAACCGAAACTGAAGATGTGCACGGAAACCGTGGTCGGACCGGATCCGAGCATGGCCTCATATAATTTCGTGGACAGCTGATGGATACTCAATGATGACGTGTCGATAACGATGTCCGCACGTTCTTTGAGATTCTCAAGCAGATCTCGTTCCTCGAGAATGCCGTCAATCAGTCGATTGCCCTGCTGCAACGGATGAGGCCTGCGTACGGATTCATATCGTTTGATCAGCACCTCGTTGCTGGCATCAAGGAACAGGATACGCGTTTTCACACCAAGATCGTCCAGATGGCTGAGCACCGCGGACAGGTCATCGAAATAGTCGCGGGAACGCACGTCGACGACAGCGGCGAGTTTGTGAATATTGGATCCCGTGGTCATCATGTCCACCAAGGGCACCAGCAGTTTTGGAGGCATGTTGTCAACCACATACCAACCATGTCTTCAATGCTGTCGGCAGCATGCGAACGGCCCGCACCGCTCATGCCGGTGATCAGCAATACTTCAAAACCTTCAGCCGGCGAAGGGGCGCTGGCGATGCGTGCCATTCGCCTGTACGTCGATGTCTTTCTGTGCCATCACAGAGCCTCCTCAAGCGCGATGCGCATGGCTTGTTCCAAACGCGCGGTGCAATCCTGATCAACCATACCGCTCGGCGGATCGTCATCCCAGATTCCCGTCATCAACCAGACCTGCACCATGGCCTGATACAACAGCATCTGCTCGCCGCCAATGGCGATTCCTCCCTGTTGGCGCCATGCCTGCATCAGCTTGGTAGGGCGTGGGTCATATACGACGTCGAGCAATGTTCCATGCATGCGCACACATGGCATTCTCAATGATTCGGCAATACCGTCCGCAGCCAATCCGGGAATGGTGTTTATCGCCACATCAGCCTGGCGCAACGCTTCGATGGCGTGGTCCATGCCGACAATGCTGATCGGCTGTTCCGATGGCATATACCGTTCGGCAAGTGGCTTGAGATCGGCGTTCTTCTCAGGATGGCGAGCCACAACGATGACATGTCCGATCGCAGACATCTCCACGCATGCCGCTAACGCCGACGTGCGGTGTTGCCGTTGCCGATGATCACGGCCGTTCCCGAACGGTCCGTCTTCGGCGTTATCGCACGTGTCTGATACGAGTGTTCGAAAGCGAGTTCGATGCCGCGTACGTCCGTGTTATATAGCCTGATGAAGGGGATGTTCGAATTGCCATTGACGCAGGTTTGGTCCAATCAAACACCGCGGTATTGGCAACCATAAGCTCTTTGGCCCATGTATTGCACGGTGTTCCGTATGGCTGGATCGTTTTCTTCAATGGCATGGTCAGGCTGAGTCCCGACCAGGTCGGATCAAGCGATTCAAGAAAGCCCTCAAGATCAGGCTCGCCCACCTCATGCTTGTCGTACGACCAGTCGTCAAGATGCAACGCGTGATAAGCGGCATTGTGCAGCACCGGAGACAATGAATGTGCGATGGGCTTGCCCAGAACCGCGCACCGGTGGTTGACCTCGGTCATATTCCCTCCCTATATATTCACCGTCATCATGCTAGCAATCCGATTGTCTTTTTTTCGCTACCCAATCTTATTCCATTTCATCTTTCGGACTATTCGACGAAATGGCATTTTCCGTCGACGGTTGCCCGTCGTGGGCGTGCAACGCTTGGTAAATGGCTGCGGCTTTGGCTTTTCCGACGCCTTTGACCTGCTCGAAATCCTCGACATCCGCCTCACGCATGGCACGAACCGAGCCGAAATGGCTCAGTAGGCGCTTCTGGTATGCCTCGCCGACGCCTGGAATATCGTCCAAGGCGGAACGCAACGCGCCTTTCCTTCTGGTCTGACGATGATAGGTGATGGCAAAACGATGCGATTCGTCGCGGACGCGTTGCAGTAGATACATGCCTTCGGATTGACGTTTGAGAATGATCGGATAGTCGTCATCCGGCACCCACACCTCTTCCAAAACGTTTTGCCAATCCGCACACGGCCACGTCATCCACACCGCAATCCTCAAGCGCCTTCGCGGCCGCCATGACCTGCGGTTTGCCGCCATCGACCACCACCAGATTAGGCTTGTATGCGAAATGATGCCGATTGGTGTTCTGCTGGACAGTCGGTTCATGAGTCTGGTCACCATGCTCGGATGCCCGACGTCATTATCCATGCTTTCGCCGGAGTCACCGGCGATATTGCCATGTTGGAATCGTCGCGTCAGCGTCTCGTACAATGCGCTCAAATCGTCGAGTGCACCCTGTCCGTCCGCTCCGCGAATGGCGAAACGACGATATTCGGACTTTTTTGGCAATCGCGTCCTCGAATACCACCATGGAAGCGACCTGGAACGCTCCGCCGACGGTATTGGAAATGTCGTAGCATTCGATGCGCAATGGAGCCTGTTCAAGTCCCAAAGCTTGGCAACATCATTCATGGCTGTGCTGCGGGCGCCCATATCGCTGATGCGACTCATCTTGCTGCGCTGCATTGCCTGCTTGGCATTATCGTTGGCACGGTCCAGAAGCCGTCTCTTATCCCCTCTGCTGGCCACGCGAATGCTCACGGCACCACCGCGCAATCCGCTAAGCCATGATTCAAGCTCTTCACGCCGGGGCCGGCTCGATGGGAACAATCACCTCGCGCGGCACCGGAGAGATAGGAGCCAACAAATCCGCACGACCGGTCTGATCCTGCCGCTCGTTACGTTCCCTGGTAGCTTGCGCGCGTGCCACCGCATCGGTCGCCGTCACGATTTGCGTCGATCCGATGGCATTGCGTTGTTCGGTGACAACAGTCGACTGCGAAGCCCTAATCGTCTCCCCTGCGGTTTCCGAATACACCTGCACAATAAGGTCGGCAATCAGCTCCTCATCCGTCACATCCTCAACCCGTTCCACACTCCAATTGCGTTCACCTCGGATGGAACCGGCACGCACGTAAAACGCGTGCACGGAAGCTTCCAGCTCGTCCGAATCGACGCCGAAGAAATCCGCATCGACATCGGAATCGAACACCACGGCATTCTGCTCACCCACTGTGGATAGCATCTGGATCTGATCGCGCAACCGAGCCGCTTTCTCGAACTCCAACTCGTCGCTGGCCTCCTTCATTTCACGCGTGAGCTGTGCGATATACGATTTGCCGATGCGACCGGTTAATACGCCAATAAGCTGTTCGCACATCTTCCGGTGTTCCTCGACGCTGATACGTCCAATGCAAGGGGCCGAACATTTGCCGATGGACGCAAGCAAGCATGGACGATGAGTGATTTCCGCCTTATGATAAACGTTCTGCGAACAGGTGCGCACAGGAAAAGTCTTGAGGAGACGGTCGAGACTGTGACGCAGATCCCATACTTTGGCGTACGGGCCGAAATATCTTGTATCGCGGCGTTTGCGGCTTCTGGTCACCCACACCCGCGGCACGCGTTCACCGGATGAGATCGCCAGATACGGATAGTTTTGTCGTCGCGGAACACAACGTTGAATCGTGGGTCAAACTCTTTGATCCACGTGTATTCCAACGTCAATGACTCAAGTTCGGTACCAACGACCGTCCATTCCAGGTTACGGGCCGTCAATACCATGGTTTGAGTGCGGGGATGCAGCTGATACAACGGTTGGAAATAATTGGTCAAACGGTTGCGCAGGTTTTTCGCCTTGCCTACGTAAATGACCCTGCCTTCACCATCTCGCCACTTGTATACGCCTGGCTGCGCCGGAATGTCGGATGTTTCGGACGAAACAGGTCACGTGAATCCCCCAGCAGAGGCGCGCCGTTCTTGTTTACGTCTTTGCCGGGAGAATCATCACCACCGACACTGAAACCGTCGCCGTTCAACTGTTCGGCGGTTTTGCGCCAAACCTCCTGGCTGTGCCGCTCGATGGGTGCGCTCACAGCATGCCCTTAAGGAACTTGCCGGTCCAAGACTGTTCGCATTGAGCCACCTGTTCTGGCGTACCTTCGGTAACGATGGTGCCGCCTCCGTCACCGCCTTCCGGCCCAAGGTCGATGATCCAATCGGCCGACTTGACCACATCGAGATTGTGTTCAATGACAATAACGGTATTGCCCTTATCCACCAATCCCTGCAAGACAAGCAGCAGTTTGCGCACATCTTCAAAATGCAAACCCGTGGTAGGTTCGTCAAGAATATACACGGTTTTGCCCGTAGACCTTCGCTGCAACTCGGTCGCAAGCTTCACACGCTGCGATTCGCCGCCGGAAAGCGTTGGAGCAGGCTGTCCGAGTCGGATATACCCAAGTCCGACCTGCACAAGCGTGTCGAGATAGCGGGAGATGGAGGGATACGCTTTGAAGAACTGGGCAGCCTCTTCGATCGGCATGCCAAGCACGTCGGCAACGGATTTGCCATTGTATTTCACCTCCACGTTTCGCGGTTGTAGCGTTTGCCATGGCATTCCTCACAGTCCACATACACGTCCGGCAGGAGTTCATTTCGATCTTCAAAGTGCCGTCGCCATGGCATGCTTCGCACCGGCCACCCTTGACATTGAACGAGAACCGCCCCGGACCGTATCCACGGACTTGCGCTTCAGGGGTTTTGGCGAACAGCGTGCGGATCTTATCCCATACTCCGGTATAGGTGGCCGGATTGGAACGCGGAGTGCGTCCGATCGGATTCTGGTCAACGTGGATCACTTTGTCGCACTGGCCCACACCTTCCACACGGGTATGCTTGCCGGGCACGATGCGCGCACCGTTGAGTTTGTCGGCAAGCACCGGGTACAGAATCTGATTGACCAAAGTGGATTTACCGGAACCCGAAACACCCGTCACGCAAGTGAATACTCCCAGTGGGAAGTTGACCGTCAAATCCTTCAGATTGTTTTCGCGGGCTCCAACCACGCGCAACTGCTTGGTCTTACGTACTTTGCGACGGGACTGCGGGACCTCGATCTTTCGGCGGCCGGCAATGTAGTCGCCCGTAACCGAACGCGGAGCGTCAACGAGCTTTTTCGCGGGACCGGAATAGATCACTTCGCCGCCATGCTCGCCAGCTCCAGGTCCGATGTCAATAACCCAATCAGCGTTTTTGATAGTGTCTTCGTCATGCTCCACAACGATCAGCGTGTTGCCAAGATCGCGCAGATGATGCAGAGTGGTGATCAGCCGCTCATTGTCACGCTGGTGCAAACCGATGGATGGTTCGTCGAGCACATACATCACGCCCACCAAACCGGAACCGATCTGGGTCGCCAAACGAATACGTTGCGCCTCGCCGCCAGACAAGGTTTGGCGGCACGAGACAGTGTCAGATAGTTCAGTCCGACGTCGTTGAGGAATCCAAGACGGGCACGAATCTCCTTCAACACCTCGCCGGCGATCTGCGCGGCCGACCCTTCAAGCTGCAAGCCGTCCATCCATGCGAGGCTTGTCTCAGCGGACATGTCGCACACATCGGCAATGGATTCCCCGCCAACGGTCACCGCCAGCACTTCCGGACGAAGCCTACGGCCTTGGCATGCCTGACAAGGTACTTCACGCATATACGATTCGTAATACTGCTTCATCTGATCGGAGTCGGTCTCGTCATGCCTACGCATCAGCGTACGCACCACGCCTTCGAAACCGGTGGAATATTCGCGCATACGACCCCAACGGTTACGATACGAGACCTGCACCTTGAAATCACGCCCATACATAATGGCTTGACGGGCCTCTTCCGGAAGATCCTTCCAAGGGGTGTCGAGATCGAAACCCATCTCATCGCCGAGCCCCTCAAGCACATGGCGATAATATTCGCCGGTGCCTTTGGTCATGCCCCACGGTTCGATGGCGTTCTCATTCAGTGTCTTGCTGGGATCGGGAATCACCAGTTCCGGATCAATCTCCAGCTTGTATCCGATGCCCGTGCATACCGGGCAGGCACCGTACGGGGCGTGAACGAGAACGTGCGCGGCTCAATCTCATCAAGTTCAAGCTGATGCCCGTTCGGGCATGCGCGTTTTTCGGAAAAAGGCTTACGGCGGTCAGGATCCTTCTCATCCAAATCCACAAAATCGGCCACCACGATACCCTTGGCGAGCTTCAATGCGGTTTCAATGGAATCGGTCAGACGCTGACGGATGCCGTCCTTGACCACCAGTCGATCCACCACCACTTCGATGGTGTGCTTTTTCTGCTTGGTGAGTTTGATGTCGTCGGACAGCTGCTTCATTTCGCCGTCAATCAGCGCTCGTGCGTAGCCGTCGCCCCGCAAGAGTTCAAGCAGATCCTCGAACTCGCCCTTACGCCCACGGACGACCGGCGCGAGAATCTGGAATCGTGTGCGCTCCGGATACTGCAGCAACGCGTCCACCATCTGTTGCGGCGTCTGTGCGCTGACCAACGCGCCGCATTCCGGGCAATGCGGAATGCCAGTGCGGGCAAACAGCAATCTCAGATAATCGTAAATCTCGGTAATCGTGCCGACAGTCGAACGTGGATTGCGGTTCGTGGTCTTCTGATCGATCGACACCGCAGGGCTCAAACCTTCGATGAAATCGACGTCGGGCTTGTCCATTTGCCCCAGGAACTGCCTTGCGTACGCCGACAGCGACTCCACATATCTGCGTTGGCCTTCGGCGAATAACGTATCGAAGGCGAGCGAGGATTTGCCAGAACCCGACAGTCCGGTGAACACCACCATGCGATTGCGCGGAAACTCAAGATCCACGTTCTTCAGATTATGCTCGCGAGCGCCTTGGATGGTGATTTTGAGGTCGTTGGGCAGGTGCTTGAGGTCGGCTGTAAGTGAACCGTTTTCGTTTGAGAGGGCTTTTTGATTTCTCTTGCGAGGAATGCGTCGCTGGTGAGAACGCGTTCGACTATGACGTCGCCGTTTGCTGCGTTGTTGCGTTTGGTTGCCACGGCTTGCCTCCGCTGGTGGTTGTTCTTTGTTCTAGTTGTTTAGGATACCTCATTTTCGTTATGATTTCGAACAGGTGTTCTATTTGTGGTGTGTTGTGTTCCATTGGTGTTGGTTGTGGAGTATTGTCATTGCGTCGTTGATGGGGATGCGTTCTTGTTCGATTCGTAGGTAGGTTGTGTTTTTCCCGGTGCAGAGTTGTTCGTATAAGTTTCTTTCGCGTTGTGTGAGTCCTGGTGTTGGTTTGGGGTCGCGTGTTTTGAGGGGTTGTTTTTTGGTGTCGAGTTTGGTGCCGTATGGTTCGTATGTTTTGTATGCTGTGCTGTCCATGAGTATGGAGTCGCAGGTGATGCCGGTTTGTCGTAGTTCGGAGAGTATTTCGAGGCCGTCTGCGTCTATGTCTCCCCAGTAGATGATGTGGGGTGTGGTTGTGATCCAAGGTAGTAGTGTTTTGATTCGGGTCGCCGCGTGTCCGCTGCCGAATATGCAGATGGCGTGTTCTGTTGTGGGTATGGCTTGGTAGGTGTCTTTGTTTTCCACGATGATGATGTGGGTGATGTCGTGTGGCGCGCCGTCTGTCCATGGTTGTGTCACGATGAGGTCTGGTTGGTTGTGGTGTTGTGTGTCGAGGAGTCGGAGTCGGATTTCTCCGTGGCGGTCGTGAGGGCTAGTTGTTCTCGTTTGAGGAGTTTGCAGATTGCTTTGCAGCGGTTTGATGTTGTTTTGCCTAGCCATTTTGCGCTGAATCCGGGGATGGGGACCATGCGTGGGGTCATGTTTTCGGTGTTGTGGTTGGCGAAGTAGTGTGCGGCTTGTATGACGAGGTTGAAGTCGGTGTCGTCGTGGTTTTTTGAGGGATTTTTGGCGATGTTTTATGGAGGTGTTGGAGTCGAGGTTGAATTGGTTGGTGATGGTGTGTGCGCGTTGGTGTTCGCGTTGGTAGAGTTTGCGTGTTTGTGGTGTGGTGATGTTGAGGGCCGTGTTGAGGTCGGGTATGGTTACCGAGTCGATGAGTTGGCTGGTTTGTCGGACGATTCCGTTGGAGATGATTTTGGTTTTTTCGCTGGTTTCGCAGTGGTGTTGTTGTGCCCAGTTGCGGATGGCTTCGTCTTGGGCGCGGATGTGCGTGTAATGGGCTTCGAGTTCGGCTTGTTTGGGTAGTCGGATGGTTTTGCGCAATGGCCAGGAGGTGTTGGCGTCATACATGTGCTTGGTGAGATAGTCGGTGACGTATCCGTTGAGTTGGCTGTGGATGTCGCTGTTGGTGGTGCTTCTGGCCGTTGCCATGGGTTATGCCTCCGTTGTTGGTTTCGCGGGTGCGGTGGTGGGCTGTGTTTCGTCCTGTGTGATGGTTTCGCTGTCGAGTTCCTGTAGGTATGAGTTGCCGGTGGATGGGTCTTTGTATGCGACGTATGCTCTGTTGGCGACGTTGAGGATTTCCGCGGTTTTGCTTTCCGGGGCGGAGACGATGATTTGGAGCCGAGTGGGGTAGTACGGCGAGCGCGCGTTTGGTGTAGCGGCCGTCGGCTTTGATGAGTGCTTCGTCGAGGAAGAGCGTGGTGTAGGTGGGGCGTGCGGTGAGGTCGCCGCCGAGGAGGTAGATGAGGGCCGCGCCGTAGACGAATGAGGTGAGTTCTTGGAGGCTCCGCCGGATTTTCCGCCGGTGGAGCTGATGCGTTCGTCGGGGGCGTGTCGTGGTGCACGATTGCGTAGAATGAGCTGCGTACGCGTGGGTCGAGGTTGCGTGCGCCGTATGCTTTGATGCCGTTGGTGTCGTGTATTTTGTCGAGTTCGTTGTGCAGTCTGTTCACGAATGTTTCGCAGTTGTTGAATGCTTTGCGTGTTTCCGTGGGATTGTCGCTTGCGTTGCGCGTCCAGTCTTCCAGTTTTGACAGGATGCGGCTGAGGGTTGTTTCGAATTGTCGGTCGATTGGGCTGAAGGTCACGTCGAGTGATAGTCTGCCGCCTTGTGGGCCGAATTGTTGTCCTTTGAGCATGCTGTTGATGCGGTTGAGTTGTTCTTTGATGTTTTCTTCGTCGGTGCGTAGCGCGCGGTTGAGCTGTTGGAAGCTCATGTAGAGTTTTTGACGCTGTTGGCGTATTCTTCGTCGGTTGCGGCGCGGGTGACGAGCATGTTGAGTTCGTCGAGTTCGTCGAGGAAGTATCGGTAGTCTTCCACGCTTGCCATGACGGTGTTGTCATCTGTGGAGTGGTTGTTGAGGTAGTCGTCCATGATGCGTTCCGTGTCGGCGCGCAGTTGGTTGGATCTGGCGTCGATTTCTTGGATTCGTGTGCGTGCGATGCGTGCGATGTTGCGTAGCGCGCGCGCGTGGAATGGTGTTTCGCTTTCATGGTCGAAGAGGCCTGCGATGAGTTTTGGCCGGTCTTGCGCGCGTACGGATGCGCCGAAGCAGTTCTCGTATGCGTCGGCGAGTAGGTTCGATACCATGCTGGATAGTGTGGCATCGTCGAAGTCGTCGTTGCCGTAGGCGTCGAGCCATGCTTGTTCGGCTTGGACGGCGTGTTGGGCCTTGTCGAGGTCGTCTTCGGCTTGGTACTGGTTTCTGTTTTCGGCGGTGGCCTGTTGGTTGAGCTGTTTCAGTTCGGTTTGCAGTTGGCCGAGTTCCGGGTCGTTTTCGATGCGTTCGATCTGCCTGCGGATTCGCGTTTCCTGTTCCCGTAGTCCGTTCACGTCGATTTTGCTCCATGGCATGTCGGCTACGATTCGTGCGAGCTCGTGCTCGTCTTGCAGCAGGCTGATGGCGTTGGACATTTGTTCGCTTCGACGGTCGGCGTTCTGCAACGCCTGCTCCGCCTTGTCGAGTTGGTTTTTCAGTTCGGCCAGGTATTGTTCGTTCATGAAGCCGATGACCTGGTGTAGTCCTTTGCTGCCGTGGAATCCACGGTCGCCGGATTTGATTTGTCCGTCGGCCTGCACTTGTCGTTCGTCATGGTTCATGTCGTCGATGGCGTGCACGCAACGCGCGTCGAACCGTGGCGACGTCGTCTGGTTTTTCAGCCATCCGGCGAACGGAGAGTCCTCCCGGTATTGCAGTTTCGACGACATCCAGCCTTCGCTGGCAGAGGATTCGTATTGCATGCCGGTGTCGATGAACCGCCACGTGCGTCGTGTCATGAGTTTCGGGTCGATGGCGCTGATTTTCGCCGCGAATCCTTGCTCGTGGCGTTTGTCGACGAGGATGGTCTGCGCGATGGGCGCGTAGGTGACGTTCATTGCCAGACGCCACTGTTCGTCCTGTTCGTTCACGTCCATCAGTTCGGCCACATACGGCAGTTCGGACGCGTCCAATCCGGTCGCCCGCATGATAAGCGTGCGCGCGTCGTCCATGTCATCGCTGATGCGCGTCCTGTGCGTGAGTTTGCGCTGATAGTCCCGTCGTAGGCTGTCACGGTCGCGCTGGCGGTCGTGACGCTCCCCTACCAGCTGCTGGAATCTGGCGTTCGCGTCCTTCAACCGTTCCTCGTATGTGTCGAGCGTTTTCGGCGAGCATGGCGCGTTTGGCGTCCCATGTCTGCTCGCTGTCGGGAAGCCTGCCTTCGACCTGTTCGAATCGTTCGGCTATGGCATGACGTTGCCTGCTCGCCTCGTCGATGTCCTGGCGCACGCGTGAAGATCCTTGCCGAGCTGCTGCAGACTGCCGCCGTCGATGCCTTGGATACGTTCCTTGACGGCGTCGATTCGCGTGTTGAGCTCGCCGACGCGCTGCATCGCCCGATCGATGGCCTCCTGCGACTCCTTGACCTTGCGCTGCGCGGCCGGCAGACCAGCGCGCACTTCGCTGGCCATGCGCGAGCGCGCCCATGCGGACAGTGTTGCGTTGCCATGTTCGCTGTCGGGGTTGATGGGTTCGTATTCGCGTCGTTCGGTGGTTTGCTTTGCGTATTCGCCGTAGCGTGTCTGGATGTTTTGCAGGATGGCGACGCGGGCCATTTTGTCTTCCATGCTGTGGAAGTTTTCGTTGAACCGGTTGTAGTCGTCGACGGTTTCGTGGGCGAGGCGGATGGATTCGGGTATGTCGAGCACGCCTTGCTTGAAGATGTCGTCGAGTTTTGAGGGGGCGTCCGCCGATTGTATTTTGTGCAGGAGGCGGCAGGCGTCGGCGCTTAGGCCCATGTCCTGCCAGATGGAGGCGTGGAATGCCGCGGCGTTGGTGTGCGTGGTGCATTCCGGATAGGTTTTTTCGAACATGGACCGGGTGAATGGTGTGTTGCGGTACTGGTCCATGAGTCGTGGGTCGATGGTTCGGTTCCAGGTGATGTAGCGGCGGCGTAGTCCGTCTTGTCCGTCTCCGGCGTTCAGGTAGAGGAATTTGCCGCAGGAGAGCAGTCCTCCGTCGGTTTTGTTCACGTAGGTGTCGACGATTGCGCCCCAGATGTTCTGTGGGGTGCCGTCGGCGTCTTTGCCGCGCAGGAAGATCGGCGTTTCGCCGTTTTCGCTATCGCTTACGCCGATCATGCCACGCAGGTAGGTGTAGTCGTTGCGTTCCGACGTCCGGAGTTCGACGCCTTGTTGTAGGGGGTTCCGGATGGGTAGAGGAGTGAGATTTGCGCGTCGACGAGTGTGGATTTGCCTGATTCGCTGGCGCCGGCGAGCAGGGTCACCGGCATGGTTTCGTCCATGGATGGGCGGAATTCGTGCCAGCCGCCGTATGAGCCCCAGTTGACGATTTGTCGGCTTTGTAGCATCCACTTGTCGGAAACGATCTTCATGCCGTCTGCCATCAGTGTTCCTCCTCGTCGAAACGGTTGTCGTCGGTGTTGAAATCGAATGCGTCTTGTTCTATGTCTTCCATGGGCCTGTCGTCCGGGCCGGCGTTGGTGCGGCCGTCGGCGAATGCGTTCTCGTCCGTGGTTTCGGATCCGAGCCACTGGTCGGCGAGGCCGCGGTCGAGCACCATGGGCACCAGTGGCGTGAGGACGTACATGTCGTCGTCTTCGATCGGCGCGAGATACCCGTAGGTGCGCATGCGTGAGATGATGGACGTGATTTTCTTCGCAGTGCCTTCCTCGTCGTTGCTGGCGGTGAGGAATCCCGCGCCGGTGGCGAGCAATGCGCGGATGTCGTCGAAGCTGATAAGCCAGTCGCATGGTTCGGCGTCTGGTTTCGTATTCCAACGCTTTGATGCGTAGCGCGGCAAGCGTGGCGGCCTCCTCGCGGGTGAGGCTCATACGTGTTTTCAACGAACGGATGCATGTCTCCGAGTCGGTGACCGGCGACGCGTACATGATGCGGTATTTCGTGTTGTCGACCAGTCTGAGCATGTCGTTGTTGAGCGAACGTTCCACGACCTCACGGTTCTCGCAGGCGAGGTCATACAGGCTGCCGTCGATGTAGCGTTCGCGTTTGAGCGCGATCGCGGCCATGCGCGCTTCGACGGGCATGTCGCCGGTGTCGCCGTTGAACAGCGCGGTCGAGGCCTGCTGGCTGCCGGCCTCTTCCAATACCGGCTCCCCTTCTGTCAGGATCGTTTCCTCGATGTTGGCTTCGATATAGTCCGTCATGCTTATCTCTCCTCGATGATGTCGTCGAGCGTCGTTTCGGTGATGAGAATGGGTTTGGTGCGCCATACGCGTTCGCTGCCGTCGATCGATATGCAGCGCCATGTCACGTATGACGAGTCGTCCTGCGTGCGCAGGGCGCTAAGGAAGCCGACCAGTTCGCTTTCCCTCCGTTCGGCTTTCGGCAGCTGGTTGAAGCTTGCCGCGAGGTCCACGAACATGCCGTCCGATGTCGTCACCGGATTGCTGCGGATAAGCCTGATCATGCGCGTCAGCCGCGGCCCGCATATTTCGACCATGTTCTTGAGGTCCGGCGCTTCGATGGTCGCCGCTGGGGCGTCGTTCAGGCTGGATGATGCGGCGCGCGCCATTGATCTGGCCGGACGAGATGGCAATGTCGGGAATTTCGCCTGCCCGGCGTCCGTATGGTAGGGCCGGCTTTGGTCATTGGGATGGGCTTTGGCTTCGGCGCTGGTCTTTGCAAACAGCTGGTTGAGTTTGGCGAGCATGGTCCGGTAGCTCGTGTCGGTCTGCTGGCGTACGAGACGGCTGACCGCCTCGTCGGACGTGCGGATCTGCCGGCGCACGTCCTCGATGCCTTCATAGATGCGTTTGAGTTCGGAACGCACCTGGTTGAGCAGCACGCTCGGCTCGCCATCCAAATAGGGGTTTCTGGCGATGTCCCGCACCGCGTCGTCGATCTCGCGCCGGCCTTCGTCGGTGACGATGACTTGGAACGCGTCTTCGAAACGACGTCCGCTGTCGGATTCGCGGAACGCACGTCGGTATTCGTCATGGTATGCGGTGAGGATGCTTTCCACGCTCATGGCGCCGGCCTGCATGCGCCGTCGGAGCGCGTCGCCGTTGTCCCGTTCGGAAAGGGCGAGCTCGCGCAGGTCGATGGGCACTCCTCGCAGAGTGTTGTGAATCACGCCGATGATGTCGCCGACCTGTTCGGACGTGAGCTTTTCCAAGGCCTCGCTATGTTCCAGCTCGTCGATTTCCTTCTGCCGTTCCTCAATGTCCCTCTTCAGCAGGCGGATGCGTTCGCGCGGATCGGCGGTCAACTGCATGCGAGCATGCTCGATTTCCATGATGATGCTGTTGGCCTGCGCGCCGGACAGCGCTTTCGTGGTGTCCTCAAGCCGGTCGAGCGCTTCGATGGCACGGTGCGCTCGCGCTGTGAGACGGTACAGGTAGCGGTGCGAGGCCACGTCCATGGAATTGGCGAGCCAGGCGTAGTCGCCTTCCCCTTCGCGGGCGAGGTCAAGCAGGACCGAATGCGCGGCCTCGCGCGCAGTCTGCCCGTCTTTCAGCGTGTAATCGCCGGTTTCGATGAGCCGGTTGAGACTGCGCGCGAACCGTTCTTCGACGATTTCGCGCGGCAGCTCCCCCGTCAGCGGGTCGAACGTGGAACGCAACAACGCGACGTACAGCATGGAATTGTTACGCAGCAGCAACCGTAGGACACCGGTTTCGTATACGGGTCGAAGCCGTTCCATCTCCCGTCTGATCTCAGCCAACAATACGCCTTTCCATGTGTTCGATGCCTTGGCGGCAAGTCTCCATTCTAAACGAAAACAAGGAAAAGACGCCGCAGTTACAGTACGAATGCGACGTCTTTTCCTGTCATGGAAGAGGGAACCCGGCCCCATCTAATTTCCGGCTAGATGCTCATGCTCATAAGCTGGGCCGCATACTCCTCTACGAGTTCGCTGTCCCGTTCCGTCCACTCGTGGCTGGCGGAATCGTCCGGCACGAAAATAATGTCGCTGTTCTCGTTCATTTGTTTTACCTCCGTCCGTTCCGCTCTCCCCCGGCATCGTTGCCTGTTTTGGCGGAACTTCTCCTAGCCTCTCGCATGGATTATCTCTTTTCAAGAGAACGTTCACATTGTGGTCAAACGTTTTTCTCAACAGAGGAGGATTCCAGTTCGGATTTCGGTCGGGATGAATTGAGGATGACGCCCGGATTTGCGGTCGGATATGAAAAAAGCTCCTTCCGGAAGCTTTCGAATGGAGCGGACAACGGGACTCGAACCCGCGGTCTCAACCTTGGCAAGGTTGCGCTTTACCAACTAAGCTATGTCCGCAAGTTGTTTCCACCGTGGTGGGCAACGAGTAGAAAATATACATGAAGCATGCCAACTCCGCAAATCGCGGCGTGTCGCGCTATTTTCCAACGACTTAAGCCGATGTTATGCCATGGTTCGCGGAGCCGGTGCCAACGATACAACCGGCATTCCGACCGATATCGCCCCTGGTGCGTCCTGTTGCCACATGCCTTGCCGTTCCACCTTTGCGTCCCCGTTGCTTTCTTCGCCTTATGGCAGGCACCCATTATCCAACCACGGCGGATAAAGCAAATGTCGTTGGGGGCGTAAGCGGTTGACACGGATTGAAAGCGACTAGGCGTCCCACTGACAACGGGCGAGATCGACTCGCAGTCCGGAAGCTCCGGCGTTCGAGTCTTTCATCTTGCCTGACTCGCTTAGTTCGGGCATACCTTTCGGAGAGATGAAGACAACGCCTTCCTCTTCGAGCAGAAGCCGCTGTCTTTCCGGACCGCCGAACGCGAATCCGGGTGCCAACGAGCCGTCTCGGAACACCACACGATGACATGGAATCACACCCGGCTCAGGATTCGAATGCAGGGCATAGCCGACAAAACGCGCGTTGCGTGGCGCTCCGGCCAAAGCCGCAACCTGCCCATAGGTGGCGACTTTACCCTTCGGAATGCGCCGCACCACCTCATAAACACGCCTGCTGAACAATCCCTTCTCCATTCGTTGTCCCATTCCTCAAGAAACTAGTCGAGGATGACGCCGGCGGAGAGCATTTGCTGGCGGGCTGCGATGCCGAGTTCTTCACTGACCGGTTCGGTCAGGTTTTCGATGACATGCACTTCAAGTCCAAGCTTACGGGCGTCCAGCGCGGTTTCCTTGACACAGTGCGATTCGGCCAAGCCAACCACGTCGACGCATTCGATACCCGCGGATTCCAATGCAACGGCAAGCGTACGCCCTGTAGCCATGTCAGAGGCGACCTGTTCGCGGGAAGGAATCGAATCCGTATTATCCTCGTATCCTTCGAACCCCGAATATGACGGCGAATACTGTCCCTTCTTGAAATGATGCTCTACATGCAGCGCGGCGATCGCTGGATGAAGTTCGGCGCCGGGAGTGCCGGCCTTGCCGTGCACGGGCCACGTATCCACATAGTCGGGTTGCTCCGACCAGTGTGAGCCGGGCTCGATATGCCAATCCTGCGTGGTTGCGATGTATTCGTACTCGCCGCGATGCGCATTCACGTAATCCGCGATACGTTCCGCGACGGCATTGCCACCGGCTACACCCAGTTCGCCGCCTTCGCAAAATGTCGGCTGCACATCCACAATGATCAAAGCTTTCTTCATGTTTGCTCCCTTCCGAATTTGCCTGCTCACCAGAATAATCTGATTGTTACGCTTCCGCGCAATCTATTCCATTTGCGATTGCGTACCACGCGGTGGGATTCACGTGGTTACAGGCGTTCGGTATGATGTTCGATTGGCGTTTGGCCTTATGAAATGATGGGCAGGCCGTTATGTGCGGCACAGCCAGTTTGGAACGACAGTAACGAAAGTGCAGAGGTGTTGAGGCATGGCAATTGAAGCGCAGGAGCTTGAGATTCAGATCGGCGCGCGCACGTTGCTGCATCCCACGAATTTCCACGTCGCCAAGGGCGACAAGATCGGTCTGGTCGGACGTAACGGCGCCGGCAAGACCACGCTCACCCGCGTGATCACCGGCGACATGCTGCCCACCGCCGGCAAAGTGCGTGTATCGGGCAAGCTCGGCTATCTGCCGCAGGACACGCATGCTGCCGATCCGGAACAGACCGCGCTCGACCGCATGATGAGCGCGCGAGACATCGCTTCCATCATCAGTCGTATCCGCAAGGCCGAAAAGGAGATGACCGATCCGGATCCGGACGTCATGACCCGAGCGATGAACCGTTACGACAAGGCCATGCAGGATTTCGAAAAGGCCGGCGGCTATGCGGCACAGTCCGAGGCAACTGCGATGGCGGCAAGCCTTGGCCTGCCGCAGGAGGTCATGGGCCAGCAATTGGGTACGCTTCCGGCGGCCAGCGTCGTCGTATCGAATTGGCCCGCATCCTGTTCTCTGACGCGGATACGCTAATCCTTGACGAGCCGACCAACCATTTGGACGCCGACTCCATCGAATGGTTACGCGGATACCTGAAGAAATACGAGGGTGGATTCCTGGTCATCTCCCACTCCACCGAACTGTTGGACGAAGTGGTGAACAAGGTATGGCATCTGGATGCGCAGCTCGGACAGATCGACATGTATTCCCTTGGTTGGAAAGCCTACCTGCATCAGCGCGTGGTTGATGAGGAACGTCGCCGTCGCGAACGTGAAGTGGCCGAGAAGAAGGCGGAACGCCTCATGCAGCAGGGTATCCGCCTGCATGCGAAGGCGACCAAGGCCGTGGCCGCGCAGAACATGATGCGTCGTGCGGAGAAACTTCTCGAGAACACGTCCGAAGCGCAAAAGCAGGAGAAAGTGGCGGATATCCGGTTCCCGGAGCCGGCTCCGTGCGGTCGCACGCCGATCATGGCGAAGGATGTGTCGAAAGCGTATGGTTCGAACATTGTATTCGCGGCGTGAATCTGGCTATTGACAAGGGCTCGCGTGTGGTGATTTTGGGATACAACGGTGCTGGTAAGACCACCACCCTGCGTCTGCTCGCGCATTTGGAAGAGCCGGACACCGGTTCCGTGGACTACGGTCACGGCTGTAAAATCGGCTATTTCGCGCAGGAACATGACACGCTTGACCTGAATGCCACAGTGTTGGAAAACCTCATTCATGTGGCTCCGGAACTGAATGATACGCAGGCGCGTTCGATTCTCGGCTCGTTCCTGTTTCCGGGGATGATGCGTTGAAGCCGGCTCGCGTGCTTTCCGGTGGCGAAAAGACCCGCTTGGCGTTGGCGACATTGGTGACGAGCCGTGCGAACGTGCTGCTGCTTGACGAACCGACCAACAATCTTGATCCGGCCTCACGCGATGAGATTCTCAAGGCCATCGCCAAGTATGAGGGTGCTATTGTGCTCGTCACCCACGATGAGGGTGCGGTGCAGGCATTGAACCCTGAACGTGTGCTGCTCATGCCTGACGGCGACGAAGACCTGTGGAATGATTCCTATCTGGAATTGGTCGCCGAAGAGTAAGCCGAGTAATTCGAGTTTTATTCGGATTGTATTTATGCCGGACGCGAAAACGTCCGGCTTTTTCTTTCCACATGCGTTTCGAGCACGTTCGGTATTTCCGTATTTGTCTTGGGGTCTGCGAACAATCTGTGATTTGCAAGCGGCCCCGACTCATGAATCGCATCTTGCATGCCCATTGAGGGCTTGAGTCGATTCGTTTGCCAGGAAGTCGCCATTGCGATCGTCCGAACCTTTTCGGATTTCGTTATGCGCCCCCTAGCCTTCCGCGCTCCTGTTGGAACATGACGTGCGGAACAGACCAGAGGGGCCGATGCAGCAACACATCGAACGCATAGCGAAAGGAAGTTCCGTGCCACGTAACGGCAAGGAGGGCATTCTCTTCAGTTTCATCATGTCCGCGATCATGATTTATGTGATGGCGGCACTCAATTACGGCGTACGTATCGGTGACGTCGGTGCGGCGGCGTGGAGCTACGCATTGTTCGACTGGCCGTTGGCCTACGTGGTCGGCATGATTTGCGATTTGTGCATCTGCACGCCAAGCTCCCGCGCGATTATGAATACATTCTGCGCGGCAACCGACCGTGCGGTATGGAAAGGCATCACGGTCAAATTCCTCATGGTGGTGCTGATGACCGTATTCGGCGCCATCATGGCATTCGGTTTCACATTCGGCGCGTTCACGGGATTCTGGCGCATGTTCCCCTACAATTTCACCATCGCGTTGCCGATTCAGATGCTGATCGTCGCACCATTGTCCGGCAAGATAGTTCACGCCATCGGCGATGCCGCCGGATGGAACAAGTCCGCGCAACAGCATGTTCCCGCTTTGGATGTCAAGACCGTTGCCGATGTGATGCAGCATGACGTTTACACGGTAGCCTCGGATGCCGAGGTACGTGACGCAGTGCGCATGATGTTGGAAAAGAACATCAGCGGCATGCCTATCGTCGATGACGAACGCCACGTGGTCGGCTTCATCTCCGATAGCGACGTACTGCGCCGCTTCGCACAAGACAACGCGCCGGTTTCCGACATTTCCACGCTGGTCACTGGCATGGCCCGCGGCGAATTCCCGGAACTGTCTCACGCAGAACTGCTTGATATGAACGTCATGGTTATTGCCGCAAAGCCGGCCGTCACTGTGCAATCGGATGCCAATATCGCGCAAGTCTGCCAGATGTTCGGCTATCAGCAGTACAAGAAAGTGCCGGTGGTTGAACAAGGCAAGCTCGTGGGCGTCGTCAACCGTGGACGCCTCACCCGCCGTTCCTTCGAAGCATGCCTTGGTACTGCCGAATAGCAATTAAATAATGACTAAATACTGCAATAAGTGGAGGGCGCCGAATCTGTCAATCGACGCCCTCCACTGTTTATCTCATTCCTTATTGCAATCAAACCGAATCATGCGCGATATGCGCAAGCCTTCACCGGCTTCGCTTGGTGAGCGGCTCCCAAGGTTCAAGCTCGACCGGCTGATCGGCCAGTATTTCGCGTGTGGTCTCATCGAGATACTCCTTGCGAATGATCAGTTCGGTAACATAACGGTCGAACCAAGCATCGGACGCCACATAATAGCCATCCTGACCATTATCCTTGCCCCAACTGTTCTCCACCTTCCAACGGTTCGGACGCCCGTCAGCATCCAAATTCACGCCAGTCAACGTCATGGCATGATTGCTTGGGCAATCGCCATACTCCAATCCCTTGGCCTTGTCGAACGTGAATTTCGTACCGAAAAGCTGGTCAACGCGCACGGTATCGCAATCAAAATAGCCATCGCCACGCAACGAGAACTGCATGCAATCACAAGCGAACCAAATCGGATGACCGTCACTGATCTGGTCCACAGCAGCCTTCTTGAACACGTCAAGAGGCACGTTCGCAAACTCCATATCACCCGCTTCCGCCACATTGGCGGAAAAACGAATACGATACCGCTTGCCAAACGGACGACTCTCCATCGGCACATTGCATAGCGTGACCAGATCGTTCACATCCACCGGCACGTACTTCTTATAAAACTCCATCGGAGTGATACCGAATTCACGAATCTGCGGACGCTCATCCTTACCGGTTTTCGCAGCCTTTTCAGACGGCCCCTCCCCCGTGGTTTTCTTCTTGCCGTCATCCTTGTCATCGCTCGTACGCGCAAGAAAATCAAAACGCTCCGGAGGCTCACCCAATGCAATCGCACACATGCGATACACCGTAGCCATATCCGCATTCTTCAACGCACGCAACTCATCCAACGACGTTCCAGCTGTATGACGGTCACGCAAATCGGACGCGAACTCACGTAGCTTCGTATTCAAATACTGCTTGAACGCATCCGAACTCTTCGAATTAGCCGACTCCGGATAAGCACTCTTCGGCACCAAACCATACTTGTTCACCAAATCAGCGAACATCTGCCACCAACCACCATCATCGGCCGGACCATAATTAATCGCCTCGAACACACGACTATCCAGCGGCTCATCCAACGTGGCAAGCACATTCTCCAAATACGTGTTCGACTTCTCCATCGCATCCCAGAAAAAACAGGTAGGTTTCCGAAAACTCGAAATCCTCCAAATTCCAACGATGCATCAACTCATAACGCAACGTATTAAGCGCCGCAAACATCCAACAACGCCCCGAACTACGCTGATTGGTGATACTCCCCTGCTTCAGCTCGATGGAGAAATCATTCTGCAGCACGCGCTCGCCCTTATAGTCGGTGGCTGCGGCGAGCACACCGGATGATACTGCCGCGTTGGCTGCCACCAGATTGGCGCGGTCAGCGTTGAAGTCTGTGGAATACTGTTTGAGCAGCGCAGGGTCGAGTGCTTTGACGTCACTCATGGTTCATGGTCCTTTCGATATGTTCGATTTCGGATTCTATGTCGCGCAGGCGGCAACGCAGGTCGGATTCCACGTCTACGCCGTCACGTTGCGCTTTGCGGATGATGGCGATGATTTCGTCAGCGTAAGGATGATCGCCATCATGCTGTTCGTCCATTTGACTTGCGCTTGTTGTGAATGCTGTTTCAAGCTGATCGCAATACTGCGATTTGTGTACTCTCGATACGATTTTTCGTGGCGCGCGGCAATGCGCCTTGCGCGTGGGAGATGCCTTCGAGCATGGACTTGCGATGCTTTTCTTTCTGTTTCATCGCTTCCCACAGTTTCAACGTATCTTGCGCATTTTCCGGTGCTGGCGCGGAAGCGTCGGTAGCGTCGTCTGATTGGAAGACGTGCGGATGTCGGGTGATGAGCTTGTCGACGAGACGATTGCACACTTCGTCGATGCCGAACGGATCCTGCGCATCCACGGCGCATACTTGCGCTTGGAAAACGGATTGCAGCAGCATGTCGCCGAGTTCTTCACGCATGTTGTCGCGATCGTTCGTTTCCACGGCGTCGATGTATTCGTAGGTTTTTTCCAACAGTGGTTTTAAGCAGGCTTGTATTGGTCTGCTCGCCCGTCCCAAGGGCATCCGCCTGGTTCGTGCAGATGCGTACGACCTGCTTGACACGGTCCAACGCGCTAGGCGCATCGCGTACAGGGGCAAGTTTCGAACAGTGTTCGAATTCTTCGGGCAACTGATAATCATCATGTGCGGCTTCAGTCATGCCACTGATTCTTCTCGCATGTGCCGACCATGCGATCGTAACCGTTAATGGGCAGATTCCTCCACCCACTGGAGAATTTGGTGCGCTCATGTGCTCGTCAGCGGGAAGAATCTTCCAGTAGCTGGAAGATTCGGGACGTTCACAGTCACCTCAGCGTGCTGGTGATCTGGTCGACGGTTTCGCCGTCTTTGCGTGCGACGGGCTGGAGGATGGTTTCGTCCTCGGATGCGTAGTAGTAGCCTTCGGCGGTGACTTCGGTATCACCGTTCCATGTGTTGTGGGTGGTGCCGTCCACGCCGGCCCAGCGGAGCGTGCTGGTGCCGGTCACGTTCTCACTGATCGAGCTGCCGTTACGGCTGGTGGTGACCGTGTCCGCCACGTTCTGCGTGTCGCCGGCCTTGGTGGTCGTGCCGGATGCCTTCGTGGCCACGCTCAGCGTGTAGTTCGGCGGGGCGGGCTGGTATTTGTCGAGCACGATCACGACGATGCTGCGGGTCGAGTCGACATGGCGTTCCATGATCTTGTCGACGCTGTTCGACGGATCATCGCTGAAGCCATCGCCGGTGTGATAAGACTGAGATCCAGCGTAGTTGTAAGTGTTCGGTGCGACGTACTTGTACCAGTTGTCCTTCCATATCTTCGCGTCGTAGACGCCGGACCCGTTCCACACGCTGGTGGTGGACCCGTTGCCGGACGCCGCGCCCACGGCCACGACGCGGCAGTCGCCGTCGCTCTCGCCCGGATGCCTCTGGCGGAAGCCGGCCACGCATTCCGCGTTCGCGTCGCTCACGCCTTGGCGGCCTTGCCGGCCGAATCGTCCATGGTCACGCCTTTCCAGGCCATGGCGCGGCTCACGCTGTTCAGGTCGGTCGCGGAACCCCACGAGCCCGTCGCGTCGTCCTTGTAGGCCCAGAACTGCGCGGCCGAGCCGCCTCCGCCGGTGCCTCCCTGGTCTCCGCCGCCGCCCGCCCAGGCGGTGCCGGCGGTCAGGCCTCCGGCCAATGTCGCCGTGGCGGCGAGCAGGGCCAGCGTCTTTCGCCTTCCGTTACTGTTCTTGGAACCCAATGTTCCGTCTCCTTTCAGAGATTTCTGCCTGCAAATTCGTTCCCCGCCTATGCGGGACGGGAACGCCGGATGGCGGAAACGCGTTTCCCCTCCATCCAATCCGTTCCACGCGTACGGGCGCCGATGGAGCTCGATATGGGTTCGGGGGGTTACGGCGGCATGGAAGGCACGGGAAAGGGAAAGACCCCGCCCAACAGGGCGGGGTCTTTGGAAGGCTGGATGAGGCGAATCAGCCCAAAGGACAGAAATGCTGTCCATCGCAATTCGGATTGATGGTCACTTTGTCTTCCCAGTCGTAGTGGATGCTTGGCGCGGGGGAGTTCACGCTCGGGGAGCCGCCACCCTGGCCTTGCGATCCGCCGGAATAGGACTGTCCACCGGCGGAACCGGACCAGCCGCCGGACGAATACGAACCATACGAGTACGAGCGTTGCGCCTGCGCCTGCTGTTGGGCCTGCTGTGCGGCGGCCGCCTGGGCCGCGGCCTCCTGTTCGGCCTGCGCCTTCGCGGCGGCCTCGGCATCGGCCTTCTCCTTCGCCGTCTTCGAATCGTTGACCACCTTCACGGCCTTCGCAATGGCGTCCGCGTCGCGTTGATGGCGTCCAGTAGACTTGCGCGGGTCTTGTCGTCCTGGACCTTGCCTTCCGTCGCCTTGTACAGCCCGTCCGCGTCCGCCACAATCTTGTCCAATTTCGACGATTCGACCGTCCTGACCACGTTCCCCACGACTTCGACGCCTTGTCCACGCGTTTCGCGTTCCCGTCCGCCTTCTTCCGCGCTGCGTCCAATCCGTCCACGGAGGCGCGTCGCATGAGACCATGCCGGGCATCCGCATGGTGGCCTTCTTCCTCAACACGGTGACGGACCGAGGATCCTTCACATCCTTCACGTCCGTTTTCAACGCGTTTGGCCGTATCATCCGAGGCGAGCAGCGTCCGATACGAGTCCACGGCCTTCTTCTGGGCTGCGACGGCGGAACCACACGCCCCCACGCGCCACGGAGACCCTATGGTCCTCCCAGGCGCGGTATCCGCACACGCCACCCGCGACCAGCGCGACGGCCGCGACGGCGGCCACGCCGATGACGACCGGCCTGCGGTTCTTCCTTCCGGCCGAAACGGTCCCGTCCACGGGCGTGGACTGCGGGATGGTGTCCGGCGCATGCTGTCTTTCTCGTCCATGACGACTCCTTCTCGACTACGTATGTGATTCATATTACCCACATAACCCCTTGTTGATATCGCACAGGGAAGAGGCTACAGGTTCTTGCCGCGCGAGCGAACGAGCAGATACGTCCAGATGGCGAGATTCAGGATTTGGACCAGCAGGAGGATCGCTTCCACGCCGAATGCCATGCCGGTCCATCCGTCCCGTGCATGCATGAGCCCGTGACCCAGTCCGTACGAGTAGGCGAACACGCCTATCCAGCCGGCCAGACGACAGTACAGGCCGGTACGACGTCGCGCTTCCGACCATTCACGGTCGGACCGTTTCGGAATCAGATATGGTCCGGTCAACCGCACGCATGCGATGAGGTTCAGAACGCATACGATGCTTTTCAACAGGTCCGCCCAGCTCATTGCCCGTCATCCTCTCCCAGTCCGGAGCCTTCAGGCGACTTTTCAGGATACGCTTTCGTCCGGTTGTCCGTTCTACGTTCCTTGACCATTGATATCGAGACGGACACGTCACATTCCCGGACCGTCGAAACACGTCGGAACAGAAGATGAGGGTAAGACGGAGGGATCGGGATCAGGAAGAGGCTCGGGGACGGATGCTTCCGGACTGGACGGGAAACCCACAGTTGGATGCAGTTCGCGCCATGCCTCCATGAACGCGTGCTCGTACCGATAGTCGCAGACCCTGCGATGGTATTATAGTCCGGCGTTTTCTCGTACCTGATTCATCAGATCCTCCAACGTGGACATGATGGATTCCATATCGGCCGAACCCGCCGGAGTCTGCTCCGCACGGGCCAACGTGTCCGAAAGCCGAGTACGCAGATAAGGAACCACCAATTCCATGCCCTCGGTCTCATCGAGCAGGCTCCGGGCCTCGTCGATATCCCTGGCCAGACGGTCCGTGTCCTCCCGGTCCGCGTGAATCTTCGCAAGCCGGTCGGCCTTACGGGCGAACGCCGCGACCTGTTTCGACTGCCTCTCATACCGTCGCGTCGCCCGCGTGGCCTTACGCGTGTTCTCCTCAAGCCGACTGTTCCTCTGGCTCGCGTCACAGTCGATGGACACGGGCTTGGCAACCTTCCGCAATGATTCGTATTCGTGTTTCTGCCGCTTGCTCAACGCCTGCAGGTCGATGGTCCTGAACCGTTCGGCCACCTGACCATCCAACCGCTCACGCGCCTGGCCCATCTCCGCAACCGCGGTCTCGCACGCGGAAGCGAGCTGGTGACGGTGGACGCTCATGTTCGATTCCGTGACAACCAGACCGATGCTCACGACCGCGACGATCAACGTGACGATGGTGATGACGACGATCAGCCTCTTCGGCATGCGGGACACACCGCCGGCACGCGGACTGCCATCATCCCAACCCGGGCCGTCATCCAAAGACCGTGGCGTGGAAAAGGGATTCCATTCCGGATCCACTCCATCCGGTTCCGCGTATTCATCATCATTCCGGTCCATAGGAAACTCCTTACACGGTCATGGTAAAGAAAAAGGCCATGCCGCCGGACCGTCCCTCGCGAGAAGAAGTCAAGAACGAGGGCCGCGATAGGTCCGGCGGAACTGGCCTGCCGTGGGAAAAGGGAGAAAGGGTGTAGCCCATTCCCGACGGGTGCGCACGCCCACCATGCTTGCGTGACGGGGAACGGTCTGACGGTTTCTGAGGGTAGGAAGGAAGCCGGTCCATTCCCGTCGGACATTCCACGTGCACGCAAGCCGATAACGGTCGATAACAGTCAATGGAAAGAGCAGCCGTGGGAGCGCGCTCCGAAAACCAACTCCGGTATGGGACCGGTCCGTTATCCCAACACGTCGGCCGCCATGTCCAGCAACGCACGGTTCCTGTGGGAATCATCCTTCGCCATGAGACTGTCCTGGAAACCGGTATCCAAGACCAGTTTCAGATCAGGTTCGAACCGGACGTCACCCAAGCATACGGACAGCCGATAGTTTCCACGCAATGCTCGCCGCGCATGACAGGACTCTGATCGTGGATAAGGAAAGACAAATCGACGAAACCATGGCCCTCCGCTCTATCGACACGGACATAACCATCCATCCTGGTCGGAGTGAAACGAATGCTTTTGATCTGTAGCTTTTTCAGATAACAGTGCAATGGGCCATCTACCAGCAAGTACCGTCCCACCAGGTTCTGGGCGGGCGCGGCGTAGAAAAGCATGAACGACTGGTTGAAATAGGAGGCGCGATAATACCGCCATCCCTCATCGGCACGCCACATGGACAGCAGTTCCCGAGCGTATCCACGTCCCACATGCAGGCCCGTGGTCTTCTCCCAGATGTAAACATACCGGTCGAATTGGTCGCGCATCAGAACGTACAGTTCCCGTCCGGCCTTATCCGTCGGAGTCCGGCGCGTGTTACCGGGATCCGAATGGTTCCTGGACAGCGGACAGAACATGTACGCGGTCTCGTCATAGTCCGCGACTCCAGGAACCGACGCCGAGTAATGCCGGCCGTACGGATTGGCCGACCGGCTTCCGTCAGTCCTTTTGAACAGGTTGCAGATCAGGATCGGATTGCCGCACGCCGGACATACCGCGAAATACGAGGGATGTCCGCCCCGCATCTGCACGAACGGTGCTTTCCGGTTCGTTTCCCGCCGATAATTTTCTTCCGTCAACGGCACAACGCGTCCTCTTCGACCTGTTCTGAAAACATCCATGGCGAACCTCCACTAGCCGGAACCGATATCGGTTCCAATCGTAGGACGATTCGCCTATCATCGGTCAGGACCAAACTCACTGGTACCTCCTGCTGACTTTTATCCACCATTCCGTCGAGAGGGGTGGCACCGCGCCCTCATGTTCGGCGAACGCGAGCATGGAAAGCACCGTGGTCAGTCCCATGCCGAACTCACGGCCACCCTGCCGCAGAAGGAACACGTAATCCTCCGTGCAGTCGTCGCAATCCATATGGTCGATGATCGCCTTGCGCGCCAGACGCGCACGCTCCACCTTGTCGATATCCTCCGCCACGCTTCAGCTCCTTACTATCATTCACTATGCTTTCTCACATGCGTCACTGAAGAGCCGCCGCGATAAGGATACGGGTCCCGAAACAAGCCCATCCATTAGGACCTGCAATGATTAATGCCATGCCGGCGCATGGAACCGACAAGCTGATAGAAGTGCTCGCCCGGCCGACAGGGACGTGACATGCTCGTGTTCCACATCGAGCATCTGGCCGACATACCTGCTGGATGAAATGGAGACAACGGAAATGACCGATATCTATGAACGACTGGCGGACGAGAACGAGCCCGCTCCCGCGACAGCTCCGGCCGCGCAGCTCACGGGCGATCAGGCCTCCAATCTGATGGCCTCGCTCACGGTCGAGGACTCCGACGCCACCACGATCCTCGCCGCCCTGGCTGGACCCATTCAGGCCGCCCACGCGCACCACGAAGAACACCGTCTACAAGCCATGTGACGGAACCGTTCACTTTCCATTCCCGTTTCACTTTTCAGGTCATCAGATGAACACGCCTGGCATTCCCGCGCATCCATCAATCTCGACCAGCGGAGACAAGGCCCGTTTGATTCCGTTCACTTTCAATGTGAGGTCCGGTTGTCCCATGGCCGGCCATTCCGCCATCAGACTGCCGTGAGGCCGTTCCGGTGTGAGCATGACTTTAAGTTGCGTGTCGAATATGAGACTCCTGTGGATGATCCGGATCGGATCATCAGCATATGGGAGGTCCACCGTCACGGTCCATGTCAATCCAGTGATTCCATTGAGCCGGTCGAGAGGGGCCACCAAAGGAAGACCGCAACGGGAGACCTTGCGGCCGGCCGTGCGCACCGGACAGTGGATATACCGGTTCGTGTACGGTCGACCGACCTTCCACGTCCCCACGGGAAACGCGTCTTCGCCGGAACGCACCGACAGATCCATGCCGACCCGCGCCCCAGGCTCGAAACAGGGATACATGAGATTCAATACCAGTATCCCGCCACCAGCCCCGACCGGCTGCAGACGCTCGACCTCATCCAGACGCGGGCGTAATAGGAATGCTCAGTGTCCATGGCGTTCCTCCTCGCATCCGTCCGGCCCATACAGCCAGACACGATGATTCCGCACGCGGAGTACGCCGTTGTTCCTACGCCGTCCGGTGTCGTAGCGGCAGGAGTACAGTCCGTCGAACGGCGGGACCCCTCCGGCCGCGGCGCCGAACCAGTCGACCTCCAGATTCGATACGCCGTAATGGCTCTCCACCATGGACGTCAACGAGGCCGACGCGGTCTTGGGCTTATCCATCATCCAACCGAGCCTTCGCAGCAGGGCGGGCAGTGAATCGTGCAGGACGACGACGATGAACATGACCAGAAGCAGCCAGAAGCATCCATTGGCTGGATTCAATAACGACGGCTGCGGGTCCGTGGAGAAGTCGAACAGCGCCAGCGGGTTCGGCAGCATGCCCATGACGACCAGCGAGAACCATACGACGGGGAGAAGGATCGGGATGACCTTCGTCAGCAGGCATACAAGCCCGCGCCCCATCACGGTTTTGAAGAACCATGGGCGCCGGTCCGGGATCGATTTCGGCGCGCGGGCCTTCCTTCTTTCGTCGAGGTCGAATCCGCCTGCATTGTCGACGGCCTGTTCCACAGCCTCGCTCTTCTCTACTGACCGCTGGGATGCCTCTGGACCGGAAGGCAGGGTATCGGCCTCGGACTTCGCTTTCCGCGCTTTGGCTAGCCATGCCTCTATGAGGCTCGCCACAATGACGAAAAGCACAATAGTGCAAAGCGCCAGGATCATCATGGGTTTGGCATCCGAAATGGTTGATACGATCAAATCCTCAACAGTCATGCCCTTGCCTTCCTCCCGGCCGTTTCCTTTTGCCAACGGATTCACGCGGCGGCAGACCGATATCGACGACACGTGGAATGCTTGAACCATGCGTTTCGTCGAAGGCATCAAGAATCTCATCACGACTCCGGCCAAGAGGAACAAACGCCAATCCCGGCTGAGGATTGTCCCGACGGCGGACCAGATGCAGACAGACGCGGTCTGGAACCTGCTCGCCGAACAGATCGAACATGGCTGGGACGAATCCCTGCCAAAGCCGGCTCCCAACCCGGATGACCTGTACCGGCCGACTCTTATAGGGGCGTGGTCCAAGAACCGCCTGGTAGGAGGCGCGTTCGTCATGCCAGACAGCCAGGATGCCAAGGCATTCACGTCGATCGGGGCGGATAAGGCAGCGCAGGCCTTCGAACGAAGCTGCTGCATGATCCAGGGGGTCGCGGTCGCCGCCGACGCATCGGCGCGAAGGCATCGGACTGAAGATCAAGCGATGCTGCGACCTGTGGGCCGCACAGCACGACGCTTGCATCGTCCTGAGCATACCGACGAACGCCGCCGCCGCACGCATGAACGAGAAAGCCGGCTATGACGTCCTTCCACCGCAGGTCGCCTGTGCGTCGAGGTCACGGACGACGACCGCGGCATCGTCTGCTGTTTCCCCATGGGCGGCGATGTCCCCGATTCCCGTTGGGCGTTCCATATAGTCGCGCAGCCCCAATGGGCACCCCTCGCCATCGGCCAGTGCCATATGACGGGATCGGGCGGGCGCTACGACGATCACGCGATCGGATGGATGTACCGCGCCGACATCATGCCATGACATCATCTTCACTCCGATCCGCGCCCCATTCGAAGTCGGGCTTCTCCTCTCTCATCGTTTTCCTTTCCGATTGTCGTTCCGGTAGTCGGTCTCGTCGAGCTCCCATTCCAGCGCCGTCCCGTCGTCGCGCGTCTCTACGAGTAGCGTGTATCCGCATGCGGCGCACCGTTCGATGTCAAGCCGCGTCCCGTCCGAGACTCCGCGCGTCCACCAAGGCCGCCAAAGGTGCGGGATCGTGCCGCCGGGGCATCTGACATCGCGGACGAGCCGGTTCCCGTCGCAGAGGAAATCGAGCGGCGGACGCCACCGGTCCAGCCAGCGGATAGGCCGGCCGTCCCATGTATCGGGAAGCCGCTCGTCCAATATGAGGCCGTCGGCCTTCACGCCCGACGCTGCTCGCCGACCGGTATCAGTCGCATGTCTTCCTTCATTTCGATGCACCCCCTTGTGTCGGCTCCAAGGCTTTCCCATCGATCATGTACGGTCCGAGCAGATGCCTGTCCCTGTCGGCGTGGATGGTGACGTCGAGCTGTCTGCCGTCTTTGCGGGCGACACAGAAGAGCTTCCCCCTACGAAAAGCACCGATGCGTCTTCCGCCGTCACGACGGGACATGACCGGATGCCCTGAAATACGTTAAGGATGGCCAGCAGAAGGCACACGCAGGAAACGGCCATGACGACGTGGGCGCATGCCTCCGTTTTCCGGTTTATGCGCGTATTGAACATATGAATGCCCGCCAATGCCAAGATGACGCCCAGCAGGAAGAACGCCAGGACGAACACCCAGTCAGCGCAATCCCTCATTCCCGTTTCTTTCATCAGATTCGTTTCCCATCGTCACAGCATCGCCGTCACGACCGCAAGGCATGCCATGGCGAGGCACGTCAATGCGGCGTATCCGATGACGCGGCTTCGTCGGAGGTGGGGGTTTGGCGCCTGGGGGTTCCCGGAGCTCAGGTAGAGAAGCCCGAGAACGGCCGTGAGCGAGAACAATGCGACCGCGGGCATCAGACCCCCGGTCCTCCAATATTGCGAGCAATCCGTCGATCGATGTCATCGCCGGCCTCCCATCATTATTCTTTTCTCCGTTCCCCGCAGCCCTCGGCCGCGGTCCTTCAAACGAGCTCACGTGCCGGCGGGCCGTTATCCGCCGGGCGCGGGCCGGCGGCGGACGCGGCAAGCGGACGGTCCAGCCCCCGTCCGACGCCCTTCCGGGAATGGGACGCCGCGCCGGCGGGACGCGCCCTGGATGCGGGGTGCGCGCATCCGACGGGACGGGCGTCATGGACAGGAAGGCCAGCAGGTCTAGCGGACGCAGAAGCGCCCGCATCCATCGATCGTCCATGTCGACCGCCCGATCAGATGCCGAGGGGAAGGATGGTCGTCAACGCGGCACGCTGCTGGCCCTTCATCGGGTTGAGTTTCATATGCCAGTTCTTGGCCTTGTTCTGCATGTCGCGGTCGAACACGTCGAGTTCGGGCAGACTGGACGCGAACAGGGTGATGAATCCCTGATGGTCGGTGTCCGGCCAGTTGGCCTCCTGCTCCAGCTCGCGCAGCCGTTGTTCCTTCTCCTCGCGGCGTTCGTCGCGGCTTTTCTCCCTCTGGTCCTGGAGTTTGGCGCGTTGGCGCATGCTGCTCTTACGGTTGCGCAGTTCCGCTTCGGACTGTTCCATCGTCAATGGACGCCAGATATGGCAGAACGCCATCATGCGCCGGTCGGTGACCAGGTCGCGTATCCATCCGGCCTGCACGTCGAAGTCGGGCCACTGGTAGATCCAGAACGAGCGTGCCACGGCCGAGTCCAAGGTGATGTAGTCGTGTTCCTTGGCTTCCTCCACCCAGGTGACGGTCGGATCGTCCCTGTTGACCGGTGGACGGTCGTTCGCGTGTTCCGGGTCCGCGATGGTGCGGATCAGATACCGCAGGTCGTCGGGGGAGCACCAGTGGATGGTGTTCCTGCGGGCCCCGCAGTCAAGCAACGCCGGTGCGACGGTCATGCGGATCAGGTCGCCCATGGCGATGCCGACCGCGGCCCGTTCCGTCCGGTCCTTCCTGACGACGTGCGGCAGACGGTCCGCGTTCACGGACACGCTGATGTAGTTCGAGTTCTGCAATGGGGTGAGGATGTCGGGCAGGTGCCACAGGTTCGCCAGATCCTCACGCGCCCATTGCGGCGTCCGATCGTCCTTGAGGTATTCAGGTTCCGGGGGAGTGTGGCCGGGAAGCACGAAGCTTGTCTCCTTCAATTCGATGAAACCGTCCGTTTCGGACAGTTCCTTGAGCATCGTGTTCAACGCCATCGCACGGCCGGCTTTCTGCCGGTCGGAGGAAAGAACCCATTCCTCCACGTTCGCGGTCAATACGGCAGTGGCCTGCCGTTTGTCCGGATCCCACAGGTAGCAGGCTCCCTGGAACGGGGTGCCACGACCTCCACGCCGTCGCCTTCGATGGTCTGGGCACGGTCCTCGACGTGCCCGTACAATCCCAGTACGCCCAACGGGCGGCCGGACGCGAGCGGCGAGTACGCCCAACGATTCGTGCCGTCCTTCAGCCGGCCACGCCAATGCGTCCAGATCCATGTCCATGACACGAGGCTCAATCCCTGGATTCGTGGGATGCCGTAGGCGAGGACGAGCGCGCCCAATATCATGATCGGCACGTTCAAGCCCATGGCCGCTCCGGCCACGAGGATGGCGAGGCCGATGACGCAGACGATCAGCTGGGCCTTGTCGAGGCCGAGGACCACGCGTGTGGCGGACAGTCGACTGAACGACGCGGCGGGGACCCTGCTCCGGCCGGCATTGGATTCGTTATCGGACATGGAAACCTCCATCGGATTATCGGTTGTCGGAAAAACAATGGAGGGGAACCCGCCTGGGGTCGGGCCCAGGATGGCGGGTTCCCTCCGGTACTACGGCCACACGGCCGCGTGTCGATAACGGATGGCGTCAGCCGACGGTCGGACCGGACGGGGAGCCGTTGACGCCCTGGTACGGGTTCGAACCGCCGGACGAGCCGCCCATGCCGCCGTTTCCGCCACGGCCACCGGAGCCTCCCTCGGCCACCGGTACCACCGGTACCGCCTTGGCCTCCTTGTCCGCCGTCCGAGCCCGGCCGCCCTGGCCACCGTCCGCACCCTGGCCTCCCTGGCCTCCTTCGGCGTACGCGCTACCGCCCTGGCCACCGGCCGGTCCAGGAGCGCCTGGAACGCGGGTGCTCCCGGCGCGCTTGGCGTGTTGGGAACGGAAACGTCCGGCGGTGGGT
>ENA-OPYV01000054-OPYV01000054.1-human-gut-metagenome-genome-assembly--contig:-NODE-54-length-33417-cov-7.196756_pt1 | contig 33417 bp, 32 predicted proteins | sample MGYA00242474_ERZ504485 | MGnify/ENA primary metagenome ERZ504485 (study PRJEB26092, sample SAMD00036263) | human gut metagenome | host: Homo sapiens | study: EMG produced TPA metagenomics assembly of...
CCGGACGTGTGGCGGTGGTCACTGGCGCAAGCCGTGGCATCGGAGCGCGATCGCACGCCGTCTGACGCGTGCGGGAGCGTGCGTGGTCATCGATTATGTCAGCAACGACGAGCGTGCCCGGCAGTGCGCGCAACGGATCATGGACGATTGCGATGCGGCCGGTCGCGTGATCACATGCAAGGCGGATGTCACCGACGCCGAGCAGGTGCGCGGCATGGTGTCCACCACGGTCACCACGTTCGGCGGTCTCGACATTCTCGTCAACAACGCGTTCGCGCATTACTCGTTCGATCCGCGCAACCGCAAAACCTTCGGCTCGATCGGATGGTCCGATTACGCGGCGCAGCTCGAAGGCTGTCTCAAAGGCGCGTACAACACCTGCGAGGCCGTGCTGCCGCAGATGCGACGTCAGGCCGGTGGACGCATCATCAACATATCCAGCAACCTCGTCGACTCCCCCATCGTGCCTTATCACGATTACACCGCGGCCAAAGGCGCGTTGGTGGGCTTCACCCGGTCCTTGGCGCAGGAGGCGGGCGCTTGGGGCGTGACCGTGAACGCCATCGCGGCCGGACTGACCGTGGGCACCGATTCGAGTCGGGCCACCACCGAGGACATGCGCGAGCGCATCATCGCCTCCACGCCGCTTGGAAGGCTCGCCACCGCCGAGGACATCGCCGGCGCGTGGCCATGCTCGCGGGAGACGATGCCGCGTTCATCACGGGACAGACCCTGCATGTCGACGGCGGTCTGGTGATGCGCTGACATGCCGCATACGCCATGCGGCATGGGAATGATGGGATACGCCGATTCCGACCATGGCCATGGCATTCTCAAGGACCGACGTTCCACCATATGTTTGGACAATGAAAAGGGAAACCACACCATGTCGATAGGACAATCCGTTTCGAAGCATCGTTTTGCCTGTGTCACGGCGGTATGCGCGATCGCCGCCGCCTGCGGGTCGTTCGCGCTGGGCGTCGGCCGTTCCATCTGGTTCGACGAGGGGTATACGCTCATTGTGGAGAGCCAGCCATTCGCCCGAATGATGGATCTGCTGAAGGTCGACGTGCATCCGCCGCTCTATTATCTGCTGCTGCGCATGTGGATTTCGGTGTTCGGCTCGGATGTCATGGCATTGCGTGCGATGAGCTGAGTGTTCTGCGGGTTGACTGTTCTGATGTCGATGGTTCTGCTCCGTTTCATGGCCTGCGAGCGCCATGCCCTGTTGCTTCGCCGTTTGTGATGTTCGCGCCGCTGATGCTTCGGTACGGGTATGAGATTCGCATGTATTCGTTGATCCCGTTCCTGTCCGTGCTGGGCACGTATCTGCTGCTGCGCGCGATGCGCGAGGATGGGATGCGTCCGGATCGGCGTCGGTCGGGACGAGGTTCGACGGCCCTTCGCAGGATTGCCGATCGACGATGGTGGATCGCCTACGCCATAGTGGTGGCGTTGGGCATGTACTCGCAATACATGATGGCATTCGTGTGGATGACACACGTGTTATGGCTGTACGTCGCGTTACGCCGTCATGGCCATGCGCGTCGTTTCCCACGCATGCTGATTCCCTACGCGCTCGCCGTGGCGCTGTACATTCCATGGATTCCTTCCGCGGTCGGCCAGTTCGCCTCCTCGGCTTTGCCCCCGTTGAAGGAGACCATGAATCTGAGTGAACTCACTTCGGTGTTTTCCATTCTCACGACCGGCTTCGATGCCAAACGCTTGACTTCGGGGATGACCGTGGCGCTTCTGGCAATGTTGGCGGTGTTGATCGCAGGATCGTCGCGTTTGCGCGATACGGCCGGGTCCACGGTCCGGTCCGGCATGGAACCATCAGCTGCCAGGTCGGTGGCGGCCGCCGAAGATCGCGCCGACAGCGGACGCGCGGCACGGCATCTGGCGTTTTTCGCGTTCGTCCCATTGTCGCTGCTGCTGGTTTTCGCGGCAGTCCGCGAACCGTTTACCGCACCTTATGGATTCTTCACCATCCGCTACGTGTGCCCATTCGCCCCGTTCAGCTATATGTTCCTGGGATTGCTGTGCTCGCGCATCGTCCTTGGCACGCGGGAGACCGGTGCCGGGGGCTTTTGCGGCAAAGCCACCCGCTTCCTGCGTCGTTGGAGCGCATGGCTGCTGTCGATCGCGGTACTCGCAGGCGGTTCCATCGGCTTCGCGTTCCAAGGAAACTACATCTACGAACAGCAGACCACGCCGCAAACCGCGCGGACGGCACGCACCGTGGCCTGCGACGCGGATAACGCGGTGGTGGCATCCAGCGAATTCGACTATATTGAATCCCTATACTATTTCCGCTCATGCGTCAACTACCATTTTCTGAAGGACGGCGAGGTGAGCACGCGCGGCGGTTACGCGCCGCTGCACGGCAGTCCCGCGCAAGTACGTCATATCGATGACCTGGACACCGAAAGAGTGACCTATCTTGTCCGTGGCGGCGAGAAGATCACCGAAACCAGGCATTACCGAATCGTCGGCACGACAGTCAACGGATCGAACAAGGCAATCACGTTGGAAAGGCGATAAATGAACATCACCGTATATCTGGGAGCCCATGAGGGCAACGACCCGTCGTACAGGAAGGCCGTCGAGGAATTGGGCGCATGGATCGCCGGCAATGGCAACCGTCTCGTGTATGGCGGCTCGGATGAGGGCCTGATGGCTGTGATAGCCGATACGGTGCTGGCGCACGGCGGTGAGGTGACCGGCATCGAGGCGCAGATGTTCGCCGACCAAGGCGTGGCGCATCAGGGACTAACCGAACTGGTCATCGTGCCGGACATCACGGAACGCCGTACCCGCATGATCGAACTGGGCGACGTGTTCATCGCCTTCCCCGGCGGCACGGGCACATTGGAGGAAGTCAGCGAAGTGGTGTCGAAGATCTGCCTGAATCAGCTGTCCCAACCGTGCATCTTCTATAACCTCAACGGTTTCTACGATGATATGAAGGCGTTCCTGCAGCGGATGATCAACGTGGGCTTCTCCACGTCCGAACGTCAGCACGGCATCTATTTCGCGTCGAATCTGACCGAAATCGAACACATCATCGCCACACATCAGCCTAACGGACGGCATGCACGCCCGCAAGTCTAAGTCAGGCGACCGGCAGAACGGCGTGCAGAATCGTCATGATCGTCAATCCGATGACCGCGGTAACGGTCAATGAGAAGCCGGCAAGCTTGGCATTGCCCGTCAGCGAGTCGGTGAATTTCGTAGAGAAAATCGTCACCGGGGCGAATGCGGCCAAGACCACGATTTCGCGGACACGTTCGTCCAACGGCAACAGGAACCATGCGGCCAATGCGATGAGGACGCTGAACAGGAAACGCCATGCGATGACCTTGCCCAGTTCCGAACGGTCCTTGTGATTGTCGGGAATCTCCATCATCAGGCCGATCATGGCCATTGCAGCGAACGCGTTGGCATTGGCGAACGGCGTGATAAGCGTGACGATCCAATGTGGGACGCTCCACCCGGCAAACATGAATACCAGCATAAGCATGTAGCAGTCAAACGAGATGGACGAGTAGAAATCGTGCGCGATGTTCTTGATCTTAAGGCTCAACGGCAGGTCCTTGGCTGGGCTTCCCAAGTGCAGCAGCGAACGGGTGATGGTCAGGGATGCGGCGGTGGCGATGATGGCGTTGCCGATATCAAGCATGATGACCGGCAGGCCGGCGCTTGGCCCCATGAAGGTCTGCACCACAGGCAGGCAGAAAGCGCCGATGTTCAGTCCCGACGCGTTGAGCATCTGATAGGCACGGTAGCGTGGCTCGTCACCGCGCGATCCGAAATACACGACGAACAACGGAATCAGGCAGGCAAATAAGCCGAATACGACAAGCCACAGCAGGTTCATCGGATGCTTGTTCGTGGCGAAGCTCATGATGATGGCGCATGGCAGAGTGAGGTTGAATACCAGTCCCTGAACCACTTTATAGGATTTGTCGGAGAAGATATGGATGCGTTTGAGCAGGTAGACGCTGATGATGACGAGTAGCAAAGATCCGGCTTGGAACAACATACGGCCGAGTATAGGAGCGTAAACGACGCATTGCGGGATCAGCAGACACAATGTGACCGTTGCCGAAGAAAGAACGACGCTACTTTGTCAGGGGTCATGTCCCTGACCATGCGCGAAAAAGCGTCATCCGTAAGGAAGAAAATGACAACGCCGGATCACCCGGGAAAGCAGTGCGTACGGCCATCAAGCACGACAACCTCATCGCCCGGTGCATTCGTCGACCGAGCGTATCCGGCGGCGCGACCTGGATGACTGGATCGCCGGCCTGTCCGAACGGCAGCGGTAAACGGAAAAGACACGACCCCCGCATGGCTCTTGCGAGTCGTGCGGGGGTCGTGTTTTCGGAATACAACTAGACCATAACTAGACCTGAGCTATACTGACAGGGTAAAAACCCAGTCGCCAGTAGGGCTCAGGGGTTATGCCCGTCAGATGTGGAAGTACAGCTCGTACTCCAGCGGGGTCGGGGCCAGACGAGCCTGGTCAATCTCGCCACGCTTGATGCTGATCCAGGTGTCAATCAGGTCGTCGGTGAAGACGTCGCCTGCGGTGAGGAAGTCGTGATCTTCCTCAAGTGCGTCCATGGCCTCAGCAGGGAGCTCGGAACCTGCTTGATGCCAGCATGCTCTTCCGGCGGCAGTTCGTACAGATCCTTGTCGACCGGTGCCGGAGGCTCGATGTGGTTCAGGATGCCGTCCAAGCCTGCCATCAGCTGTGCGGAGAAGGCGAGGAACGGGTTGCAGGACGGATCCGGAGCGCGGAACTCGATACGCTTCGCAGCCGGGGAGGTGCCGGCCAGCGGAATACGGATGGCGGCGGAACGGTTACGAGCGGAGTACACCAGGTTGACCGGAGCCTCGAAGCCCGGGACCAGACGGTGGTAAGAGTTCAGGGACGGGTTGGTGAAGGCAAGCACGGAGGAGGAGTGCTTGATCAGGCCGCCGATGTACCAGCGGGCGAGGTCGGACAGACCACCGTAGTTCTTCTCATCGTAGAACAGCGGCTTGCCGTCCTTCCACAGGGACTGGTGGCAGTGCATACCAGTGCCGTTGTCGCCTGCAATCGGCTTCGGCATGAAGGTAGCGGCCTTGCCAGCGAGGGCAGCGGTCTCGTGGACGACGTACTTGTACTTCATCAGGTCATCGCCTGCATGCTGCAGGGAGTTGAAGCGGTAGTTGATCTCCTGCTGGCCAGCGCCTGCCACCTCGTGGTGGGAACGCTCGAGAATCAGGCCGACCTTCTGCAGGTTGGCGACCATGTCGTCGCGCAGGTCCTGGGTGTGGTCAATCGGCGGAACCGGGAAGTAGCCCTTCTTGACGCGGTTCTTGAAGGCGATGTTCGGGGTGCCGTCATCTTCGGTGTCAATGCCGGAGTTCCACGGAGCCTCGATGGAGTCCACCTCGTAGAAGGAGCGCTGCATGCTGTTCTCGAAACGCACCTTGTCGAAGATGAAGAACTCGGCTTCCGGAGCGAAGGAAGCGGTATCGGCGATGCCGGTGGACTTCAGGTAAGCCTCGGCCTTGCCGGCAACCTGACGCGGGTCGCGGGAGTACGGCTCGTCGGTCAGCGGGTCGACGATGGAGAATGCCACGTCGAGGGTCTTGTGCTTGCGGAACGGATCGATGAATGCGGTGGAAACGTCCGGCACCAGCTTCATATCGGACTCGTTGATGGCCTGGAAGCCTTCCACGGAGGAGCCATCGAACGGCATGCCGTCGGTGAAGGCGTCCTTCAGGAATTCGCTTGCCGGCACGGTGAAGTGCTGCTGAACACCGATCAGATCGGTGAAGCGAACGGAGACATACTCAATGCCTTCCTTGTTGATAAGGGCCTCAGCATCAGCCTTGGTTTCAAGTGCAGTCACGGGACCGCTCCTTTCGAATAAGTTACTTACAGGCTATTAGTCTATGGTCGCGAGTTTCGCTCACTCGCCATTTGGGTTACGAGAATGTTTCGTAATGACATATTCGAAGTGCGATTTCGCGAAAAATGGGGATTCAAGTGTTACGAACGGTCGCGTCACGCCCTTCAGCGGCGTGTCAATTAATGGACACGTATGGCTTCGAATATAGGAAAAGCTCCAATCGCACGACGCGATTGGAGCTTTTTCAACGGAATAATGCGATTCCACCGTCAGCGGCCGCGCATGGCGCGACGGCTCACGCGCTGCGGATGCATCGGGTCGACGCCCTTCGGCACGCTCATGCCGTTCTTCAGCTGCAGGGTACGCAGACGCTCGTTGAGCACCGTGAGCTCGGTCTTGGTGAGCACGAAACGAGTCCTCGGATGGATGGCGGCCATCAGCTTGTTCTTGTGATGGGTCGGCTGGTAGCTCTTGAACTTGAGCAGCGTCTTGCGCACGTCCTTGAGGCGGGTCTGGTTTGCGCCGGTGCCGACGTACATACGGTAGACCGGGATTTCAGAGCCGGCGGTCACGCCCTTGATGCGCTGCTCCTGACGATCCATGGCTCGCTTGACGCGATTGTAATCGCCTTCGCCCAGCAGATAGATGCCGTTGTAACCGGTACCGCGCCAGATGGCGTCCTTGGTCTTCGGGTCAATCCACACCGGTTCCTGGGGGAAGTTGAAGCCGGCCTTGCTGATGTTGCCGAGCACGCTTACTGCGGCACCGGGACGACCTTCGATCTTGGCGTAGCCGACCTTGTCGGCACGCTTGGTGAGCATCATGGTGGCGAACAGCACGCCCAGCATGACGGCAAGAATCATGAACAGGATCCAGCTGAACACATGCCACTTGAATATGACGCCCAGTACGACGAACACGATAATCGGTGCCACGAACACGCCACCGCACAGCCACGGAAGCGCCTTATCCTCAGCTTGGGTGTATTTGAAGATCTGGATGATCTGGTTGATGGTGCCTTGCTTCTTCTGCTTCTTTTTCTCTGCTTTATCTGCCATCGACTTCCTCGCTTGACGGTTCGGTTACACACACTGGGACGATAGTCTATCAGGAACCATGCCATTTATGGTGCGACTGCGCTATTCTACTCCGCCTATCTCATATGCAGCGGGCGTCCGTCCGCTTTCAGCAACGCCTCACCGAGCGTCTCGCTGAACGTGGGATGCGGGTGGATGAGCCGTGCCGCATCGGCAAGCGGGACACGGTTGCCGACCAACTGTTCGGCTTCCGCTATCAAATCACTGGCGATTGGGCTGACGATGTGCACGCCCAACACCACCTGCATATCAGGATTGTTCGCAAACGCACCGCTGACGACGGTCATCGATCCGCCTTCCCCGCTCATCAGCATGCGCGCGTTGGACAGCATCGGGTATGCCGTCTCCTTCGGCTCGACCACGTCTTCGCGCGCTTTTGCCTGGTCGAGCGTCAATCCGACGCTTGCTGCTTCGGGGAAAGAGAACACCACCTGTGGCACGGTGTCGTCAATCACGGGTTTTGGATCGGCTCCGGCGATTTTCTCAGCGATGGTGATGCCTTGTTCAAAGGCGCGGTGGGCCAGCGCATGACCTGGAGTGATGTCTCCCAGCGCCCACACGCCATCAAGGTTCGTCCGTCCGTATCCGTCGACGGTCACGTATCCTCGTTCGTCGAGCTTCAGGCCGCTGGAGCGGAACCAGTCGCGTCGGTATTGGGCACACGTCCGATGGCGGCAAGCACCACTTCGCCGTAAGCGGTGCGGTCCTCATCGGAATCGCCCTGCCGATAGTGCACAGTGCCCCTAGGTTCGCGCCAGTGTCGACACGGTCCACCGCGGTGCGTGCGATCACGTTCACTCCCCTGCGTTTCAGCTCACGTGTCAGCGTCATCGAAGCACGGCGTTCCCATGTGGACAGCACGCGGTCCTTACGAATCAGCAGTGTCACTTCGCAACCGGCGGCATTCCACAGCGACGCGAATTCCAATGCCACCGCACCCGCACCGATAATCACCGCGCTGGAGGGCAAGGTATTCAGCTCCACGCCTGGGTGGAATCGATCAGCGCGCCGGCGAACGGATTTCCAGGCAACGCAAGCGGACGCGATCCGGTTGCCAACACGATGTCGTCGGCATCAATCGCAAGTTCCGTTTCAACCGGTTCGAACACGCCGGCTTCCACGGACCGCGATACCTGCGTCTCCCCCTCAGCCGGCGTGACACGTACTGTATGCGCGTTCTGCAATGCCGCGCAACCGCGGAATACGGTGACGCCGCGATGCGCCAGCAGGCCCGTCAGCCCTTTCGTCATCGTTTCCACGGTGGAGACGCGGAAATCACGTAATCTGCCGAAATCGATGCTCTGCAGCGTGGCGTTGATGCCCATGCGTTCGGCGTTATGGATGGTTTCGACGCTATGCACGGCAGTCAACAATGCCTTCGATGGGATGCATCCGCGGTTGAGGCATGTGCCACCGAGCGTACCGTCACGTTCGATCAACGCCACCGATTTGCCGAGTTCCGCGGCACGCAGTGCCGTAGAGTAACCGCCGGGGCCGGCTCCGATGATAGCGATGTCGAAATGCTGTTGAACCATATTGAATCCCAATTCGTTCCTCATTGATTCGTTTGCACGCACGTGAAGTGAGCTTTTGTTCGATGCGAGCAATCGTTTTCCATGGTAATGGAAAAGCCGTCAGTTGTTCGCTGACGGCTTGAAAAATCACCGGCGGTTCTCGATACCGATCACTCCGGCCAGTGTCCACGCTTCGGGTAACGAGGCTTCGGAAGCCTCCAACGGCGAATCTGGAGGGCACGGCTCCACGCATAGGAACCGGAACGCATGCCCTTGGCCACGGACTGCTCACCGAATTTCTCGATGAGCTTCTTCTTGAGCTTGTGCCACATGACCGCCACGTCGATAATCACGGCGAACAAGTAGACATACATGATCAGCATGAGCGGCAACGCCAATGCAGGCCACTTGTAGGTGACGACCATGGATCCGATCAGGATTATGAACGCGACCGGGATGAAGAACTCGCCCAGATTGAAGCGGGCATCGACGTAGTCACGGATGTAGATGCGCCACGGCAGACGTTCCGACTTCGGCATGTGGTTGATGTCGCCACTTTGCATGGCATCGTATTCGGCGTTCTCACGTTCGCGGATGCGGGCCTTGGCCGCCTTACGGCTGGCGTTGCGATCCTTGGGGACCAGCGGACGGAGATTCTGCGCCTGGGCGTCCTTGCGCTTCGGGGTCGGACGGCCCTTGCCGGAGGTCGGCTGTGCAGCCTTGCTCTCGACGTTCTCCTGCGCCGGCTCTTCCTTCTTGGTAAACAAACTCATGCCTATAGAGCGTAAGGTGACGTATCGACGCTCGATGCCGCCCGCGGTGCCGTCTGCGTTGCGGTTCAAGCTGCGATTCAAGCTGCGATTCAAGCTGCGGTCGGACGGTCTGCAAAGAACGGATACAATGGACATTCGTCACACGATATTCAATCCGCGTAATACACACGCATATATAGGGAGCATCAAGGATTATGACAGCTTTAGGACCCGAAGAGATCCGCACGCGCGTCGAGTCGGATTTCAACCGCATCGTCGACGTGTTGAACCAGAAGATCGCGTTGCAGTCGATTTCCGCGAAGGGCATCACCGCCGATCATATGAAGCGTTCCGCGCAATTCGTGGCGGACCTGCTGCGCGAGGTCGGCGTCGATACGAAGGTGGTGCAGTCGCACAACCCCGACGGCACGCCGGGCGCTTGGGAGGTCATCGGTTCCAAAAACGTCAGCGAGGACGCGCCGACGGTGCTGCTGTACGCGCACCATGACGTGCAGCCGGTGCCGGATCCGAGCGTATGGAACACCGACCCGTTCGTCGGCACTGAAATCGACACGCGTCTGTACGGCCGCGGAGCCGCGGACGACGGCGGTGGAATCGCCATTCATTCCGGTGCGCTGAAAGCGCTTGAAGACGATCTGAAGGTGAACATCAAGGTGTTCATCGAAGGTGAGGAGGAGATGGGTTCTCCGAGCTTCATTCCGTTCATCGAAGAGCACCGGGACGAGTTCGCTTCCGATGTGATCATTGTGGCCGATTCGGGCAACTGGTCCGCTGAGATTCCGTCGCTGACCACGTCGCTGCGTGGCAACACCGATATTGATGTGCATGTCAAGGCGTTGGAACATCCGGTGCATTCCGGCCAGTATGGCGGCCCGATTCTTGACGCGAACACGCTGGCTGCGATGTTGATTTCCTCCATGTACGACGCCAATGGCGATTTGGCCGTGCCGGGCGTTGCGTCCGAGGAACCGGTTGGCGGCCTGCAGCGTGATATGGACGAGGCGACTGTGCGTGCCGACGCGGGCATCGTCGAATCGTATCGTCTTGCCGGCACCGGTTCGCTCGCCGCGCGTCTGTGGACGAAGCCCAGCGTCACCGTCATCGGGTTCGACGCGCATCCGGTGGAAGGATCCTTCAACGTCATCTCTCCTGAAACCACGTTCCGTCTGAGCTTGCGCACCGCGCCGAACCAGCGCCCGGAAGAGGCCCAGGAGGCGTTGGCCAAGTTCATGGTGGAGCATGCGCCGTTCGGTGCCGAAGTGTGGGTCGACAAGCTCGACAACGGCATGGGCTGGGCCATGGATCCGAACGCTGAGGCCACCAAGGACGCCATGGACGCCATGGAGGAAGCGTTCGGTGTGGCTCCGGTCAACAAGGGCGAGGGTGGCTCCATCCCGTTCATTCCGGAATTGCAGCGCATCTTCCCGAAGGCGCAGGTGCTGGTCACCGGTCCGGAGGATCCGAAGGCCAACGCGCATAGCCCGAACGAGTCCATCAGTCTGCCGGCGTTGAAGAACAACGTCATCACCGAGGCGTTGCTGCTGGATAAGCTCGCCAAGTAAGAAGCCGTGTAAGGCTTGCCGAAATAGGATAAAGCTCTCTGTCATACGATTCCGATTGGAACGTATGACAGAGAGCTTTTTCATTTAGCTGCCGATTGGGGAATCATCATCCATTAGTTGGACACGTTGCTGAACGCCCAATGCCAGTAGCCGGTGTAGTATGCGGTGGCCAACGCGATTGCCGGCACCGCGATGCAGATGGCGTAGAACAGCCAGTCGACCGCATGCAGTTTCGATTCGCGCGCTTGGCTTCGTGGCGCGTCGGATCCGAATCCGCGCGCTTCCATGGCGGTGGCGAGTTTCGTTCCACGTCGGATGGATACGACGAGCAAGCTGAATGCCTGCGAGAAGACGCGTTTGATGGTGCTGCCGTCGCCGAGGCCACGCGAGCGGCGTGACTGGCCGAGTGCACGCCAATCGTCCTGCAGCAGCGTGAACATGCGCATGCCGGCAAGGCCGCCGTATACGAAACGTTGCGGCAGGCGCAGAATCTGCACGAGTCCGTCGGCCAGATCGGTCGGGTCGAGTCCCAAAGCCAGAATCACACCCGGCACGGCGATTGCGGCGACACGTAGGAATGTGGCCAACGCCAGATAGAGCGATCCTTGGGAGATGACGATGATGCCGCCCAGATTGGCCAGCACCGTGCCGGATATCTTGCCGTACAACGCCACGGAAACGAAGCTGCCTGTGGCCGCTATCCATACCGGCCATGTCTTGCGCAAGACCGTCCAGGGAGCCACTCCGCCGATCCATAACAATAGCATTTCCAAACCAAACGCCACGGATGCCGAAACGACATCGAGGGTGAAGAACATCGGAATGCACAGGATCAACGCACCGATGAAACGGCTTACCGGGTTGATTTTCGCCACGAACCATGACGGTGACGCCGGCTTCGTTTCGTTACGACGTTCCTTGTGTGGCACCACGGTAATGGTTTCGAGCTTTTCATTGCCGTCGCGCCCACTGTTTTTGTTGGTTTCGAGCATGTCACTCCCCCTCTCTGACCAAAATACGGCGTGCGCCCAGCGCTTCGATGAGCGGCTCATCGTGCGTAATCATGATGACCGCGCAACCTTGGTCGCGCGCACCGGCGATCAATTGGACCATGCTGGTCCACGTGGTGAAATCCTGTCCGAATGTCGGCTCGTCCATGACCAGCACTTTTGGCGCGGCAGCCAGCATGGACGCCACGGACAGTCTTCTTTTCTCACCGCCCGATAGGGTGAATGGATTCGCTTTGGCGAAGCGGGAAAGATTCAGGCGTTCCAACAGCCTGTCGGCGATGGAATACGCCTCCTCGTCGGTTTTGCCCATGGATTTGGGGCCGATGGCCACCTCGTCTCGCACGGTGGATGCGGCGAACTGGTGTTCCGGCTCTTGGAACACCATGCCGATACGTCCCAGCAAGTCGCGGCTTTTCCATGTGATCAACATTGTTTTCGCGATGGGGAGGTACCAGATTGTCCGCCATGCATACACGTCCTGCTATCGGTTTGAGCAGTCCTGCGAGAGTGAGTCCGAGTGTGGATTTGCCCACGCCGTTTCTGCCGGTCAACGCGGTCACCTCACCGGAATGGAATTCGAGGTCGATATGCTCGCCGAGCGGGAAATCATAGCCGAAGCTCAGATCCCGCGTGTAAAGCACGACGTCCTGCGGTTGCCGGATTTGTTCCGGTTTGGGCGCGTGGCTTTCGATGGTGCGGCCCGGCACCCACGCACCGCCGTCGGCAAGCACCTGACCCATGTGGCCGAACACTTCGTCTGGAGTGCCGTCGGCGATTACGCCGCCGACGTTCGAATCGGCTTCGGGTTTGCCCAGCACGATGACGCGGTCGACCAGGTCGAGCCACACGTCGATATGATGTTCCACCACAACCAGCGTCTCATGGGTTTGTTCGAGGACGTGGCGGACAGCGTCGTGCACTTCCTTGACACCGTCCGGGTCAAGGTTGGCGGTCGGTTCGTCAAGCAGCAGCAAGCCAGGGTGCATGGCCAGCACGCCCGCCAAGGCGAGGCGCTGACGTTGCCCGCCGGAAAGTCCTCGTGTGGAGCGGTCGAACGCCATGTAGTCGAGCCCGACGATGTCAAGGGCGGCTCGTGCCCGGTTCCAGATTTCATCTTTCGGCAGGTTCAGGTTCTCGCAGCCGAATGCGGTGTCGTCTCCGGCACGTTCGAGAATCGTCTGCGAGTCCGGGTCCTGAAGCACCAGCCCGCAACGTCCGCGCGCTTGTCTGGCGTCGACGCCGTCGATGAGCAGCTCGCCTTCCTGCTCGCCTTCGTCATCTCCACCGAGCACGCCGGCCAAACCGGACATCAGGGTTGATTTGCCTGCGCCGGACGCGCCAAGCAACAGTACCCGCTCCCCCGGTTTGATGTCGAAGTCGACGTGTCGTAGCGCGAAATCCTTACGTGAGGCGTGTCTCCATCCCCAATCATGTGCGGTCACGCCGGCCGCTGTTGTGTTCTGAACGTCAGTGGTCATTCGTCGTTCTTTCTTCTGATTGTCATGCTGTTGTTTCGTATGCCGTTGTCATGCGATGCGCCATCACAAGAAAATCCCGCACCACCTTGATGTGATGCGGGATTTGCTTGCATCGGACAATCAGACCAGTTCCTGCGTACGACCGGATTCGAAGCGGTCGAGCACGCCGGTCTTGGCGATGGCCACCTGCAGGAGGTACATCACCGCGCCGGCGAGCACCGCGCCGGAAATGGCGGAGGCGATCAGGTAGATGCTGACGCGTAGCGCGCTCCAAGCCGGATTGGTAAGCCAGTAGTACAGGCCGCAGCCGACGCCTGCAAGTGCGCCGGAGATCGTGGTGGACAGCAGGTCCCACTTCTTATAGGCGAAGATGGCAAGACCGATTTCGGCGCCGAGGCCCTGCACGATGCCGACGATCAGCGAGCCGCCGACGCCCCACTGGTTGCCCATGGTGAGTTCGAGCGCGGCCGCGAGGGTTTCCGCGAACAGTGCGGCTCCAGGCTTGCGCACGATGATGGCGGCCAGAGGGCCTGCGAACAGCCAGAAAGCGTTAAGCAGGCCTTCGAAGCCTGGAGTCACCGCCTCGAAGAGGGCCAGCGGCGCGGTGCAGACGATGTCCCAGCCCCAGAAGATCACGCCGGATGCGACGGCGATGATGGCTGCGACGACGATATCGACCACGCGCCACTTGTTGTTGTGTTTGCGAACTGCGGAAGACTGGTTTTCTTCAGTCATGGGATATGTGCCTTTCTCTTTTCGTCAAGGCACGGGAAATAGAGAGACGTCCGTGCGCCGGCATTACCCGGTATACGTTCATACGGTTGAAGCGGTTGCTTCCTCTCAGCCATTCGGCCCCCGTGTCTGCGCCTGATATTACACAGGACCCACGATTTACGTCGGTTTTGTCTCATAACGGATTCCGTATTCCGTGGCTGAGTCGCATTCCGATGTGTTGTTTTGGAGGAACGCTCCAACCGTATGGTGATTTTATTGAGGCAGTCTCATCAGCGATTCGGCAAGATTCCTGAATGTTTCTCCGATACCGTCCGACCGCAACGCGCCCTCTTTGGTTAGGACTGCGGGCCGGCCTGCTTCGCCGGTTTCGCGCAGTTCAGGCTCCAATGGGAGTTGTGCGAGCAGTGGCACTTCATAGCCGAGGCTGTGGGTCAGCTGTTCGGATACGCGTGCGCCGCCACCTTCGCCGAAGATGCGTAGCTTCTCGCCTTTGTGCTCGTAGTAGCTCATGTTTTCCACGACGCCGCGAACTTTCATCGGCACCTGCAATGCCACCAGGCCGGATCGTACCGCGATGTCGGAGGCGGATGGCTGCGGTGTGGTGACCACCACCAGTTCGGCGTTCGGCAGTGCCTGCGCCACGGAAATCGCCATGTCGCCGGTGCCGGGCGCCAGGTCGAGCAGCAATACGTCCGGCTCGCCCCACCATACGTCGGATAGGAATTGTTCCAAGGAGCGTTGCAGTCTTGGACCACGCCATAGGATGCTCTGTCCGCGCCGGCGAACATGCCGATGGAGATCAGTTTCACACCCCATGCGGTGACGGGCATGAGCATGCCGTTGAGGTTCGTGGGCTGTGATTGCACGCCGAATAGCCTGGGCAGCGAGAAACCGTAGATGTCGGCGTCGATGGCGGCGGTATCGTAGCCGAGCGCCGCGAATGTGGCTGCCAGATTGGCGGTGACAGACGATTTGCCCACGCCGCCTTTGCCGGAGGCGATGGCGAAGATGCGGGTTTTGATGCCGGGTTTGTTGAACGGGTTCTGTTTACGTTCCGCTTTGAGGCCGGCCACCAGCTGGGTGAGTTTGTCTTGGCTCATGGAGCCGACTTCGATGCTGGGAATCAACGTGGCATCGGGATAGGAGGCGACCGCGCCGTTGATCTGGTTGGTGATGGTCTGCGACAGCGGACAGCCTTCCACGGTCAGTTCGACCCGCACCCGTACGTCGTACGTGTTGGTTTCGCCTGCCACTGGCGTGGCGTCAATGGCTGCGATCATACCCAAGTCGGTGACGGACCTGCCCAGTTCGGGGTCAATCACTTTGCTTAGCCGTTCGTAGATGCGCGCTTCGATGGTACGCTCGTCGCTCATGCTTCCTCCTTATGCCGCGTACCACAGTAGCGGTTCGCGGCACGGCTTGCCAGATGGTGTGGCGATTATTCAACTGTTCCTGTGTCGAGCAGCTGTTTGAATTGGTCTTCGTTGAGCATGGGGATGCCCAGTTCCTCGGCTTTTGCGGCTTTTGAGCCGGCATTCTCGCCTACGACGACCCAATCGGTTTTCTTGCTGACGGATCCTGCGGCTTTGCCTCCGCGCAGGACGATGGCCTCTTTGGCGGAATCGCGGGAGAATCCTTCCAACGAGCCGGTGACCACGACCGTTTTGCCTGCCAATGTCTGTGGTAGTCCGCTGGCTTGGGCTTGTCCGACTCCTACGCCGGCGGCCTTCCATGCGTCAAGCACGGCACCGCGCCAATTGCCCGGCTCACGGGCCGCGGTGAACCATGTGACTACGGATTCCGCAATTTCCGGACCAATACCGTCGATTTGGGACAATTCGTCCACGCTGGCATGTTCGATGGCATCCAACGTACCGAACGCACTGGCGATGGTGCGTGCGGTGGGCGGTCCGAGCCTGCGGATGGACAGGGCCACCAGAACGCGCCACAGGTCGGCATGGCGGGCTTTGTCCATTTCGTCGAGCATCTTGCGGGTGTTTTCCGCCGGACGAATGTACACCGGCTGCACGCTGGACGTGCCTCCACGGGATACCTTGATTTCCTCGCGGATCACCACGGCGTCATCCGGCACCACGTATTGCGGATATTCCGCGGTCTCGTCGATGTCGGCTTCCTTGCGTTTGCGGGCGGCGGTAGGCGCGGTCCAGAATGCGGGCACCTGATGCCATAATCCGGATCCGCCCACACGTTTGCGCACTTTCTTGATCTTGCCGTTTGACCCGACGGTCTCGTGGATTTCGATGATTGGGGCCTCGCGCCAGACGCGCACATCCTTGAGGTCTGCGGACGTCAACGAGAACAGCCCGGCCTCGCTGGACAGCACAGGTGTCTGCATGGGCGGCAGTTCCAGTCCCGCCACCGGCTCGTACGGTTCAGGCTCCTCACCGGGTTTCACCACGATTTCGGTGATGTTCGGCGCATACGTGTCGATGGAATCGGGCCTGTCCTCTTCGGGATTCGTCAGCGCAATGGCTGATTGGTCGCCCAGATGTTCGATATCGAACGCCTTGCGGGACGCCAGATTGATGATCCGCTCGGTCAGCTGCGCCGGGCAGGATTCCACGTTCGGGCAGCGTATATCTTTGTCTCCCTCTTTGGCGGGAGCGAGTTCCGCGCCGCAGCTCGGGCAACGCGTGGGCATCACGAACCGGCGGATCTGGCCCTCACGTCCCTTGCGCCGCTCCAGCACCGGACCGACGAGCTCGGGAATCACGTCTCCCGCCTTGCGCACCACCACGGTGTCGCCGATGAGCACGCCTTTGCGTTCCACTTCAAAGGGGTTGTGCAGCGTGGTACGGGATACTGTGGAACCGGCCACGTACACGGGTTTCAACACCGCCACCGGAGTCACACGTCCGGTGCGCCCCACCTGCACAGTGATGTCAAGCAGCTCGGTATTGACCTCTTCCGGTGGATATTTGTAGGCGATGGCCCAGCGCGGCGCCCGCGATGTGGCGCCAAGGGAACGCTGCAATCCCAAATCGTCGACCTTCACGACGATGCCGTCAAGCGCGTGTTCGATGTCGCCTCGGTGTTCGCCGTAATAGTCGATCATGTCGAGGATTTCCTTGAACGACGTGACCTCACGGTTGTGCGGAGAGACGGGCACACCCCATTTCTTATACAATTCGTAGGCTTCGGATTGGTCGTTGACCACATCATGGCCGTTGCCGGCGTGCCCCGCACCCCAACGCAGCGATCCGATGCCGTGCGCGTAGAAGCTCAGGCGACGGGTTGCGGTGATACGCGGATCCTTCTGTCTCAGACTACCTGCGGCCGCGTTACGGGGATTGGCGAATGGCGCACGACCGCGTCCTCGTTCTCGGCGTTCAGCTTGTTGAAATCGTCCCATCGCATGAACACTTCGCCGCGGATCTCCACGAATTCGGGAATGTCTTCCTCCGGTCCGGCAAGGTTCTGCGGAATGGTGGAGATGGTGCGCACGTTGAGAGTGATGTCCTCGCCGGTCACGCCATCGCCTCTGGTCAGCCCCTGTTCAAGCACGCCGTTGCGGTAGATGAGGTTCAGCGCAAGACCGTCGATTTTCACCTCGCAGGTCATGGGCAGTGGCTTCGATTCGGGCCAGTCCAATCCCCTGAGCACGCCGTCGTACCATTCGCGCAGCTCCTCGATGGAGAACACGTCATCGAGGCTCATCATGCGCGATGGATGACGTACGGAAGCGAGTCGTTGGAGAACGTGCCGCCCACGCGATGGGTCGGTGACTGCGGTGAGTCAAGTGATGGGAACTGCGCCTCAAGCGATTGCAGGCAGCGCAATCTTGCGTCATATGCCGCGTCGGATGAGACGGGGGCATCGTCGATATAGTATGCGATCTGGTCTGATTCCACCCATGCGGCCACGCGCGCCCACAGCCTGGCCGCGGCTTCGGCGCTCATCGAAGCCACATCAACCTTGTCGAGGCGCATGGCGTCGGCATCGGTCGGCTGCAACGCGGCAATCCAACGTTCGCTGCCCGGAGTCAGCGAAGCCAGCCCCTCATCGGCCACGACGGCCGCGGAACTACCGTCGCTCTCCGGCGCGTCGAAATCCCATGCCAACTGTTCGGAATCATCACGATTCGTCATTGTCACCGCTTTCCCATCATTTCCGCCATGCCGCGCGGATGTCCACGCCAGCACCGATTATCGCACAAATGTTCGACCGTTTTGTTAGTTGTTCAGAGAGCGCAGGAACTGCACCTGCACCACGTCGGCACCGTCATGGTCTTCGTAATCCATGCGCATCGCGGCCACCGACAGGGTGCGTGCGGGCACGAACATGCCTTTGTCCACGCAGACGCGGGCCGCTTGGTGCATCAGGGGCGCGACCGGCGTGTTCGGCCATACCGGCAGTCCGGCGTCGGCGAGCACGTGGATGGCTTCCTGCACGTTGGTCGGCACCGGAATGCACTGCGATTGCGCTCTTCCGATCAGTTCCTGCAGTTCGCTTTCGAGCATGGCGATACGTCCGGGGGCGATCTCCTCGCTCATGATGTATGAGGCGGCGGCAAGGTCGAAGTGGTCGCACATCCATTCCGCATAGGCGAGGCGATAGTAGGCGAATGAGGCGTCTTCCCGGTCAAGCGCGACGTTCAGCGCGTTGAGGCATGCCGCACGTGCCGGATCCCAGTCCTCGGCACGCCCCAGCTGCACGGCGAGCTTGAGGTGCGACAGCGGGTATGCGGGGGCGTAACGCACCATGGCGTTCAGATGCGGCAGCGCGGCATCGACGCCTTTGACTTGGGCGAGCAGGTCGGCAAGCTCCATATGCATGTAGAACAGGTTGTCGGGAATGAGCACCGTTCTTTCGCCTTCGGTGGCGAACATGCGGTTGTAGATGACGCGTTCCGCATATGAATTGAAGTACCGCGGCACGCCCGGATTTTCAGCGAAGATCCGGTCCATGCGTTCGAGTGTGGACTGGGCGGATTCGATGGCCCGCTCGACGTCTCCGGAGAACAGCATGTCTCGTGCCTTCAGACGTTCGTCATCGAGGGATTGTGCCAGTTCGAATGAGAAGTCGGGCGTGTCTTCGCCGTCGATCAGCGCGCTGGTGACCTGCGGTGCCAATTCGGTCAATTCCGGATCGGATATGGAATTGATGATGTCCATGGCCTGTTTGGCTTTGGACACCGATTCGAGTCCGTCGCTTTGCGCAAGACGATGGAACTCCCCCACGGCGCGCTGCAACAGGTCGACACGCTGGATGGACAGGCCCATCATGTTCTCACAGCCGAACAACTGCGCCGTGCCGTCATCAAAACGAATGTCGGACAATTCGGGTTCTTCTTGGCTTCCCGCCGGTGAGAATCGGCTGTCACGAAGGTCGAAGGCCGCATCGATGGGTTTGAGCGCGCCTTTGCCGTCCACGTCCATTTCGGCGTCGAACATGCGGTATGTGGCGATTGGATGGGCCAATCCGTCAGTGTCGAGCCGCTTCAGGAACTCGTCGCGGGTGAAGGTGACGGTCACCAAGTTGCGTACGGTCGGGTTTTTGCGCAGCTGCGCCATCGGATCGTCGTCATCATCATCGAGGTAGGTGTCGTACTCCGTTTTGTCGCTGGCGTCGTCCCGCATGGAGGCGTCGTCATCATCGGCGCGTCCGTCCGGTACCGCGAACGCCATTTCGTCGAAGTCGATGTCTTTCATCAGGTCTTCGAACTGGCCGTCCACCGTATCGTCTCCAGTGCCAACGCTATCCGAGCCAGCCGAATCGTCGGAATCGATTGATTCGGATGAGATATCGGCGGTTCTCGGAGTGACGGGCCGAGCCGGATCACCATGGTAGTCGCCGTCCTTTGGAGCGGCTTTGGATCCGGATGGCCTCATGTCTCCGGTACGGATGCGTTCGAAGGCGCTTAACGCCTCGCTCATCAACTCGCTGATGGCGGAATCCTGTTCGGCTACGGCCTCTTCCAGACCAATCGAATCGATGTGCATCGACACGCGTTTGACATTCGGATCGGCTCCGAAGCTCAGCGCGGCCATCATGAGTCCGACGCGCAGATTGTAATCGACGCTCATACGCGTGCGTTCGACGTCGGTCAGGTCGATCCACGCGCGGCGCGATACGTCGTATCGGGTGAACGGCATCATGGACACTCCAGCAGAAGTGAAGCCGATTGCGACTTCGCCGTCGCTGAGGTCGCACCGGAAGTCAACGTCGAAACGGTATGGCAGACGCAGGCTGCGCAGCAGACGGGACATGGTCTGCCGGTACACCCATTCGGAACCTCCGTCGGCGCCGGAATCACCTTCCAACACGTTGTCCTTGGTTGATTCGGCGACTTCACGCCGGAAGTCGGCCGCGATATCCGCCAGTCGGCTGGCGGCCTGGATGCCGTCTTCCCGGTTCGGGTCGAGGATCGCGCCGAACCGGTCGTCCGGTTTCAACGCGATCAGCGCCGGATTCTCCAGCAGGGCGAAGTCGATCTGCGCGCTTCGGCACGCGTCACCGTGTCCTCCGTGGGGAGAGCGCCGATGCGTGCATTACGTTCCAGCCATGAGCTGACGGCGGCGAAGCGGTGAGGTTGCCTCGATGTTGAGGGCGCACAGCACTGCCGAGAACGGCAGGGAGGAATCCCATGCGAAGAAGTAGCATCCGGAATAGCTGGATGTGTACAGGCGCAGCGGTTCCGCTCCGTGCACAGCTTCGAGCCCTTGATCGGTATCGAGAGCGTGGGCTTCGCGCATCAGATCGGCGAAGTAGTCTTCCAGGCCGGAGGCGCGCATGCCATGCGACCGGGCGCTCATGGTGTCTCTGATGGACCGTCGGATGGCGCCTATGGGCGCTTCGCGGTTGAGCCTGCGGAAAATGTTGCCGGAACCGAAGCCGACGAGCAGGCCGTTCATCTGTGGCAGCATGTAGGCGGCGAAGAACGCGATGGTGATGGCGTCCCGATATTCGAGGTCGAACCGCATATTCGCTGGCAGGTTGGCGCGCATTTGCTCAAGCGTGTAACGGCTGCCGGTTTTGAGCCATGAGGCGAGCCACATCATGCGACCGCCCGGCATGCGTCCCACGACGCCGCCTTGCGTGGCGCGCACCGTTTTCGGATTGCGGCTGGCCGCATGGCCGAGTCTTGGACCGTCCGCCAACGTAAGGGTTTCCTCTTTGACGAAGACGAACCGCGGTTCGAGTTCCTGCGTGTCCATGTCCGGATCGGTGCCGGCGAAGACACGCGCTTTGCCGTCCGCGAGCGCGATTTGGGCGAAGTGGTCGCTGTCGGTGAACAATCCGATGGAGAAGGCATGGCCGTGGGTCTGCGGCAGTTGGGCCCATCCGAGGCGGAATCCTCCGGGCACGCCTTCGAATCCGTCGATGACGTGTCGTTTGATGAGCGGATTAAGCCGGATGGCGTTGCGGGTCAGTTCGTCGACGATGTCGTCGGGCTTGTCAAGCGCCTTGCCGAAGGGGTTGGCGTGGATGTGGCGCGGCGTGGCCTGGTTGACGAGTCGCCGCACATTTTGCCTGACACGTTCGAGCATGGTCCGGTTATGTTCCGGTTGGCTGGCCGGGTCTGATGGTGTGCGGTGAGACATGTGTGCCATTCTTTCAATCCAACGCGACATGAAGCTATTAGAATAATGACGTGACTTTTTCGAAGCAGCGTTTTCAGGCACGTCGTCGTATGTGCGCAGCCATTGTAGTCGCTTTCGCGGTGATGGTGGCGGTCGAGTGCGTGTTGTGCAATATGCCGTTTTGGCGTTCCTTGGCCGCATCGGGTGATTCCGCCGCCGCGTACAACGTGCTAGGCCCTGGGCTCGAACGTACTGACGAGGGGTTGTTGAAGGTCACCGATCCGACGCAGGCATATATGCAGGTCGATGCGGATGGCTCGTCGGAATATGTTCGTATGGATCCGGTGTCTTCGAAGGCGTTGGATAAGGCAGCCAGACAATCGGAGCAGGTGTTGCGCACGGTTCGTGTCCGTCCTGATGTCAATCGCAGGGCCGGTACGGTCAATTCGGTGTCGGTGTCTTCGCCACGTTCGCTGTATGTGCATGCGGCGGCTGCCGGCGGTTCGGTGTGCGTGCGGATTGTCGAGCCGAAGGGTTCGCTGATTCCGTTTGATGCGGTGCGTGCGAATGTGCGTGTACCGTTCGCGTTGAATCCGTTGCGTATCGGCGTGATGGCGGCCGTGTTGGCGATGGTACTGGTGTGGAGGCCTGGTTCGCGGTTGTGGCGGATGCCGTTGGATACGACGAGTGTGAGGCAGCGTGCGTGGCTGGGGGCGCTGCTGGCGGTGCCTGTTGTGGTCACTTGTGCCGTTGTGGTGTGGCAGCTGGTGGAGGCGGCTCCGTTGAGCTTCCATACGAAAGGCACGTACACGTATGATTTCGACCAGTACGATTACGTGGCAAGGGCGCTGCTTGATGGTCACGCGTGGTTGGATTTGGATGTGCCGGATGCGTTGCGTGACGCGGCGGATCCGTATGATGTGGCCACCCGGCAGCGGTTGCTTGCCGATGGCGTAAGCCCAGTGTATTGGGATTACGCGTTCTATCAGGGGCACTGGTATTCGTATTTCGGTGTGGTTCCCGCGTTGTTGTTGTTCCTGCCGTATCGGGCGGTCACATCGTTGTTCGTCGATGGCGGGCTGATGATGCCCTGCGGTGCGGCCGTGCCGCTGCTGATGCTTGGTTTTCTGGTATTCGGATGTCTGCTGGTGATTCGTGTGATATCCCGAATTCGTCCGAATGCGCCGTTGGCTGCGGTCAGTATGCTGTGCGTGTTCATGCTGTTGGCTTCCAATGGTTTGTATCTGTGGTATCGGACGAATTTCTATTCGGTGCCGATCGCCGCCTCCCTGTTTCTGAGCGTGTTGGGATTGTGGCTGTGGTTGGGCGCCGCCAAGCGGGTGCCGGTGTCAGGCGATCGGATTCGTGAGGTTGATGGCACGCAGTCGTTGTCGTTGCCCCATCTGGCTGCAGGCTCGATGTGCATTGCGGCCAATCTGGGGTGCCGTCCGCAGTTCATTCTCGTGGCGTTGCTGGCTTTCGTAATATTCTGGCCGCAGATTCAGTCGATTTTCCGTCACGCCTCCAATGATTCCTCCCTTCCCCATATGTCGGTCTGGCGTCTGATGCGCGCGCCGTTGGCCGCATTGCTTCCCGCGTTGATTGTGATCGTTCCTCTGCTGGCGTACAACGTGGTCCGGTTCGGATCACCGCTCGACTTCGGCACCTCATATCAGATGACGGTCACGGATATGACCAGTTATCGGCAGCCATTGTCGAATCTTGCGCTGACCGTCGCATATTACCTGTTCCTGCCGTTGCGGTTCACGGATGCGTTTCCGTTCCTCGCCGTCAATCCGGCGCCTCTTCCCACTTGGGGATTTACCGAGGCAATGCCTGGCGGCTTATTCACGATAGCTCCGTTGACGTTGGCCGCGCTGGCCTGCCCGTTCCTCTACCGGCGTATGCGCAAGGCCGGGCGCACGAACACATGGCTGTTGTTGACATCCAGCCTGGCATTGGGATTGCTGCTTGTGGTGATTGACTCCCGCATGGCTGGTTTGGGATGGCGGTACATCGCCGATTTCGGATGGCTGTTTGCCTTGGCCGCGTTGCCTTCGTTGCTGATCGTACTTGATTGCGGCAAGCCGCGTCTGCGTTGGGTATGTCGTGCCGGATTCCTCGCGCTGCTGCTGTTCACGCTGGTTGTCGCGCTGATGTCGTTATTCCTGCCCGGGCGTGACGATGAGATGTTGCGCAACAATCCCGCCCTCTATCTCGACGTGCAGTCCTGGTTCATGTTGGGTTGACGTCCGACATAAGCTACATCCAGTAAAAATTCAGGTTTCTTTCCTGATTCATATAGCAGTTTTTCCGGTTTGCTCTGAGTTTCATCGGCAATCATAACGATTGTCATCATTGTTGCTTTGAGTTATGTTCCGGGGGTCGCCAACCATGAAACCGCTTTCGCCTCCACGCAACCATCCTCGGGCCGCACGTTGGATGCCAAAGGCGACATCGTGCTGCTCACCACCGAACTGGGCCGCGACGACAACGCCGTGCAGGACCAGGTCGTCAAACTCGATGCCGAAACCAGCAGTGTGACGCGACTGTTGGATTTCGGCAGCCTGTTCGCCGATTACAAGCGTCCGCCACGCATGCGGGCACGGACGATTCGGATGAACTGCCGGTGAACCTGCGCGCGGTTGCGCCTGCGGTTCGTTACAATCGGCGGTATGGGTTTCTTCGATTCGCTGTTCGCCGGTAAACGTTCCACACCGGCTTCGTCCGTCACGTTCCATCTCGACCAGGCCGCCCACATGTACGAGGACGGCAATATCGGCTTGGAGGCCACCACGCTTGATATCACACCTGACAGCAAGCGTGTGGCGGTGATAGGTTTGAACGGTGCCGGCAAGACCACGCTGCTCAAATTGTTGGATGGCGCGTTGGCCGCCACGTCCGGAACGGTCCGCATCGAAGCGGACGGTACCGCATACGACCCCGCCGTGAAACGCGATCTGAAGCATGTCGAGGATCTGGTCGGCCGCGTGCGGCGCGAAGAGATTCCGAACGCCTACTACAAGGCGGCTTCGATTCGTGAGGCGATCGACCTGCCGTTGAAGAAGCACAAGGTGCCGGAAAGCGAACGTCAGGCGATCATCGGCAATCTGTTCGCGCATTTCGACTTGGCTTCCGTGGCCCGCGAGCCGGCCTCCGCTTTGGATAGCGAGAAGCGGCATCTGCTGGCGATCGCGGCCGCGTTGAGCTTCTCCCCCGCTGCGATCGTCGCCGACGAGCCGACCAAGGGCTTGGACGAGGTGGCGTCGGCGCGCGTGGCGAAGGCCCTGTTCAGCTATGACAAGCAGGTGGTGTTCGCCACGCATGACACGGATCTGATCGTCCGTCCGGAATATGCGATCGGCCGCGTGCTCGTTGTCGACGACCATCGTGTGGTGTTCGACGGCGTGCCTCGTGAGGCGGTCGATTTTTACACGGATTTGGTTCGTTCGAAGTATGAGGCGGCGAAGGGCGACAGGGCGTAGAAGAGATTTCGGACTCGGCAGTCCGTTCAGCCGATCAGTTCGTTGACGGTGTCGATCACCACGTACACGTTATGCCGGAAATCGTCCGGTTCGGGCAGTAGTGAGATGGCCAGATAGCCGTTGGAGGTCATGTCGAAGAAGTAGCCGGGCTGTCCGGATACGCCGTGGCGTTCGATCATGTGCAGCACCAGCTCGTTCTCGTCGAGCACGCTGGGCACGCGCAGCAGTACGTTCCATCCGCCTTCGGCACGCAATACGCTGACGAGACCTTGCTCGTCCGCGTCGAGCATGCCATGCAGTGCTTTGAGATTGCCGCGCACACGTTCCTGCACGCGCGCGGTCTGCGATGGCGCCGCTTCAAGCAGTGCGGGAATTTGTTTGCGACGATCTCGCTCATGGGCAGATAGTCGTCGGCGATCACGTCGAGACGACGCTTGGCTTCCGTCACGTCTTCTGCCGGTCCGGACACTTGGATCCAGCCGACTTTGGCATGCGGTGCGGCGAGCATTTTCGAAAAACCGTCCAACGCGAATGTGAGCGCGCCACGCTCCCCCGCGAGTCGTGCATTGCCTTCGAATGGTTCCAAATCGTAATCGTAGAACACTTCGTCGGCGATGATGGCCACGTCGTGGTCCCGGCACAGGCGGACGATCGCCTCGCGTTCGACGGTTGACGTACGAACCGGTCGGATTGTTGGGGTTGATGAGCACCAGCGCGCGGATGCGATTGCCGTCCGGGCCTTCCAGCGCGGTTTTCAGTTCGGCCACGTCGATGTACCAGGAGCCGTCGAATCGTTGCTGGTATTCGATCATGTCGACGCATTCGAGGCGTGCGATCGATTCGATGAGCGGATAGCCGGGTTTCGGTGCGAGCACGGCGTCACCGGCATCACACAGCAGTTTGATAAGCCACGAGTAGGCTTCGGAAGTTGAACTGAGGATGTACAGGTCGTCCGGCGAGCAATGGCCGATTTCCTGCATGTCAAGGAACGCGGCCAGCGCCTCACGCGCGTAGCGTTGGCCGCGCGGGTCGGCGGAGTAGATGTCCGGCACAAGATCCGGAGCCAGCGCGTGCCGTGTCGGATTGGAGTCGTTGAGCTTGCCGAGCGGTCTGCCGGCTGTTTTGGCGGTGGCTTCCGCCTTGGCGATGGGATTGAGCTCACTGATGTCGACTCTTGAGGAAAAACGCATGCTCTCCACCCTACTCCATGGACTGCCGTCTTCCATCTGCGGCACATGGAACAACGAAAAAGGCCGTCCGATTCGTCGGACGGCCTTGTGACAACCTAATCGGTCAACACATCACTTCTGCTTGGTGCTCGCGTAGTATGCGGCGCCGATGATGCCGGCCTCGTTGTGCAGCTTGGCTGCGACGATCGGGGTCTTGATGTCGATGTACGGCAGGAACTTCTCGGAGACGCGGGACACGCCACCGCCGACGACGAACAGCTGCGGGTCGAAGTAGAACTCCATGAGGGAGTAGTACTTGGTCAGGCGCTTCGCCCACTTCTTGTAGCCCATGTCGAGCTTCTCGCGGATGGAGGATGCGGCGTACTTCTCCGCGTCGCCCTTGCCCTTGAGCAGTTCCAGATGGCCGAGCTCGGTGTTCGGAATGAGCTCGCCGTTGAAAATCAGTGCGGTGCCGATGCCAGTGCCCAGCGTGGTGGCGATGACGAGGCCATCCTGGCCCTTCGCGGCGCCGAACTGCTGCTCGGCAAGACCGGCGGCGTCAGCGTCGTTCACCACGGTGACCGGACGACCGCAAGCTTCGGAGAACACTTCGGTGACGTCCACGCCGACCCAGGACTGGTCCAGGTTGGCCATGTAGCCAAGCTTCTCGCCCACATGAATCGGAGCCGGGAAGGCGATGCCGACCGGAGCGGACTCCGGAACTCGAAATGCTCGAGCTGCTGGCGAACGATTTCGCCGACGGCCTTCGGAGTGGACACCTCCGGGGTGAGGATCTTCAGACGCGGTTCGGCGAACTCGCCCTTCTCGAGGTTAACCGGGGCGGCCTTAATGCCGGAGCCACCAATGTCAACGCCGAATGCCTGTGCAGTCTCAATCATCTTCAACCTCTCTATCAAGGTATGTTATGGGTGTATTCGAACCGGTACGTATTATGGTAACTCGCAACATGCCCAAAATCGCGCGCGACATGCACAAATGGTGAGAACGATTGCACAAATTGTAATACTTAACCGAGTAAATATTTCATCGTCTGTTTGCAACGATTCGTCCCACGTCGGTAGAGGCTCCGACGTGGGACGAATCGTCAATCGCGTGATCGCCGCGCGTGGGAAACGCGTGGGCCACGGTGTTACTTCAGCGGCGGCATCGGCTGCCATTCCGGATCATGCAGCAGCTTGCGCGAATCCCACCATCCCTTGGCGATCTGAACGATGCCGGTCTTGAAATGCTCGCGGTCCACCATCGTCAGTCGAATCACTTCCTTGACCGCGGTCAGCACCGTACCCAGGCCGAACAACAGCGGACGGTAATCGCCGTACGTCATGAAGTATCGGGCCATGTAGCCGCGGTTGCGCATGATGTGGTAGCGGTTCATGTCGGAAGTGGAGTTGAGCTGGCGCACGCCGGCGATGTCCCAATTGCCGATCTCGCGCGTACGGCGCAGCACCACGTCGGGCACGACGATCGGATTGGTGACCTTGCTGGCACGATAGCCGTACATCGTGTCGTCCCAATAGATGAAGAAACGCGGGTCGGGCAGACCGATCTTCTCGACGATGTTGCGGCGGAACAGGCCGCCTTCGAAGCACAACGTGTCCATCACGCGATAGCCAGCCGGGCCGAACGCAGCCGGTGCGATCGGGTTCGGAATGCCGAGCGGGACGATGAAATCGTACTGCCAGTAGAACGGACCGCCATCATAGTCGTAGCGGCTTCCCTGAATCACGTCTGCCGATCGGTCCACTTGGCCAAGCGCTCGATGCCTTCCGGCATGACGGCGACGTCGTCGTCCATGACCCAGAACCATTCGGCACCCAGCTCGTACGCCTTCTTCACGCCTGCGGAGAAACCGCCCGCACCACCGAGGTTGTCGGTCTGCGGCGCGTAGACCACGCGGTTCTCGTTGCCGGACAGGTCGGCCACGGTGGTGCCCCACTGCGCGGTGAGTTTGGCGCTGAATTCTTCGACCATGCCATGGGTCTTGTCGCTGTGCTCGTTGTCCACGACGATGATGCGCCACGGGGCGACGGTAAGCTTCTCGATGGATTCGAACAGGGTGGCGAGCAGCTGCTGGCGCTTGTAGGTCACCACGACGATAGCCAGCTTTTCGATGGTCTTCTTCGCAACTTGCTTTTCAGTCATACGTTCCATTCTTGCACCGGCCCTCAACCACACATCGGCCATGTTCGATATGGAGCCGAGCACGGGCATAATCCGCGACAAATATGGACAGAACCTTGCACGGCACGAACTTGTTTGCCATAATGAACCGCGTATGCAGGGGAATCCGTATGACGGATTGAGATGGGCGTGGACGTCCGAACCCTTTGAACCTGATGGTTGACACCAGCGTAGGGAGGCATGGCCATATGGCTGATGTGATTTCCGTAACCAATTCCGATTCCGCGTTCGACGCTTCGAAGGGCGTCACGCGAACCAATCTTCCCCCATTCGCGCAGCGGCTGCGCAAAGCCGCCGACCTCGTATGGGAGGAAGGCTACAGGCAGCCGTTCATCCGCGAACTGGGCGAAGGCACTCTGCCGCGCGAGAAGTTCGCGTTCTATCTGCTGCAGGATTTCCGTTATCTTAACGACTACGCCAGAGTGCATGCTTTGGGACTGGCCAAAACAGACGATCCTGAGATCATGGCGTTCATGCTCAACGTGCAGAACGGCGCGTTGAATGTGGAGTCGACCGTGCACCGCACGTATCTGGCCAGCTACGGCATCACCGACGAGCAGATGAACAACGTGCGCCAGTCGGCGTTCGCCCGCGCGTACACGTCGAACATCCTTTCCATCGCCTATGGCAAGGACATCCTCGACATTCTCGTGGCCGTGCTCCCCTGCGCCTGGGTGTATGCGGATTACGGATATCGTCTTGCCCATGAATTCGCCGACACGCTCGATGTGAACCAGTACAAGAGCTGGGTGGACATGTACAAGACCGACGAGTTCTGGCAGGGTTCGGCTTGGCTGATCGAGCATATCGAAAAACTCGCCGCCGAGGTGAGCGAGGAACGTAAGCAGGAGCTGGTCGATATTTTTGTGACCGGCGTTGAGAACGAGTACATGTTCTGGTCCAGCGCGTACGACATGCAGTACACGTGGAAGCCCGAATGGGATCAGGAGAGCTGATTCTCCGGCACGCTCTCTTCCGATTGTTTATTTCCATATGAAGCGGCCCGCCTTCCGATTGGTTCCGGAGGGCGGGCCGCTTCTCATATAACGTTCGGCTCGCTATTCGCGCACGAGACGAATGTGCTCCACGTCGTCACGCTGGGAACGACGGTAGAGCACGAAACGGTTGCCGATGACCTGCACGAGTTCCGCGCCAAGCTGTTCGGCGAGACCTTCGCCGGCCTCCTTGGCGGTCAGACCGGAACCGTCGAGCACGGAGCATTTGATGAGCTCGCGCTTCTCGATGGTCTCGTCCGCCTGTTTGACGGCGTTTTTTCGCTCAGATCGTTCTTGCCGACCTGGATGAGCGGATTGAGTTTGGTGGCCAGGCCGCGCAGCTGCTTGACCTGCTTTTTGGTAAGTGCCATATGTGTTCCATTCCTATCTACAAATACCCGCTCAAGCCTAGCGTGAGGACGGTATTTGCCCATCCGCCCGCAACGCACCGGTCATAACAGCACGCCCAGCACGACCAGTGCGACGAGATAGACGAGCACCACGATCGCCACGGCCACGTCCATGCCGGTGACGCGCATGACACGCCAATGCGTGCGCGTCGCACCTTCCTCATAGCAGCGCGCGTCCAAGGCGAGGCTCAGGTTGTCGGCGTGGCGGATGGCTGCGGCGAAGACCGGCACGACGACCGCCACCATCGCTTTGATGCGTACTACGAACGAACCTGTTTCGACGCTCCCGCCGCGCGCCGACTGCGCGTCGATGATTGCTTTCGTTTCCACACCAAGCGTCGGTAGGAAACGCAGGGCGAGGCTCATCACCAATGCCGTCTCCTGCGTGTGCAGACCGAATCTGGCGAACGGTGACAGCAGCGATTCGAACGCGTCGGTCATGGCGGTCGGTGTGGTGGAGGCAAGGAACATCGCTCCGATGACGATGACCACGGCGAACCGACATGCGTAGAGTAGGGCGATGCGGATGCCGTCATCGGTGATGGGAATCGGCCCGAGGCTCGCCACCGTGGTACCGGTGCGCACGAAGAAGATGTTCAGCAGGCCGCAGAAAACGAACAATGCCAGGAACACACGCACGGAAGCGGCCAATCGGCCTACATTGATGCGTCCGGCCGCGGCGATCACGCCGGTGAACACCACGGCAAGCAGCAATTGCCAGAATGAGCCGATGGCGAACGCGGAGAACATGAGCGCCAATGCGGACAGCATGCCCACGCGCGGATCGAGGCGTTCCAACAGGGTCCGCCGCTCCCCCACGGTCGCGGTGTCCGAGCCGGCGGCGTCCACGGATGGTTCCGCATCCGGCTCCTCTTCGCAGGTGGCTTTCACTGTGGATTCCGTGGATTCCTTAGAGTCCGCACGTTTCGCCGGCTTGCCCAATATGATGGTACGGTCGGCAAGCTCGTCCACTTCATCCTGCGAATGCGAGATGAGCAGTATGGTCACGCCGCGTGATTTGAGCCCGTGGATGAGCCCGTGCACGCGTGCGGCGGCCTCCTCGTCAAGACCTGCGGTCGGCTCGTCCAGAATCAACGCTTTCGGCTCGCATGCAATCACGCCGGCGATCGCCACCAGTCGCTGCTGGCCGCCCGACAGGTCGAACGGCGAACGGTCTCGCAGATGTTCGATATGTAGCAGCCGCATGGCCTGCATGGCGCGTTCCATCGCCTCGGACGTATCCAATCCCAGGTTGGAAGGCCCGTATGCGACGTCTTCGGCCACGGTGTCGGCGAACAGCTGCCGTTCCGGATGCTGCATGACGTAGCCGACCGTACGGCGCAGCCTCGTACGGTTTTTGCGATTGAGGGGCTTCGTTCCGCCGTTCGCCTTCGCAGTGGCCACGGCGATGCCGTCGATGACGATCGAGCCTGTCGTGGGTTTCTCCAACGCGCACAGCATGCGCGCCAATGTGGTTTTGCCGGCGCCATTGCGTCCCATCAACGCCACTGTCTCGCCTTTGCCGATGCTGAACGACAGGTGGTTGAACACGTCACGTTCGGCGTCCACGTAACGATACGATATGTCGCGTGCTTCGATGAGCGTTTCGGCGGACTCATCATCAATGCGTTTCGGCAGGCCCACCGATTGAACCGGCATCCGAAGCCGCTCGTCGGCAGGGCCATCGCCTACGATGTGGCCTGCTTCCAGCTGAATCACACGGTCGGCATGTTCCAACTCGTCCGCATGGTGCGTGACGAGAATGATGGTGGTGCCGCGGTCCTGGAGTTCGTCCAGCACCCGCATGATGTCGGCGCGCCCTTGCGGGTCGAGCATGGCGGTCGGCTCGTCGAGCACGAGCACATCGGAATCCATCGCCAGCATGCCGGCGATGGCGATGCGTTGTTGTTGGCCGCCGCTCATGCGCGTCGGGTTGGAAGCGCGATAGTCGCTCATATCCACGGCGTCCAGCGAACCGGAGATGCGCAGGCCGATCTCATCATGCTCAATCGCAAGATTCTCCGGTCCGAACGCCACGTCGTCTTCGGTGACGGTGGTGACGATTTGGTCTTCGGGATGCTGGAACACCGCGCCTATGCCGCAACGGGCGGTTCGATACTCGTCGGCGTGCGCGCCGGACTCGTCGAACACCACATTGCCTGACAATGCGACATATCCCTCATCGGGAGCCACCAGTCCGGCGATGACACGTGACAGCGTGGATTTGCCCGAACCGTTCGGCCCCGTCAGACAGATGCGTTCGCCACGGCGGATGTCAAGGCTCACACCGTCAAGCGCCCATGTCGCGCCGCCATCATAGGTGAATCGCACATCGCGTAGCGTTATGATCGGCGCATTGGTCGTAACCATAAAATCTTCCTTCACCAGCACTGTATGGAATTCTCGGGGAAAACAAGACGGAGGAACCCTCCGGTGGATGCGGACGGTCCCTCCATGTTCATTTCAATGGGAACAAACGAAGCTCAACGGTTCAGCAGGTTGGAGATCGGCTTGTAGATCAGGAACGTGACCACGCCGTGGATGGTGAACTTCAACGCGTTGAACGGCAGGAGCGCCGGCACTATAAGCGCCACGACCTGCGCGGTGGTCATGTGCGCGTAGAACGGCGTGACGATGATGTTGCCGACGATGGCGACGGCGAGCGCCACGACAGCGCCGACGATGATGCCGATCAGCGCGCCCTTGCGCGTCTTGTTCTTTTTGTAGATGAGCGATGCCGGCACGGACAGGGCCAATGCCACGAGCACGGCCATCAGGGTGCCCCATGGGTTGGTGAACAGGTGCGGCACGAAGCCGAGCACGCTGACGATGACGGCTGCGGCCGGTCCGAACGCGAAGCCCGCGACGAGGCAGACGATGCCGGATGGGTCGTATTTGAGCCACTGCACGCCTGGGATGATCGGGAATTCGATGAAGCTGACGGCCATGGACAGCGCCACGAACAGCGCGTACATGGCGATGCGTTTGGTGGACCAGCGGCCGGAGTCGGCGACGCCTGTGGAGTGCGCGTTGTCCGGACGGGTCATCGGTTTGTCTGCGGCCTGATCAGCTGCGGTATTGGAGGTATTGCTAGGAGAGGATACACTCATGTTGAGCTCCGTTTCTTCCATCCGGACTGTAACCGTTGGCCCCGGATTCTCACCGGATCAGCCGCTTTCGCGGGTCGCGGGCTTCGGTATGGGGCCGTTATGAATGCCGGTCGTGCCGTTACCGCCAGTAAGGATTTTCACCTTCCCTGAAACTTGCTTGTCCATATATACGCCCGCCATGCGATATGCGCAACCTGCGTTCCGTTTTCGTCTTGCGATTCGGAACGCAGTCTGCGCACGCCGCGACAGCGGGCATGTTATGACAGCAGGCCGAGCAGATCGTCCTTGCTGAGCGTGCCGACGCCGCCGGATGCGGTGCCGTCGGTGAATTGGCGCGCAGCTCGTTTTTCTTTTCCTGCAGTTTCAGAATGCGTTCCTCGATGGTGTCTTTGGCCACGATCTGGTATACGTTCACGTCCTGGGT
>ENA-OPYV01000055-OPYV01000055.1-human-gut-metagenome-genome-assembly--contig:-NODE-55-length-32899-cov-2.978305_pt1 | contig 32899 bp, 40 predicted proteins | sample MGYA00242474_ERZ504485 | MGnify/ENA primary metagenome ERZ504485 (study PRJEB26092, sample SAMD00036263) | human gut metagenome | host: Homo sapiens | study: EMG produced TPA metagenomics assembly of...
GGCTTGGCAAGTGGCGTGAATGCGGTACGGGATGGGATCGGCAATGCCGGGAACCATATAGCCCACAAAAATGTCCGGAACCACGCAGCCAAACAAAAGGCATTGCGGTCGCGCACGCTATTGGCTAGCGCACCGGTGCGCTCCAGCAAACGCTCCGTCTGAGCGATATGAATGTTCCAGCTTGGCATAGCCCACCCCCATAAAACCTGGATAACTATACCATCACGGCAAAAGCCGCGCGGGCGGCTACGCACGCTCTACGCAGCAACTATTCCGCAGCGCCGCTCTCGGTTCCATACGACGACACCGGCGCCTCGACCACATGGTGATATCGATCGATATAGATGGCGCGGGCACCCAGGCGCCGCACCAAATCCTGATGATGCGTACTCATCAAAACCGTCTTACCGGCAGCAACGTAGGCCAGCAAAAAGTTGACTACGATGTCGCACGAGTCCTCATCGAGCCCGTTGGTGGGCTCATCGAGCACTAGGATATCGGGGTTCATCGATACGACCGCCGCCAGCGCAACGCGTTTCTTTTGCCCGCCCGAAAGCTGATAGGGCGAGGCATCGACCAGATCGGCAACCTGGAACAGCTCCATGGCATCGCGGACGCGGCGCTCGAGCTCGTCTGTCGGCAGCCCCATCTGCGCGGGACCAAAAGCAACTTCCTCGCCCACCGTGGCACAGAACAGCTGGGCGTCGGCATTCTGGAACACAAAGCCCACGCGCTGATGAAAACGCTGAGCGGCTGCGGAATCCTTGAGATATGCTGCATCGATCACGTGCCCGTCAAACAGGTACGCACCCGCGTCCGCTAGTTCAAGACCGTTAATAAGGCGCATGATCGTCGTCTTGCCACAACCGTTAGGACCAAGCAGGGCAACGAGTTCACCACGATCGACCTGCAGCGAAACGCCGTCGACCACCGTATGCCCCGTATATGAGAACACCACGTTGCGCAGCTCGATGAGCGGCGCGGCCTCGCCGCCCGCACCGTTCGTGCCCGCCGCACTATTCATATCGATCGTCAAAACGTCGCCCTTCCCTATTTGCATCCCCAGCAAGAACCAGCAGCGCCTACAGCACGGCGCACAACACTGCCAGCAGTGCCACGCCGGCCGCATAGACCGCATCGCGCCAGCCAAACCCGGCGCGCGCGGGCGCCGGATACGCACCGGCAAAGCCACGGCAAAGCATAGCCTCGTCCATCGCGTGGCTACATTCCATCGCCTTGATAAACGTCATGCCCATGATACCCGCCAGCGAGTCGGTGCGCGAAAACCCGCAGCGCACGACCCACACTGCGCAGCATGACCGATTCGCACAGATCGTGCGCCGTGCGTCCCAGCACTTCGATATGCTTGAGCGCCATATCAAACGTAAAGATGACCTCGTCGGGCAGCTGTAGCGTCTTGAGCGCCGCCGACATGCGGCTCCAGGTGAGCGTCCACGAACGCCCAGCACGAACGACACGTTAATGACGTCTTGAGCGCGATCTTGAGCATGCGCCCGCGGCAGAAGCGCCCAGCAGCAGGGCAGGCAGTGCCAGAACCACCGCAAGCCCCGTGGCGCCGAGCGCCGGTACAAAGGTCGCACGCAGCCGCGTACGGGGCGCACGGCAACGAGCACCAGCGCGATGGCCGCCATCAACATGAGGTACAGCGGGCTCTGCGTCAGACACACGCACAGGACGCAAACGAACATCCCCACCAGGCGCACCGGAGCCGAAACGCAAGAAAGGGCGCGGTCGACCATCGACCCGCCCTCGTGCGCGCCTCCACCCAGGCGAACCCGCTTAAGCAGGCTCGCCAGGTGCAGGACATTCTTTTGCATCACACGATGCCGAGCCCCCGCGGCTCGTAACGCTCCTCAGCCGCAAGCCAACTAGGCAGCTCGGCTATTGCCATGAGCACCGCTTTCCTTGACCGTCAGCGAGACCAGGCGGAATGTGATGGTGAGCACCGCCACGCCAATCACGCCCGAAAGAATATACATCGCAGCCTGGCCGGCAAAGCCAAGGCCCTGCTCCTCGGAATAGGCCTGCAGATAATCGCCCGTGGGCAGGGCGTCGGCAAAGGTCGGGGTGTCGAGGCCGACCGAAGCCTGCAGGCTGTCGTCGCCAGCCCCCTGAACGGCGGTCGCGGCGCCCTCGGCGTCCCACTCACCCCAGGCGTCACCGGTGGCGAGCAAGCCGAGCGGCGTAGCCACGACAAGCACGGCGACCAGAATGAGCGTGGGAATCAGGGAAGTCTTCTTGGCGGTACCATCGGCGGCAAGCTGGCCATCGGCGGCTTCGGGGCCGACGATAATGCTCGGCGCCGTCTTCTTAATGAAGCCGTAGATGGCGGCCGTCGCCACGCCCTCGATCACGCCGGCAACCAGCATATGCGGGATCAACATGGCCGGAATAGCCACGGACAGCGGGAAGGGGCAGTACAGAGGGGCGCCCGAAGCGTTGGTGAAGAGCATCGGCTGAATACCAAACTCGATTGCCGCGCACAGGGCCGCCAGGCACAGGCCGACCCAACCGCTCACGATGGCAGAAACCGAGGTGCCCCAGCTCTTGTCGTGCAGACGGCTGTTGAGCGCACGGAACACGATAGCAGCGACAAACGGCAGCACAAAGGCCATGTTAAAGCAGTTGGCGCCAAACGACAGAACGCCGCCGTCGCCAAACAGCAGCGCCTGCAGCGCCAGAGCGACCGAGACAGCGATAGCCGCGGCCTCGGGGCCCAGCAGCAGCGCGATGAGTGCGCCGCCGACGGCGTGACCAGTGGTACCGCCGGGCAGCGGAACGTTGAACATCATGAGCAAGAAGGAGAATGCGGCGCAGATGCCCAGGAACGCCATATGCTCGCGATCGAGCGTGGCGCGCACCTTTTTGATGCAGTGAACCCATACGGGCACCATCGCCACCGCCATAACGGCATCGGTCTGCGGGGACAGGTAGTTATCTGGAATGTGCATATACGCCTCCCGGTTGCCGGCACATGGGATTGCAGCGCCGCTTGAACCATTTCATCAGTGTTACGAGCTAGATGATTCGTAACACGCCGCAGGCTATGATAGCAAAACGGCGCGCCGCCACAAAAGCAGCACGCCGTTTTGTAATGCGCGTGTCATATATGCAGGGTCAGCGATGCCTTATTCCGAACACCGCGGTCGCGCAGAGCTCCGCAGCAACCGCCATCAGGCCCTACGCCCCCCATCGCAAGCCCTAGCCGCGGACCTCGCCGTTTACGCCTTTGCATACCTTGGTGACAATCTTCTGGTGCGCTTTCTCGACCTCTTTCGCTGGTAAGCGTGCGGTCATCGGAGCGATACGTAAGCGCAAAGGCCTGGACTTTTTGCCCGCTCCGATGCGGATGGGATCGCGGTAGACATCGAACAGGCGCACGCCCTCGAGCAGCTTGCCGCCGGCACTCGTAATACGACGCTCAAGATCCTCGCAGGTCACAGTGTTGTCGACCACGATAGCAAGGTCGTGCTCAACGGCCGGGTACTGCGAGAACTCACGGTAGTTCTCCTGGTTGCGGGCGCCTTGATCAGCTTGTCCAGGTCAAGCTCAAAGGCAACGACAACCTCGTCGATGCCGCAGCTCGCGCGCCTCGGGGGTGGATCTCGCCGACCCAACCCAGCACGGTGCCGCCGGACAGAACCTCGGCCGCACAACCCGGCTGCAAAAAGGCATAGCCCTCGCCCTCGACGGGACGGAAGCGAACCTTCTCGATGCGCAGCTGGGCGAGCAGCTCCTCGACGATACCCTTGCCAAAGAAGAAACGCAGTTACGGTACTTCATGTTCCAAGACTGCTCGCTCCACTGGCCCGAGAGCACACCCGCGACGGACTTGGTCTCCTTGGGCAGGCTGGCGTTCTCGCGACCGTGGAACAGGCTGCCGACCTCGTACAGGTGCACGTTGGGCGTACCGTGCGCCTCGTTGTAGGCCACGGACTGCAGCAGGCCCGGCAGCAGCGAACGACGCATCTCGGTCTGCTCGGCCACCAGCGGGTTCATGAGCACCACGGGGCAGCCGCGACCCTCGGTGGGCATGCCGATCTTCTCCAGGTCGCCCGGGGCGCAAAGCCAAAGGTCGTGGTCTCGTTGAGGCCGCAGGCGCGCAGGATCTCGCCGACCTTGCGGGTGAGCTTCTGCTCGCGGGTCAGGCCGCCGATGTGGTTCTTGGCAGCCGGGATGGTCGCCGTCACACGGCCCATGCCCCATAGGCGCAGGACCTCCTCGATCAGGTCAATCTCGCGCGGCAGGTCGGGACGGAAGCTCGGCGGGGTAACCATAAAGTCCTCGCCGTCGCGCTCGACGGTGCAGCCCAGACGGGTAAGCGAACGCTCGATAAAATCGGGCTCGATGTCGGCACCGCAGATGGCATGCACGCGGGCCAGGCGCAGCTTGATGCTGTCGATGGTCTTGGGCGCGGGGAAAACATCGACATAGCCGGGAGCAACCTCGCCGCCGGCGATCTCCTCGATGAGCGCGCAGGTAACGTTGGCGACATCCACGCAGCCAGTCTCGTCAACCTGGCGCTCAAAGCGAATGGAGCGTCGGAGATCAGCGACAGATCGCGGCTGGTGTGCGAGGTGCGACCGGCGTTGAAGCAAGCGCTCTCGACCATCACGTCGACGGTGTCGTCCTCGATCTCGGAATCCATGCCGCCCATAACGCCGGCCAACGCCACGGGGCGCTCGCCGTCGGTGATAAGGCCCATGCCGGCGTCGAGCACGCGCTCTTCGCCATCGAGCGTCGTGAATTTCTCATCCTGCTGGGCGGCGCGAACCACCACGCGGCGGTGCATCGCGCTCGGCAAAGGTGTCCAGGTCAAAGGCGTGCAGCGGCTGACCGGTGAGCATCATCACATAGTTGGTGATGTCGACGATATTGTTGTGCGGGCGCACGCCCAGGGCGTTAAGGCGCTTGACCATCCAGTCGGGCGAGGGGCCGACCTTCACGTTACGTACGATGCGGGCGACGTAGCGGTCGCACAGGCCCTCGTCGGCAATCTCGACGGAAAGCTCGTCGTCGGTCGCGCGGCCGGTCTCGGCCTTGATGGCGGGCAGCTCAACGTGGAAATCGCGGTCGAAGATGGCGCCGGTCTCGCGGGCCATGCCGATCATGGACAGGCAGTCGGGGCGGTTGGGCGTGATCTCGCAGTCGAGCACAGTGTCGCTCGAACCCACGTACTCGGCAAACGGCATGCCGCAGGGCGTATCCTCGGGCAGGATCATAATGCCGGAGTGGTCGCCGCCCAGGCCGAGCTCGCGTGCGGAGCAGTTCATGCCCATGGACACGACGCCGCGGAGCTTGCTCTTCTTGATTTTGACGTCGCCGGGAAGCACGGCGCCGATCATGGCCGTGACGATGTGGTCGCCGGCCTCGAAGTTCTGCGCGCCACAGACGATCTGCAGCGGAGCGGGGTTGCCGTCGGCGCGAGATTCTTGTCACCCACGTCGACCGAGCACACATACATATGGTCGCTATCGGGGTGCGGGGTCTTGGTGAGCACCTTGCAGTCACCACGTGGTCGAAGGACTCGCCCACGGTGTCGATCGCCTCGACCTCGGTGCCGGTACGGATATATTCGTCCGAAAGGGTCTTGGGACTCCGGAATATCGATCATGGTCTTGAGCCAGTCGTAAGAAACGCGCATGTAGCTCTCCTAGTTCTCAATCTCCGCATAGGGAGGAAATATCAAATGAAGACGTTCGCCTTAGGGTTGTCCAGGTGCCCCAGGTTGTCGTGAAAGAGGAGCGACGCGTACTAAAGGTACGCGAGCGACGGTTTGAACGCCAAGATGGGGTGCCTGGGCAAGCCTAAAATTGGTTCAGGAAGCGCATATCGCCTGTCATGAGCGTTCTGAGGTCCGGCAGGTCGTAGCGCAGGGCCGCGACGCGCTCGGCGCCAATACCAAAGGCGAAGCCGGTGTACTTCTCGGGGTCGATGCCGCAGTTGATCAGGACGTTGGGGTCGACCATGCCGCAGCCCAAGATCTCGATCCAGCCGCTGTGCTTGCAGAAGTTGCAGCCCTTGCCGCCGCACACGTGGCAGCTCACGTCCACCTCGCAGCTGGCTCGGTGAAGGGGAAGAAGTGCGGGCGGTAACGCGTCTTGCGATCCTCGCCAAACATGCACTTAACAAAGTAGTCGAGCGTGCCCTTCAGGTCGCCAAAGGTGATGCCCTCGTCGACGACCAGGCCCTCGATCTGGTTGAACTGCGGCAGGTGGCAGGCATCGGCCGTGTCGGGACGGTAGACGGTGCCCGGGCAGATCATGTAGATGGGCGGCTTCTGCGACTCCATGGTGTGGATCTGCACGCCCGAGGTCTGGGTGCGCAGCAGCACGTCGGACTCGCCGTGGGCGTGAGCCTCGGGGTGCGCGACGCTGCCGGGGTTGTTGTCGACCACGTAGAAGGTATCGCGGGCCGAGCGGCTCGGGTGATCCATGGGAGCGTTGAGCGCGGTGAAGTTGTAGTAGGAGGTGTCGACCATGGGGCCGGACTCGACGGTGTAGCCGATGCCGCAGAAGATGTCCTCGGCCTCCTCGATGATTTGCTTGATCAGGTGCTGGTGGCCGATCTGCGGACGGATGCCCGGCAGCGTGATGTCGACGGCGTCGTGCTCCAGTGCGCGCTTGAGGGCGGCGGCCTTCATCTCGGTGTTGCGCTCGTCGAGCATGCCCTCAATCAGCTGGCGCATCTCGTTGGCTCGCTTGCCCATCACGGGACGATCCTCGGGGGCGAGCTTGCCCATCATGCGCATCAGCCGGTGATGCGGCCCTTGCGGCCGAGCAGCTCAACGCGCGCAGCCTCGAGCTTGGCTGCGTCGTCGGCGCTGCGACGAGCTCCTTGGCCTCTTCCTCGAGTTTGACCAGATCATCAATCAGACTCATGTCTTCCCTTTCGTCTCTCGCGCTCTCCGTTTGCCGAGGCGGCTGCCACCGTCTGGCTGTTGTGAAACGCGGCCCGGTCGGTAATAAAAAACCGCCCTCGGGCATGTGCATTGCCCAAGGACGGGTTGAATTCCGCGGTACCACCTTGTTTGACCCGGCGGATGTCTGGCCCGCCGCGCCCACTCTGTGCCCCTTGTCGCGAGGCTCACGGCTTCCCTACTGGGGCTTCGCCGCCGCTGGCCGCGTGCCCGTTGAGGTCGCTGCTCGGGAGTGAACGCTTGGCCCTTGTCACCGCAGGAAGGCTCGCAGCCCATGACCTTCCCTCTCTTGCCGGCGACGCGGCGGGCAAAACCCTCTCCGTCAACGCATTGGGCTATAGGATAACACATTTCGCGAGCACATCGCCGCGTTCCGTTTTGTTCGCACTGGGTACAAGGCAGGTAGCTGTGCAAACTGGCCGCACGCCCACCCGTGGCGTCCGGTCTGCGAGATCAAGGATATAGGTATGGGAAAGAAGTACGATAAGAAGGCCAAGCCCGCGGCGGGCAAGACGCCCAAAGGTATCAAGGTCGATAAGGCCGTCAAAAAATTCCGCAAGCTCGAAGGCAAACTGTGGACCCGCGAGTACCTGCTCAAGATTGCCGAGTTCGATGGAGCGACGATTGCTCCTGCCAACGGCGCAGCAGCGCGTGCCGACGCCATGGGCACGCTTGCCGGCGAGCATCACAAGCTGCTGACCAGCGAGAAGTCCGTTGAGCTCGTACGCTCGTTAGCACGCGAGACCGTCGCCGGCGGCAAAATCGACGACCCTCAGCTGCTCGACGAGATCCGTGTGCTCGGCCGCGATCAACGTGAGGCCAGTGCCATCCCCACCGAAGAAGCCGAGGCCTGGACCAGGCTCACCTGCGAGGCGGACGCCGTGTGGCACAAGGCCAAGGCAGCCAACGACTGGGCGAGCTTTGAGACCTATGTGGATAGAATCGTCGCCCAACTTAAGCATCAGGCCGAGCTCATGGACCCCAAGCGCGATCCATACGACGTTTGGCTCGACCAGTACGAGCGCGGCCTTTCCGCCAAGAGCTTCGACGCGTTTTGCGACGAGGTCAAGGCCACGGTCGTGCCGCTCGTGCACGCCATCGGCGAGCGCGGCCAGCAGCCGGCTGCCGACTTTTTGCACGCCCACGTGCCCGAGGCTGCCCAGCGCGCCATGAGCTTCGACCTTATGAAGCTTGTCGGCCTGGACCTGGACGACACCACGCTTGCCTTTACCGAGCATCCGTTTAGCGAGGGCTTTGCCGTGGGTGATGCGCGCATCGCGACGCACATCTACGAGGACGACTGCATCTCCAACGTCTACAGCATCATCCACGAGGCGGGGCACACCATGTACGAGCTGGGCGTCAATCCCGCCTATGCGCGTACCTGCCTGGAGGGCGGCACCTCCATGGGCATCCACGAGAGCCAGAGCCGCTTTTCGAGAACACCGTGGGCCGCAGCCGCGCCTTTATGGGACCGCTGCTCGAGGTGCTGCGCCGCCACGCGCCCGAGGTCTACGACGACGTCGACGAGGACACGCTCTATCGCGCCGTGAACATCGCGCAGCCGTCGTTGATCCGCACCGAGGCCGACGAGCTCACCTATCCGCTGCATATTATGGTGCGCTACCAGATCGAGCGCATGCTGTTTGCCGGCGAGGCTGCGGCCAAGGACATCCCCGCGCTTTGGAATCGCTTTATGGACGAGTACCTGGGCATTCCCGTTCCCGACGACACGCACGGCTGCCTGCAGGATACGCATTGGAGCGGCGGTTCGTTTGGCTACTTCCCCACGTATGCGCTGGGTAGCGCCTACGATGCCATGTTTGTGCCGGCCATGTGCCGCGACGGCGTCGACCTTACCGGTGCCTGCGCGAGCGGCGACTTGGCACCCGTCCGCGCGTGGCTGGGCGAGCACATTTGGCAGTGGGGCCGCGCCAAGGACGCGCCGGAACTCATCAAGGGTGCCTGCGGCATGGATTTTGACGCCCGCTACTACTGCAGCTACCTGCAGGACAAGTTCACCACGCTGTACGAGCTGTAAGGATTGACCAGCACGCCATCGCCAACGCCAACCATGTTGACGCCAATGTCTTGGCAACGTCAGCGAAAACGCCCTAAGCGAGCAAGGTGACGTGAAATGAAAGGGCGCTGACCTTCTGGTCGCGCCTTGAAATTGAGCGTCAGATTGCCGCTTGGGGCCGTTTGCAGCGTCGAGCAGCTACGCGGTTTGGTAAAACCGCGTAGCTATAAAGCCTCGAGTGCGTTGGCGATGCGCTTCATGGCGGCATCGGCGGATGCTTGGTCGGGCGCCTCGGCCAGCACGCGGATAACCGACTCGGTTCCGCTCTTGCGCACGAGCACGCGGCCCTCACCCGCCAGCGACGCCTCGGCCTCGGCGATGGCGGCCTGCACGCCCATGTTCTCGAGCGCGGCGTCCTTGTCCGCCACGCGCACGGCCACCTGCGCCTGCGGTAGCAGCTTGCACGGAGCCGTGAGCTGCGAGAGCGTCTCGCGCTCGGCGCGGATCACTTCCATCACGCGCAGCGAGGTCATAATGCCGTCGCCCGTGCGCTCGATATCGCCAAAGATCGTATGGCCCGTCTGCTCGCCGCCTAGGCTGTAGCCGCCCTCGCGCATCTTGGCATACACGTGACGGTCGCCCACACCGCTGGTCACGGCACTTAGGCCGGCAAGCTCCAACGACTTGATCAGGCCAAAGTTGCTGGCAATCGTCGGAACCACGGTACCGCCCGAAAGGCGACCGTGCTTGTTCAGGTACACGCCGCACACGTACAGGATCTGGTCGCCATCGACCACACGGCCGCGCTCGTCCACGGCTAGGCAGCGGTCGGCATCGCCGTCATAGGCAAAGCCAACGTCCAAGCCCTGCTCCACCACGTGGCGCTGCAGACGCTCCATATGCGTGGAGCCGCAGTCGACGTTGATGTTAAAGCCATCGGGCGCAGCATTGATCACGCGCACGTCGGCGCCCAGCGCGTCGAACACCGGCTTGGCCACCGAGGACGCCGAGCCGTTGGCGCAGTCGATGCCGATCTTGACGCCCTGCAGCGAAAAGTTCGCGCTGGCGATGAGCGAGGCAATGTAGCGGTTGCGGCCCTGCATGTAGTCCACCGTGGCGCCGATGTGGTTGCCCGTGGCCAGCGGCACCTCGCTCTTGCCATCGACGTAGTCCTCGATGAGCTCCAGTACGTCCTCGTCCATCTTAAAACCGTCGCTATTGACGAGCTTAATGCCGTTATCGCAAAACGGGTTGTGGCTCGCGCTGATCATGATGCCGCAATCGAAGCAGCCTTCCACGGTCTGATGTGCTACGCCCGGCGTGGGGATCACGTGCAGCATATAGGCGTCCGCACCGCTCGCGACCAGGCCACTCACCAGCGCCGCCTCGAACATATAACTCGACGACGCGTGTCCTTACCCACGATGCGCGCGCCTTGCGCTCGCGGTTGGCGCCGTAATCACCAGCCACAAAACGGCCAATCTTATAAGCGTGCTCTACCGTCAGCCCAACGTTGGCCTCACCGCGAAAGCCGTCGGTGCCAAAGTACTTCATGCGCTCTCCTTACAAAATAGGGGCGAACAGATTGCCTGTCCGCCCCAAAATGGTACTCGATTATCTGCGCTACCAGAAAAACCCTACGCCGACGCGCTGTCGCGAGCCGCCTGGCATGTAGGAGTCTGACGCAGCGTAAGCGGCTTGTCCCCCGCCTCGGCCGACGTGGTCAGCGTATACGTGATCGTCGTCGTCTCGCCAGCATGCAGGTCAACGGTACCCGAATAGAAGGGGATTCCATGCCACGTAGCGGCGCCAAGACCAAACTGGGTGCCTTCAACCGTAAGGTCACTGATGTCGCCGCCCGTCGGGGCAAACAACGAGACATTCAGACGCTCGTCGTCGCGCGCTGCATCGGGCGCGCTCGCCGCGACGTAATCGGGCAGCTTGCCTGCCTCCTCCTGCGTCATGATGTTCGTCAGGGTAACGGTGATGCGATACGAGCACGTGCCGTCGCCGTTCTTGACGCCCTGGCCAATCTGCGTATCGGCGTCAGATACCAGTCGAGCTTGGAGAAGCTCAGGTTGTTAAAGTAAACGCCGGCAACGGGATCTTCACTCGGGTCATCCGGATCGGGCAGCGAGGCGTCGATGTTCATCTCCTTGATAGCGTTCTGCTCGTCATCGTTTTTCATCCACGCGATCAGGCGGCCCTCTTCGGCACCGCGCTCAACGGCGCTGACAAGCTTCGTAACATCGACATCGCCGATACCGCCAAGGATCTTGTCGAAGGCAGCGCTGGCGACGGATGCAAAGATGCCGTCCGACTCCTCGACCGGATAGTTCCAGTACACATCGTGCATGAGGACCTTTGCGGCGTTGGTGCCGTCGACAACCGTTCCGTCGGGCAGCGACACGTTACCGACCAGGCCCAGCAGATACTGCAGGAACACCGGGGTCGATACCCACGACGCCGTCAACGTCCTGGCCATATTGAGATTTCCACAGCGCGGCGACACGCTGCGAGTTGCGGGGCCAATCAGGCGAATAGGTATTGCCCGAGTTGTACAGGTTACTGTGGTTGCCGAACAGCGCCTCATCCTCTTCGTCGACGCTCTCGACTGCCTCACCCTCGCTGAGTCCAATGCGGGGAACAAACTCGCCAATCGACATCTGGCCGTCGGTGACCGAAATCAGGCCCTGCGAACCGCCAAAGCCGCCGCAGGCACGAATCTCGACGTTGTTCATGGCGTACACAAGGTAGTTGCGCGTCTGGCCGTTGGCGCCGAGCATCTGCGGAAGGACGGGGGCGACCTTCTCCGCCGCGTCAACCGCGCCGTTGAGGGTGGCAAAGCCGTCCTTGGCCTTATCGACCAGCTCGGTCACCTGAGAAATATGAGTATCGCCAATGCCCTGGATCTTCTCGTTGGCGCTCTTGAACACCTTCGAGCTGCTGGAAAGCGAATCGGCGACCGCCTGCAGCGCGGACACGTTAATCATGCCGTCCTGGAACAGCTTGCCGGGCGTGGCCTGCGAAAGGTTATCGGCCATGGGAACCAGCGCATTGCTCGAGACATCGGACAGGGCGTCGATCATGGTGCGGGCCGCATTGATATCGCTGCCATACACCGGGATAAACGAAGCCGCCGTCCACAGCGGGCTCGAGGTCTCCGCCTTCATGCTGTCGCAAAGTTCATCGATCTTCTTCGCGTCGTCAGGCAGCGTCGAAAAATCGCCCGACGTGACCTTGTCCTTAAGGCCACCGACAATCTCGACAGCCTCCTTCGCTTCGCTCTTTACGGTCTTTGCCGAGTTAAGCAGCATAAAGCCGCTTGCGCCAAGCGCAACGAGAAGCACCGCGACTACAGCGGCAATAATGGCGCCGGTGTGACGCTTTTGCGCTCGCCCTTGCGATGGCGATGACGGACCAGACCGTCAGAGGTCGAACTCGACGAAGCGTCGCTACCGTAGTTCAAGCCAAAATCGTAATAATCTTCCTTGGAACCCGAGCCCGCAAACTCGGCACCGCTATCATCCAGGCGGGCGAACGTGCCAGTCTCGGAGGCGCGGTGTAGATCGTGCCAAGGTTACCCGTAAGCCCCGCGCCACCGGCAGAGGGAGTATTGTTGGCGGCCTTGCCGGCATTAACGTTGCCGGCGGCATTCGCGGCGTTGGTAGCATCTGCGTTGTTCGCGGGTACCGAAGGAGCCCCACTCGGCTGCGACGTGGAGGTTGCACCGCCCGCAAAGACATTCCCTCTTGCACGGCCGGTCTTTTTTGCCTTTTGTGACTGCTCGTACAGAGCGGTAAACATCGCCGTCTCGCCCGGGGACACGCGCTTACCGGAACCGCCCTGTCCAGCGCCGCCCGGCGTGCCGGCCTTACCAGCCCCGTTCGGACGCGGCGGAACTGCAGGCGGCCGCTATCGCTGCCCTTAAAGTGATTACCAGCCATAAAGAAATCCTCGCAATTGAGTCGCAATGAAAAAGTCCATAACGTTACTAGTTTATGGCATTTTGGGCATCGACAGCTAAACTCCAGACACGGACATCAATTGGCGAAAATGCGGCACAACACCTTTTCTGTCTTGGCGGCGGCGCCAGCTACACCGTGAGGAACATCATCACGATGATCATGCAAAGCCGATAAGGTCGGTCGGCAAAAACACCGTGCCCAGCATAACGGCGCTGGTGATGGTCGCCGAAACCGGCTCCACAGTTCCGATGAGGCTCGCGCGCACCGAGCCGATGTCCTTAACGCCCTGCATATAGAGCATGTAAGCGAAAAACGAGCCGATAACCACGAACACCGCGAGCGCCTCGACGCCGGCAGCGTCGAGCGCCGGCATATGCGCCCAGGGTTGCACGAAGACACACGAGACCACGCCTGCCGTGAGCATTGCCGAGCCCGTGACGATGGGGCTGCCGTATTCGGGCAGGATCTTGGCGGGAATCACCGCCATACACGTGGCGCTGACCGCACACATAAGACCTGCTGCCAGGCCAAGCGGCGAGATATTCAGGCTGGTGGGGTCGCCGCCGGTGGCGATTAAAAAGGTTCCACCCAGAGCCAGGCCGATGCCAATGACTTCGCGAGTACGCGGCATGCGGCGATCGGTCACGCAGGTGTAGCCCATGATGATAACGAGTTGCAGGCACTGGAGCACCGTCGCGGTTCCGGCGTTTGTCAGGCGCACGGCCGAAAGATAGCAAAACTGGTTAAACAGCAGGCCAAAGGCGGTAAAGAGCAGCAGCTGCTTGCGATCGGCAGGTGTGGTCCAGAGCTTAATCAGGCGCTCGCGGTCGCGCGTGACAACCACGGCCATAAAGAGTAGACCGGCGAGAATCTGGCGCACGCTCATAAGCCACAGTGTATCGACATGGTAGGCATCGAACAGGAAGCTCGCACTGGTGCCCGAGAAGCCCCAAACGAGCCGCCCAGGAGCGTAGCCAACATGCCCACGATCATCTTGCGCGCCTGGGCATCGTTGAGGCGCTCGCGCCATGCACGGCGGGTGCTGCGGCTGAGCTCATCGGTGCCCTCGGGCACATCAATGTTCGATATATCGGTCATCGGCACCGAAGCCCCTGTGCCTTCGACCTGCTCGACACACTCTTTGCTCATTCCACTCCCCCGAAACAGCCTGGAAACAATTCGGCTTACCTTACCACGGCGAAGGCACCGGCTGGAGGCTTGTCCGCTTATCGGTAGGACAATTCCGCAGGCGTCTTTCCATAGCTCGATACCGCAATGGCCTTGCATTATGCGACAGCCAAATCGCGGCAGCAGGCTCTTTTGAAATGGATATGACAAAGCCCCCGAATTCCACAATGTAAGCGATTTTTAAAAATGTTCTTGCCACCGAGTTCAGGCTCCGTTATATTATCCCTTGCGCACTTGCGCACCCTTGAATCGGGGCGTTTAGCTCAGGGGGAGAGCGCTTCCCTGACACGGAAGAGGTCAGAACGTTCAAATCTTCATAACAGCCCACCAAATGTTCGCAGCTCAGAGGCTTCGCCTCTGAGCTGTTTTGTTTTATGTCGCCAAATCCGCTGGCAGCTCCAACCATCATCGCAACGCAACATCAATTCACCTGACGAATGGCGGCCAAACAAATTCAATACCCCAACATCAACAATAGCCAGGCACAAAACTGCGCCGCAAGCTGCCCAACCGCCCAACTGGCCAAAAGCCGACCATCTACTTGCCAATTTATCTAACGGCATAACCAATCAGTCCGCACCGCAACTTCTCAGCAAAACGCCGCGATGTCTGCGCCCTGCGGTATCCTTGAGCCACTTGCACCTGCAGCACCAAGGAGCCGCCATGCGCACCGAGCTCGATGTCCCCTTTTCGCACAAAGAAGAAGCCAAGGCGCTGGGCGCCAAATGGGACCGGACCAAGAAGATCTGGTATGTACCCAGCGGCGTCAACCCCGAGCCCTTTGCCGAGTGGCTGCCCGGTGTTGACCGATCCGACCCCTCAGCGCCGTATATATATCTAGTATTGGGCAAGCGCGAGTGCTGGAAGTGTCACAAAGAGACCTCGGTCGCGGCCTTCGGCATTCCCTATCGAACCGATAACGACGAAAGCATCGCCATCGCGCACGCGCCCAACGAAGCCGGGCACATTGCCATCGACACGGCCAATGCCAACGCGCTTGCCATCGTGCCCGCTCTTGGCTGCGTGCCGGGCGAGATCCGCGACTACCTTCATAAGCGCTGCGGCTACAAACCCGTAGGCGCCCGAGCCTCCAAAGCCCCGTCGCTCGGCAACACGTGCACCAGTTGCGACGCGTTGCAAGGCAGCCGTTATCTGTTCGAGGAACCCTCGTCCCCGTTTGCACTCACTGCCATCAACAAGCTGCCGGCACTGGAGTTTGTGCGCGTCGAAGTTGCCGGCGTCTTTGGCATCCCAGCCACGCGTACCAATTTTGACCAGGCACTCTTTACCTGGGCACGCGACCATCACGCCGAGTTCCACAAGCAACTCGGTGAGGGGATTTATTTGTAGAGATGACATCGAGGCATTGAGGAGCAGGAGCTCGATCGTTAAACAATCCCAAAACGCTACAGCCCCAAAATGTGCTCCAGGTAGCCCTTGTTGAACCAGAACGATTGCTTCGTCATCCAGCGCCCGTCGGGCAGTTCGTAAGCATTCCTTGCGATGTCACCGATCTCTGTTCCATCGGCAAACTTGTAAGCCGCTTTTGACGTATGCGGGCGAACATGGACAATCGGGTTATCCGCCATACCGGGCAGATTGTTGGTCACCTTGAGCTTTCCGCTTGCATCCCGATACGGATTGAGCTCAACGCCCTCGCGAATGACCCTTCTCGTCTCATCCCAGCAAGCCTTTGCGGGACCCTCAATTTCGTTTGCCGGCATTGCCCAGAATAGGCAGCGGTCAAGGCGCCACTTCCCCTCGTGGTCCTCACGGAACACGACGAAGAAGAAACGGCTGGTCTCAAGGCGTGCACGGAAGGAAGATGTTTCCCAATCCTCGTTGATTAGCTGCTTAAACTCAAACGGAGGGAAGGACATTGCCTGCTCGATATGTCCCCTCTTATTAACGCGACAAGCGCGGACGTAATCCCAGCCTTAACGAACTCCTCGGCAGCATTGTTTTTTATGCCGAGCATGCGATAAACGAGCGTCGTCCATTGGGCCTTGTTGCCCGTGTATTCCAATCCGTACTGCTCCGCGATTTGACGATCGGTTTCGCCATAGTGGCGCTCGACAAGCGCAGTAACGAAACTTTCGAAATCAATGGACTCATCACCAGCTTGAACGATGCTCTCGCCGACGCGTGGGGCACCGAGAACATAGGTGTGAAGCACGTAGTCCATGTACGAGCGCTTGAGCGAAAAGGCACGACGCTTTGCGCGACGGCGCTCGATCTCGCCCGTATCGGTATTGAAGTACTCGTAGTACTGGTCAACCCACATCGTGGCCTCGGTTGCACCCTTTGTGCAGGCGCCCAGGTAGGTAGTCATGCCCTCCGACAGCTCATCCGCGCGGCCGTCCTGAATGTACGAAATGATCTTCTCATAGTCGGCGCGAATGATCTTCATGTCCTCTTCGGGCAGACGAACCATACTGCACGCTCAATGCGCTGGTCATATTTGTCGATAGAGCGATCGCGGCCGTAGTAAATCAGCAGAATATTGCTGAGCTTGGTCTTGAGATGCGAGCTTTCATAGTCGAGCGAAACGGGACGGTCATAGGGAATCATTGTCAGAACGAGACGCTCGCCGGCAGATTTACGACCGTCTTTGAGTACATCAAAACACGTTGCCTTGAGCTCACGCCCGCCTCGGGAAAATCGGGGCGATCGTCGCTATTGGCCTTGTAGCCAAAATAACGCTCCTCGATCAGGGTTCCCATACCGCCCTTGTACTTCTTGGACCCAAAGTCCTTGGGCGCACTCTCCCCCTCCGGTGCGATGCCAAGCTCGAGAATATCGCGAAACGTCATGCCATCGAGATTGGCGGCATAGCGCTCGATACTTGAGGGGTCAGAAAAATCAGTATCGTCAAGCATACGCTTGAAATTGAGGTGCTTCTTGGGCATGGGGTGCCTCCGAACGTCGCAGTTAACTTCATGGTAGCCCATGACGTGCGCACATGCGGCAATAATGGACGTTCTCTGAGAGTGATAAAATCAAGTCTTTTTCTTATTTGAAGATCGGTTATCGTTGTTTGGTTTATGAACGTTCGTTATATCGATTGGAATAACATGTCAGAGGTCAAAATTGCCGAGCTTTTTGCTGGCGTCGGCGGATTTCGTCTGGGCCTCGAAGGCTATGCCGACCCTCGTTATCCCAATTTTTATATGAAACCCGCCGGCCCCTTCCGCACTATTTGGGCCAACCAGTGGGAACCGCCCGGAACCAAGGCGCGTCAGTTCGCCGCCCGTTGCTACATGGATCGCTTCGGTAATGATTCCGTTGTCAACGAAGACATCAATAAGGTCCTGGAGCAGGCTGAAGCCGGCGAGATTGAAATTCCCCGTGTCGACATGGTCGTCGGTGGCTTTCCCTGCCAAGACTACTCTGTCGCGCGTCCTCTCAATCAGGCACACGGCATCGAAGGCAAGAAGGGTGTCCTCTGGTGGGACATCTATCACTTCCTCGAAATGAAGAAGCCCAAGTTCGGTCTCTTTGAGAATGTCGACCGCCTGCTCAAATCGCCCGCGTCTCAACGCGGTCGCGACTTCGCCATCATCCTAAGCTGTCTTGCCGACCTCGACTACACGGTCGAATGGCGCGTGGTCAACTCTGCCGAATACGGTTTCCCCCAGCGTCGCAAGCGTGTTTATATCTTCTGCGAAAAGGGTGCTGGCAAGGTTGATCTCATTGATCGCATGCACAACGGCGTCATGGCTAAAGCCTTCCCCGCCATCTATCCCGACGAGATGTCCGAGCTCGACGTTTTACCCGACCCCTACGAGAACTCAACTCGTTTTGGCGTCGGCCAAAAGACCTCTCAATTCAAGAATGCTGGCGTCATGCAGGGCTGTCATGTTATGACCTGCGACTTTGCCGAGGACTATCACGGTGAGCGCCACGTGCTTGGCGACGTGCTTGTCGACGAGACTGATGTCCCAGAACAGTTCTACATCTCCGATGAAAAGCTTCCCGACTGGCGCTACCTCAAGGGCAGCAAGCGCGAAGAGCGCACTAACAAAAAGACAGGCTTTACGTACATGTATTCCGAGGGAGCCATGAGCTTCCCGGATGCCACCGACAAGCCGAGCCGCACCATCCTCACAGGAGAAGGCGGCACGGGAGCGAGCCGCTTCAAACACGTCATCGAATGTCCCGACGGCCGTTTCCGCCGTCTTGTTCCCGACGAGCTCGATCAGCTTCAGGGATTCCCGAAAGGCTGGACCGATACGGGCATGACTGACGGCCATCGAGCCTTCTGCATGGGCAACGCACTCGTCACCGGCGTGCCCCATCGCATTGGCGAAGCTATGGTCGAAGTGTACGGCCTCTAAGGCAAGCAATCCGGAGCCGGCAGTGCACGCTGTCGACTCCCGTTTTTCCACCCCACTCCCCTGTATACTGATGTAGCACGTGTTTCATCCGGGCTTGTTGGGCCGGATTGTTCATGGGAGGATCTTATGGCTGCTTCGAATCCGCCTAAGGGGAGCGTTTCTTCTTCGTCCATCAAGCCGGTTACGCGCAAGGCTGTGCGTTGCCAGCGCGAGGTCGCCTGGCTTGTCACGCAGGCGGCGGGCAGGCTTGTGGCGACCACTCAGGACGTCAATGCGCCTACGCCGAGCTTTGTGTTAGCGGCGGCACTGGATTTTGTGCGCCAATTGGAGCTTGCCGCACAGGATGCCAGCGGCCACCTCGACTACCAGAATGTTATGCGCCCGACCTGCAAACGTTCTGCCACATGGCCAAGTTGCCCGCCGCACCCAATGCGCTTTCGGACGCAGGCTACATGTTTACGCTTTCGGGCGCGGACCTTATCCGCGACATCTACGCATACTGCAGCGAGCTCGCCGAGCGCCACGTCTTTGACGCGGCAGAAGTCAAACCGGGATATGTCATCAAGCTGGTTCTTAGGCTGTTCTTGATGGACGGGTTCGGGGCCATGCCGGCGTAAGCCGAGTCTTTAGCATCACCGTCGACTGAGTAACAACCGCTTTACCTTAGTGGGCGCCAATTGAGGGTCGATTATTGGGTCGCCTCGTCCACTAACGCATTTATTCCGCGCGCTCTGACAGTCGATACTTGCGGTTGCGGCTCGTCGCCGGCGCGTGGGCTCAAGCTCGCCTTGAGCAATGAGCGCGTTGACGCGCGACCTAACCTGGGAAATTGTAAGCCCCGTGCGTTCTGCCAGCTCACGCGTCCCCAGCTCGCCGTAGTGTTTGAGTGCCGTCACAATTAAGCCCCCGCCATGATCGACCGGCTCGATCTTTGAACGGTAAAGTACGACCTTGAACCGATCGAACCCCGGGCAGAACAGGGGCTCGGCCAGACCATGCGCGCGCATGGCATCGATCATCATCGGGATGCCCGAGCCATCGCCCTCAGCCGGCGAGCCTGCGCCATCCGGCAGCGGGACAATCGACATGAGTTTCACGAGCGTCGCGTTACGGCATCGGGAGCTGCCGTCAAACAAGTTCTCGCGAGTCTTTCCCCCGTAAAGGCCGCCAGGATTCGTCACCTCGACACAATCGTCAAAGACGTCGACGGCAATCGATTGTCCACAGAACCGATCCCCGTATTCTCGATGGATTACGGCGTTGGCGATTGCCTCGCGCAGAACCTCCTCGGGAATCTCCAGCGAGTCGACACGCGAGACGCCTTGGACGGTCGAGGTTCGGCGCAGGTTTTTGGCGACAGCCGCGACAGTATCCGAAATCATCTCGCCCAGGGTGCCTTCGCAGACTGTGCGGTCCATAAATCTTAGCGGTCCCGCAGCGCCCTTTTGAGTTCCCGCATGGACAGCCACATCAATGAAGAGCTTGGGATAGAACTGCTGAGGGTAAACGCCCGCGGCAAGGAGGCCGGCCTTGGTAACATTGCCCTGGAAGTCGAGGAGATTCAGGCGCTCCATCTTTGTCTTCTTGTCCGTCGCACCACGCATCGCTCGAGGCGTCAACGAATAGGCACGCTCTATCGTGCGGTCGACCAGCGACTCGTCGAGATCGCCCACACTCGTGCCGGGCACCGCATCGCGATCGCTAGGACTCGTCCGTCCGTATGACGACAGTGCCAAAACCTCGGTCGACGAAAGGGGCACGTCTTTGTCATCGACGCGCTTGTAGCTGCCGCCCTGGCGCCCCGCTCTATGACATAGCAAGGCTTGCTCGACGGGTCGAGCTCCTCAATCGTGATGACCAGAACCACGGTGCCCTGGAGCTCCACGCGCTCAATGGTGTATTTGGGCGGATTGGCCAGCTTTCCGCGACCGCCAGCATCGCCCATGCCCGCCACGAATTGGTTGAGCACCTTCTCGGTCTCAAAGTTTGCAACTGGGACAAAACCCGCGCGCTCGCTCACTCCGAGTACGATGATGCCGCCGGCGGTGTTTGCGAAAGCGCTGACCGTTTCCCATACGTCGCGGGAAAGCGTCATGGCGCTCTCCTTGACCTCAACGTTAAGATCGTCCGAGCCCATGCGCCTTAAAGACTCGAGCAGACCGGTCAGTTCGTTTTCGTTCATCTGCACGTCCTTTCGCTCGGTTCTGCGAAGAATGCCGCGAATAGATTTCCTTCGTCTCTCAGTTATCTCTCGTAATTATCTCTCGTCTTTCAGCTATCTCTCGTGTTAGTGACGAATGAGAGACGAGAGATGCGTGAGTGATGCATGGGCCTGGACTATTGGACGGTCGAAAAATCCCTCAAATAAAAAACGGGGCCGGCCTTACGCCGAGCCCCGTTTTCAAACGGTCAGTTAGTTATCCAACGCGCGAGCATAGCAGTCAACATTACGCCGCCGCGAACACTCCCAAACCCGTTCCGATGATGCAGATCGCGAAGATACCAATAATAATCCAAATGGTCTTGACGCCCTTTTTGTACAGGGCAACGCAAGCGAACGTTGCCAGCAAGGGCAGCAGACCGGGGAAGATCGAATCGAACAGATCCTGCAGGACAATCTCCGAACCACCCACGTCAAAGGTTAAAGCCGTGGACAGTGAGACTTGTGCCGCAATCATGGCGCCGATAACAGTCATTCCGAGAACGCCGGCAGCATGTGTCATGCGAGACATAAGGTTGTTCTCTTCGGACTGCTGCAAAAACTTGGTTCCCAGGTCGTATCCCAGATGAGCGGCGACGATACGCGTTGCAAAGTTAATCACGGAGTAGATGAGCGCGTACACGATGGGGCCGAGCGGGTTGCCCGTCGAAGCGATACCAATACCAATGCCGGCGGCGACCACGCGGAACGTACCCCAGTAGAACGAATCGCCAATGCCGGAAAGCGGTCCCATGAGGCCGACCTCATGGCGTTAATCGAGGACGTGTCGAAGTTCTTATCGGCAGCCGCCTGCTCTTCCATCGAAACCGTTAGGCCGGCCACAAACGGAAGCACATGAGGCGTGATGTTAAAGAACTCGGTATGGCGATCGAGCGCCGCATAGTAATCGTCGTCGTTGGGATAGATCTTTCGCAGGGGCTTCTGAATGGTGTACATGAAGCCCATTGCCATCATCTTGTCGTACGACTGCGAGCACTGGCTCGTAAACTGGCGAAGGAACATGCTCCGATACATATCGGGAGTCATAATCGCGTCCTTCTTGGCCTCCTTGAGGTCGGTGTTCTGGGTAGCCATTAGAAGTCCTCCTCTTCATCTGCAGCAACCGCCTGCGGACCGGACGAGCCCTCGCGGAAGGCCAGGAGCAACGCGACGCAAATGGCAGCTGCGGCGACGCCGACCACGTCCATCTTGAGGTAGATGACCATAATGAAGCCGATGAACAGCCAAGGAAGCAGCTTGTTGTCGCCCATGGTCCTGATAAGAAGAGCGAAGCCGATGCAGACCATGACGCCGGACGCAACGTTGAGGCCGTCCATCACAAACTGCGGAATCGCGTTGAGCGCATTGTTGATAAGGTCGGCACCAAAGAACAGCGAGCCAAACACCAGCAGTGCAGACGGAATGCCAATCGACAGCGGCACGATGGTCAGATGGTACAGATTCGCCTTGGCAAGATCGCGATTTGCCAGAGCGGTCTCAATCTTCTTGCAGGCAAAGGCACCCGGAACGGCGTAGCAGAAGTTGCGCCACACCTGAAGGAAGACGGAGACGGGAAGGGCGAGCGCGACGGCAGTTGCCGTGCCCGTACCCGTAATGACGGCAAACGCGCAGCCAAGCACGCCGGAGGCATAGACCTCGGGAGGAACCGCCGCGCCGACCATGATGGCGCCCATGAACATGGACTCCAAAGCAGCGCCGACGATAACGCCCTGCTGGACATCGCCAAGGATCAAGCCGACAAACAGGCTCGTAAACAGCGGACGACCAAGCATCGTAATGCCAAATAATTGCTCGTCCATGGACGCAATAAATGCGACCAGTGCAACTAGAAGATACTGGAATACCATTTCGATCAACCCCAGAAACAGGTCTGCAGGCGAGGCATTCTGCACAGCTCGCCTGCAGACAACCGCAGCAATTTGAGAGGATTAGTAGTTCATCTGGTGATAGTAACGACGCGTGGTGAGCGGGTGGTTACGGACGTGCTCGAGATGGCAGCTCAGACGCTCGGTGATGGTGTAGGTGACCATCGGGGAGACGATCTTGCGGAACTCGGGGTCGCTGAACGGCAGCTCGACCTCGGCGGTGTCGAACTTGTTCACGCGGACGTTGACGCCCTTCTCGTCGGCGAGCATGTGAGTGAAGTTGTCCACGCGGTCCATGAGCTTACGGGTGTCGTCCTCGCCGTAGAGCATGATGAGGCTCGTGCCCTCCTCGCACAGCTCGATGGTGCCGTGGAAGAACTCGGCGGCGTGGATGGACTTGGTCTTGATCCACTGCATCTCCTCGAGGATGCACATGGCGTAGTCGTAGGCCTCACCCCAGAGCATGCCGGAGCCAATCACCATGTGGTAGTCGATGTCCTTGAAGTCCTCGGCCATGGCGGCGCAACGCTCGTCCTGAGCATCCTTGGCCTTGATGAGGTACGGAGCGATGTTGCCGAACTCCTCCATGAAGGTGTCGTACTTGGGGAAGCACCGGCGTTCTTGAGGAAGCGGGCGACCAGCGTGATCTGGTAGGTGTAGATGGCCTCGCACAGAACGTCGTCTTCGGCGAAGCTGAAGAACTTGTAATCGGCGTACTCGGTGGCCGGGGTGTTGTCGTTGGAGACATACATCAGCGTGCGGGCGCCCTGCTCCTGGCAGAACTTGGCAGCCTCAATGATCTCGGGGGTGGTGCCGGTACGGGTGGAGAAGACGCAGACCGAGTCCTTGTTGAAGGTCTTGGGCGGGCATGCGAGGAACTCAGCGGCGATCTCGCAGTGGACGTCGACGTCGGCCGTGGTGGTCTCGACCCAATACTTCATCGGGAGCGTGTGGGCCCAGGTGCCGCCGCAGCCGATGAAGAAGATGTTGAAATAACCCTGCTCGCAGACCTTGTCCACGGCAGCCTCAATCTGAGGACGGAGAGCGAGGGCATCGCTCACAACCTTCTCGTAACGAGGCTCATCGAAATTGAACATCCCTTACTCCTAACTCACTTGGATGAACCCTTCATTCATCCCATGACGTTATAATACTTTATATAACTAACTATGCAAGAACTATTTCGGATTATTTTGATTTTTCTTCAATAAAAAAGCCCGCCGATCAAATGATCGACGGGCATAGACATAGGGCATCAGTTCAATAAATACCGAACGCCAGCATGTTTTCGGCTAAAAAACGTCCTTGGCAAACACCTTAGCGTCATTGGGAACCTGACGGATTTCGATGGCCACACCATCGTCCAGGAGCTCTTGGATATGCTCGGCATCTTTCTCGGTCGCGAAGATTGCAGGGGTCGGATGAAGCGTGGTCTCAGGGGTCTTTCGGGTTCCACCCAGATTGATCTCTTTGATGTCTTTGCAACCCTTAGCGAGACGATAGGCATCTTCAATCGTCTCAGCGATGATAAACAGCGAATACTTGTCGGTAACGCCGCTGTTGAGCGCCTCGATAGCAGCGTCAACATCCTTGATGACGAGTTTAACGCCGTCGGGACGGGCGAGCCTCAAGGCCGCCTTCCTCATATCGTCTTTTGCCACAGCATCGCTGGCAAGCAGGATGCAATCTACATCCAAAGCGTGAGTCCAGGACATGGCAACTTGGCCGTGAATCAGTCGGTAATCAACTCTCGTAAGCTTAATCATCGTTATCATCTCCGCACGTGATAAAGGGAATGACAGGTGTGGCCCCTAGCTAGGGCTCGAACCAGAACTAACTAGAACTCTTCTTCCTCGGCGCCGGCAAGCATGTCCGCCGCCTCGCAAAGCTGAATAAACGAACGCGATCCCTCGACCGCGGCTTTGGCCTTGTCCGCATCCAGGGAGTCCAGCTGTGTAACCATTTCCACCAGCAGCGGCAAGTTCATTCCGGTGATCAACGTAAACGATCCGTCGGTCTGCCTCTGAATGAATTCGTTGTTTACAGAGCCGCCAAAGATGTCAGTCACGACAAACCAAGAGTCGGCAGGGTCCCTCGTCTCCATTCATGCATCAATCAACGCCGCGACGTCCCTTGAATCGTCATCAACATAGGCGCACAGGCACTCGATTCGGTCGTTGGTGCCCATCAGAATCTCCAGAGAGCTTTTCATGCCTTGGGCGAGATAACCATGACTCGCTAGCAATATCTTATTCATAGTTCTCCAATACCAATAGGACGTACTATATTGTCATAACAAAGTATATTAGCAATCTACCCTACGCGGCGTGTCTATTTTCCAAATCCGCGAACGGTAACAATTAGTCGGTAAATCGACCAATCTATCTCTAATTTACAGGTAGAACTTCAGTCGCTCGGTGCAGTACACCTGACGGGAGATGAAAAGTGGCTCGCCGCTTGGAGCATAACGTCTATCGACAAACAGAAGCAGCGGAGAGTCCAGCTCCACGTTAAGGTATGCCGCCTCGAGCTCGCTCGCATAGCAGACCTCGAGCGTACGCGTGTTGGGACCCATCTTGATTCCCTGGCGATCGAGTACCGCCATCAGCGAATCCTCGAGGGATTCATGCTCCAAAAAAGAAAGCACAGCGGAATAGCTATTGGTTTCCAGCATCGTGGGCTTGCCATCCACAAGGCGCAGACGACGACTGCGCAATACCTTTTGGGTATCGTCTACGCCCAGGAACTTCGCGTCTCGCAGGCTTGGGAAGTCCCAGCCCATTTCGAGAACCCTGGTAGACGCCTGTTTGCCCGCAAGCTGGCACGAATGGGTAAAGCTCTCACGGTCGTCCGCGGCATACATCTGTGTGTCCGGCGAAACGAACGTGCCCTTGCCGCGGGCCCTCTCAACAAGCCCAGCATCTTCCATTTCTTTAATTGCGGAGCGAACCGTTATTCGGCTCACGCCAAAATTGCTCGATAAGCTCCGCCTCGGTCGGAAGCTTATCTCCCGAGCGGTACGTGCCGTTGGCGATCGAATCAGAAAGCGCACGGACAATCTGTTTGTAGAGGGGGATAACGCTATTTGCTTCAACCATATCAACCATACCTTTGCAAGGAATCAGCAGTTTATAAATGACTTATATTGTATTAGAACTTTTAGGAGTCCATATATTTCCTAAATGATTCGGTAAACGGGGTGTTATTTCACTTTAGCGGGATGCAGCGGCTACCCGCGGCATTCGTTATCAACCCTAGTTAGGCTAGTCCACCCACATCGTCTTCAGTTCGCTGCAGAGCCGCGGCCCCATATGGGTATACTCTCGAGGATTCGACTCGATTCGCCCCCGCTGGGGCGTCAAAGGAGACTGCATATGCCCACCACCTCAACCGACCCGCGCGCCGCTGCCGCCTCGCTGCTGGTGCCCGGCACCACCTGCCACGGCTTTGCCGTCGAGCGCTGCGAGACCGTGCCCGAGCTCGATTCGGACGCCTACGTGCTGCGCCACACTGCCTCGGGCGCTCGCCTGCTGTACCTGGCATGCGACGATGAGAACAAGGCCTTTGCCATTGGCTTTAAGACGCCGCCGGCCGATTCCACCGGCGTGTTCCATATTCTTGAGCACTCGGTGCTGTGCGGATCGGCCAAGTTCCCCGTCAAGGAGCCGTTTGTCGACCTGATCAAGAGCTCCATGCAGACGTTCCTCAACGCCATGACCTACCCCGACAAGACCATCTACCCCGTTGCCACCACCAACGAGCAGGATCTGTACAACTTGATGGACGTGTACCTGGACGCGGTGTTCAACCCGGCCATCTACACCAAACCGACCATTTTTGAGCAGGAGGGCTGGCACTACGAGCTGGACCTGCCGGAGAGCGCCGAGGGCGACGGCAGCCCCGCGAGCCTGCGCGAGGGCACGCTGCGCTATAACGGCGTGGTGTTCAACGAGATGAAGGGCGCGCTGTCCGATCCCATGAGCGTGCTGGACGACGCCGTCAACGCCGCACTCTATCCCGACACCGCCTATGCGCACGAGAGCGGCGGTGACCCGCGCGCGATTCCCGCGCTCACCTACGAGCGGTTCCTGGACACGCACGCGCGCCACTACAACCCCTCCAACTCCTACATCACGCTCTATGGCGACCTGGACGTGGACCGCGCGCTGGCCTTTTTGGACGAGCGTTATCTGTCGCAGTCAAGTGCCGCGAGCCGCCGCATGGACGCCGCCGTTGCCGACGGCGAGGACCCGTCCGCGCTGGCGCCCAATCCGCTGGACGTGCAGGTGCCCGTGACCTGCGAGTACAAGCGCGTCGAGATGGCCACCACGCCCGAGAACGCCTGGTGGGCCTGGGCCTGGTGCTGGGCAGCGCGCTCGATCGCAAGCGCACGATCGCAGCGGATATCCTGTTCGAGGCGCTGCTGGGCTCCAACGAGGCACCGGTTAAGAAGGCCATTCTGGCCGCCGGTCTGGGCGGCAACGTGGTGAGCTACACCGCGGCCGAGAGCCTGCAGCCCTACGAGCTCATCATGCTGCAAAACGCGCAGCCCGGTGTGGCGCGCGAGCTGCGTCGCGTGTTCCAGGACGCCTGCCGCGACCTGTGCGAGCACGGCGTTCCGCGCGAGCGCCTGGAAGCTATCATCAGCAGCAACGAATACGACCTGCGCCAGCGCGACTACGGTATCGCCGACGGCGTGGCCATTGCGTGCGACGCACTGAGCACCTGGCTCTACGATGACGACGCCGCGACGCTGGCGCTCAAGTACGGCCCGGTGTACGAGGAGCTGCGTGGCGAGCTGGACGGCAGCTACCTTGAGGACCTGCTGCGCGAGCTGGTGCTGGAGAACGACCACATGGCGCTGGTCGAGCTGGTTCCGGTGGACGCCGCTGAGGGCTCGGAGGGTGCCGAGGCCGCTGAGCTGGCAGCCAAGCGCGACGCCATGACCGATGCCGAGCTGGCCGACGTGGTCGAGCGCACGGCTGCGCTGCGTGCCGCGCAGGAGGCCGCAGGACACGCCCGACGGACAAGGCCACGCTGCCGCGCCTGCGCGTATCCGACATTGGCGAGGCGCCGCCCCGAGCCGCCGCTGGTCGTAGACACGACCGCGCCCATCCCCTGCCTGCGCCACGGCATCCCCACCAACCGCCTGGCCTACGCCATGCAGTATTTCGACCTGAGCTGCGTCGCATTTGAGGACCTGCCCTATGTGACGCTGCTCTGCCGCCTGCTTAAGCAGCTGCCCACGCGCGAGCACTCGGCCGAGGAGCTCGATAACTTGCTCGCCGGCAAGCTGGGCTTTTTGAGCTTTACGACCGAGGTCATGACCCAACCCGACGTGGATGGCGTGCGCCCCTACCTGCTGGTGAGCGCCGGCGCCCTGTCCGAGAAGATCGATGCGCTGGCGAGCCTGCCGCGCGAGGTGTGGTCGAGCACGCTTTTGCTCGATGCCGACGCCGACCGCGTTCGCGACGTGCTCACGCAGATTCGTATTGGGCTTGAGCAGGGCTTTATCAACAACGGTCACTCGGCGGCGCTGGGTCGCGCGATGAGCTACAGCTCGCCTTCGGCCGTGGTGCGCGAGCAACTTTCGGGCGTGGACTTCTACCTGTTCCTGCGTGATCTACTCGAGCACTTTGACGAGCGCCTGGACGGCCTGCGCGCCAAGCTTGCCGCGCTGGCAGACCGCATCTTTGTGGCCGATGGCTGCATGGCGAGCTTTACCGGCAGCGACGAGGACTTTGACGCATACTGGGATGCCGCGGGTAGCCTGGGGCTTGGCGCGGACGCGGGCGACGGTGCCCTTGCCGGCCGCGATGCGCTCGTGGTGCCGACGCCGTGTGACCGCCACGAGGCTTTTGTCATTCCCAGCGACATCTGCTTTGCCGCAAGCGCGTGCGACCCGCGCCGCCTGGGTATCGACGTGACGGGCGCCTGGGCGGTTGCCGCCAACGCGCTCTCCTACGACTACCTGTGGAACGAAATCCGCGTGAAGGGCGGTGCGTACGGCTGCGGATTCCGCGCGTCCGGCGAGCGCCAGGCGGCGTTCTACACCTACCGCGACCCGGCGATCGACCCATCGATTGAGCGCGTGGCGCGCGCAGGCGAATGGCTCGGCAACTTTGAGCCCGACGAGGCCGCCTTTGAGGGCTTTATCGTGAGCTGCGTGAGCGGCATGGACGCGCCGGTGAAGCCGTACGCGCTCACTAAGCGCCGCAACACGACTTACCTGGCCGGACTCGATCCCGACGCGCGCGAGAAGCGCCGCGCCCAGATGCTCGCTGCCACGCCCGGTGAGCTGCGCTCGCTCGGCGCCGACGTGACGCACATCGCAGCCGTCTCGCCAACCTGCGTCTTTGGCGGCCGAGACGTCATCGCCAAGAGCAACGCCGGCTTCACGTCATCGACTGATGGGCTAACGCACAGCAAAGGTAGATTTTTGGGACATGCCTAGAAATCTACCTTTTCTTTGCCGCTGCTTGGGCGGGGCAGCTCACCCCGTCCCACCAGTTTGTCTAAATCTGTAACATCTAGGCGGCAATATTGGCTCCAGATGTTACAGATCGAGACGTTTCCGAATGCGCCGACCCTTTGTCTCAATCTGTAACATCTAGGTCCGATTTTGCCGAGCTACTGTTACAGATCGAAACAAACCACCGCAGACGCCCATCACAGCACAGACCACCACAAAGGTGCCTGTCCCTTTCTCAGTAGTGATTCGAACACTTGTTCTATACGTACACATGTTCTATATTATGAGTGTTTGCATCGGACTTAAATTGCAACTAGAATATAGTTGCAGAATGTGAGGCGGGATGACTCGAGCCGATAAACTCATCGCCCAACTGTTTAGCTGCCCTTCGACGTATCGGTATGCCGATTTTTTAAAAGTCATGGTCTCATATGGCTTTGAAATGGACAGCAAAGGCAAGACTTCCGGATCGCGCGTTCGCTTCTACAGGCCCTCAGATGGCAGGATGTTCGTGATGCACGCGCCTCATCCATCTGACGAATTGACAGCGGGGACAATTCGAAACATCGTTCGATTTCTGCAGGATGTCGGAGGCAGTCATGAGTAACGTTTTGGCATACAAGGGCTATTTCGCCCCAGTCGAGTTCGATGCCGAGCAGCGTGTACTAACAGGTATGGTCGCCGGCATTAGAGACGCAATCGTATTTGAAGGCTCCACGGCTGAAGAAGTGGAACAATGCTTCCACGACGCCGTCGACGATTACCTTGAGTTTTGCGCCGAGAAGGGCAAAGAGCCCGAGCGGGCTTTTAAGGGCTCGTTCAACGTAAGAACGGGCTCTGAGCTCCACAAACAGGCGGCGCTGGCAGCGGCAAAGAAGGGCGAGTCACTCAATAAGTTTGTGACTGAAGCGATCGCTGCGGCGCTATAGCGTTAACGCATGGGCCAAAACCACCACAAAGGGGACAGGCACCTTTGTGGTGGTTTCGACATTTGCCCAGATAAAACCTGCCAAAATAAACCTGTCCCTTTTTGGCAGGTTTGCTAGAGGAGGTTGGGATGGGCAAGGCTGAAGTGCGGCGGGCGATGATTGCTCGGCGCGATGCTCTTGATTTGGATGTTCGGGCGGCGAAGTCTGCTGTCATTTGCGCGCGGCTTGTTGAGTTGCTGGGCAGCTCGGGTGCCGCGGCACCGCACACCGTTGCCGTCTATGCCGCGATGGGTTCCGAAGTCGACCCAGCCGCGTTTGCCGCAGCTGCCGCCAAACGCGGCTGCGCGTGGCCTATCCGTGCATGCTCTCGGCAACAGACGCCGCAGCTTGTGGCCAGCGCATGTGCATGCGGGCAGTTGCCGTCGGCGATGCGTCCGCGGCCCCGTTTATCGCCCACCCCACGCGGCCTTCGCGGCCATGGACATCGACAGCGACCACTTCCCTATCGTGTCTGCAGAGGCCCTCGACATGGCCATCGTGCCACTCGTAGCCTTCGACCGCGCCGGCGAGCGCCTGGGCTACGGCGGCGGCTGCTACGACCGCTACCTGCCCACCGTTTCGCCCGCATGCCAAATCATCGGCATCGCCTTTGACGAGCAACGCGTCGACCACGTTCCCACCGACGCCCATGACCTGCCGCTACCCCACATCATCAGCGCCTAACGGCTGACGCATATCCCGACGGCCTAGTGCTCCTCGCCGGCGCGGGCCAGGTCGTAGGCGTGGTCTGGTAGACGTAGTAGTTGAGCCAGTTGGTGTAGAGCAGCTGAGCCTGGCTGCGCCAGACGTTGCGCGGCTCGGCGGCAGGGTCGTCGTTTGGGAAGTAATGCGCCGGCACCTGAGGGTTAAGCCCACGCTTCACGTCGCGCTCGTACTCCAGGCGCAGCGTGTCGGTGTCGTACTCGGGGTGGCCAAAGACAAAGAAGCGGCGGCTGTCGGTCGACTTGACGATGTACAGGCCTACCTCGTCGGACACGGCCACGACCTCAAGCTGCGGCTCGGCCTCCACGTCCTCGCGGCGCACATCGGTGTTGCGCGAATGCACGGCATAAAAGCGGTCGTCGAAGCCGCGGACCAGCGGGCTTTGCGGCTTCACCAGATAATGCTCGAACACGCCGCTCGCCTTTGCCGGCAGGTCGTGCTTCTGAATACCGTAGTGGTGGTACAGACCGGCCTGCGCACCCCAACAAATGTGCAGCGTAGAGTGCACGTGCGTGGTGGACCAATCCATGATCTGGCAGAGCTCGGGCCAGTAGTCGACCTCCTCGAATGGCATCTGCTCCACCGGCGCGCCCGTGATGATCAGGCCGTCGTAGTGGATATCGCGGATGTCGTCGAACGTGCGGTAGAACGTCTCCAGGTGGCCGGCGCTCACGTGCGTGGCCTCGTGCGTCTTGGTGCGCAGCAGGTCCACCTCCACCTGCAGCGGCGTGTTGGAGAGTTTGCGCATGATCTGCGTCTCGGTGGCGATCTTGGTGGGCATGAGGTTGAGGATGAGCACGCGCAGCGGACGGATGTCCTGGTGCAGCGCGCGGTACTCGGTCATGACAAAGATGTTCTCGCTCTCGAGCTGCGCGGCGGCAGGGAGGGCGTCGGGGATGCGAATGGGCATGGATGCTCCTTACGAGTCAGTTGCAGCTATGGTACAACGAGCGGCCCCATCCGCGCGAGTACATCGCCCAGCGATGCCGCCAGCGGCCCAAATCACTCCAAAAGTAGAGATTAAGGCATGTCCCAAAAATCTACGGCGCTTTAGTCTAGCAAAGTGGCAGCAGGACGCTACAATGGTTCGACGCGAAAAACTCGGCCGGAAGGATACATATATGTACCAGACGCGTAAGATCGGTGTGGTCGGCCAGGGCCACGTAGGAGCACATGTCGCCAACAGCCTGCTCATGCAGGGCATTGCCGACGAGCTGTACCTGTGCGATATCAACGAGGCCAAGGTGACGTCCGAGGTCCAGGACCTGCGCGACTCCCTTTCGTTTGTTCCGTACAACACCAAAATCGTCAACTGCTACGACCACTACGAGGAGCTGGCCTGCTGCGACGTCATCGTCAACGCCGCCGGCAAGGTCGCACTGGCCGCCGGCAACCGCGACGGCGAGCTGTTCTTTACCACCGACGCCGCCCGCACCTTTGCCAAGCGCATCGTCGACGCGGCTTGACGGCATCTTCGTTAGCATCTCCAACCCCTGCGACGTCGTGTGCACCGAGCTGTGGCACCTGACCGGCTACGATCCCAAGAAGATCATCGGCTCGGGCTGCGGCCTGGACTCCGCCCGCCTGCGCACCGAGATCTCCAAGAAGGTCGGCGTGAGCCCCAAATCCATCGACGCCTACATGATCGGCGAGCACGGCTTTAGCCAGCTGGCCGCCTTTAAGGCCGCGACCATCGCCGGCAAGAGCCTCAACGAGCTTCAGGCCGAGAACCCCGACAAGTACGCCTTCGACCACATGGAGATCGAGGAGCTCGCGCGCAAGGGCGGCTATGTAACCTACCAGGGCAAGCAATGCACCGAGTACGCCGTCGCCAACTCCGCCGCGCGGGTCTGCGCCGCCGTGCTGCACAACGAGCACGCCGTGCTTTCCGCCTCCACGCTCATGACCGGCCAGTATGGCGAGGAGGGTATCTTTACCTCTCTGCCGTGCGTGATCGGTGCCGAGGGCGTCGAGGAGGTCTACACGCTCGACCTGTCCGAGTACGAGCTCGAGGGCTTCCACAAGAGCTGCCAGCACATCCGCGACAACATCGCCCAGCTCGACTGGTGGGATGCCGAGCCTACGACGCAAAGTAGGCCGCTGGCTGCCGCAACCTTGCGAATCTAAGCGCGATACTAAGCGGGCCGCACTCCGGACCCGGACCGGCCGCCGTCCTTATTTGACCCCAACCACTATC
>ENA-OPYV01000056-OPYV01000056.1-human-gut-metagenome-genome-assembly--contig:-NODE-56-length-32480-cov-9.026365_pt1 | contig 32480 bp, 27 predicted proteins | sample MGYA00242474_ERZ504485 | MGnify/ENA primary metagenome ERZ504485 (study PRJEB26092, sample SAMD00036263) | human gut metagenome | host: Homo sapiens | study: EMG produced TPA metagenomics assembly of...
TCGCCCTTCTTGACGAGGTCGTCGACGATTTCCTGGCTCTTCTCAACAGTGGTCGCCAAGGCACCGACGCCGGCGAGAAAGACCTTGCGCAGGCCGTCACCAAAAATTAAAAATCAGCCATGATGTCCTCCTTTAGGTGATGGTGGTACCACTCTATCGCATTTTCTTCACATCTGCGCCGAGCGAAACCGGTCAATCGCATAAAAAAGTGGCGGATATCCGACGTTCAGCGCAGGCGGTGCGATTGCCGGCGAACCGGCATGGCAGCCGTCAGCGCGGACGGGACATGGCCACGCGGCGAGCACGGTCGGCGATTTCGTCGATGCGATGCAGGGCGGCCCGTTGCGCGTCCGTCTGTCCGGCGGCGGCCGGATCGAACGTGCCGTAACGGCGTTCGACGGCGGTGCGGATCAGGAAATCGGCGATCGCGGGATTCTTCGGCAGCAGCGAGCCGTGCATGTACGTGCCGATCACGTTGTGGACGCGCGCGCCTTCCGTATGGTCCTCGCCGTTGTTGCCGGTGCCGTCCTGTTCGACGGTGCCGAGCGGCTGCACGCCGTCACGCAGGAACGTCTGTCCGGAATGGTTTTCGTAGCCGATGATCTTGCCGAAATCGGCGGAGGTTTCCGTAAGATTGCCGATCATGCGTGTTTCCTGGCCGACCGTGTACGCGCCAATCACGCCGATGCCGTCGAGTCGGGAGCCGTCGACCGTTTCGAAATACTCGCCGAACAGCTGGTACAGGCCGCAGATCATCAGCATCGGCACGCCGTCCGCCGCGAGCGAACGCAGCAGGTCGGCGCGTTGGAAGAAGTCGTCGATGATCTTCTTCTGGCCGGTGTCCTGGCCGCCGCCACCCAGAATCATGTCCACGTGCTCGGGCCAGTCGCAGCCCTGGTTGTAGGCGTGTACGCGCGGCTCGTAGCCGTACAGCGCGAGCCGGCGCTGGATGGTGAGCACGTTGCCGGAATCGCCGTAGATGTTCATATCCTTCGGATACAGCGACACGATGTCGATGACCTGGCTCATATCGTCTCCTCGTCTTCCTTCCGCTGTTTTGCTTTGCGATTGCGCGGTTTCGTTTCGCGCGGCGCTCACTTGCCCACGCCGGCGTCGGCCACGTCGGCGATTTTGGCGAGCGCGGCACGCGTTTTTCAGCATGGCCGTGTACGTGCAGTAGATGTGTTTGGGGGTGCCAGAATTCGCGTTCACGAAGTTCACGACCGATTCCTCCAGGTCGGTGCTGACCGATTCGACCGGCACCTGATCGTATTCGAGGCGCAGGGCCATGTCCCACGCGCGTACGCCGGACACGGCTTTGACGCCGGTGCCGCGCAGCGAGGTGAAGTCCACGTCCCACAGCCAGCTCATGTCGCGGCCGTCGGCGTATTCGTCGTTGATGCAGATCATGGTGTCGCAGCCTTCGGGCTTGAACGAGGCCAGCGACAGGCGGAAGCCCATGGGGTTTTTGACGAGCAGCAGTTCCACGGGAGTGCCGTTCACGGTGATGACCTCGCCTCGGCCGAATGCCGGTGTGACCTCGCCGGCGGTGTCGATCATGGCCTGCGTGGTGGCGTGCGCGAAGGCGATCATACGGGGTGAGACGCCTGCCGCGCGCAGAATCTCGTCCGCAGCGGCCTGGTCGATGGCGTCATGCGAGCCGTTGCCGTCCGTTTCGGTACCGGTATCGGCGCCGTCCGCGTCGACACTGTCGGCGAGCGCGTCTTCGAACGGCAGGAACATCGCCTGCGCGTCCGCTGCGACGGCGCGCACCACGGCGAGCGCGGCGGCCGCGTTGTACAGGTTGTATACGCCTTCCAGTTTCACGGCCGTCTCATACGTTTCGCCGTCGATCGCGAAGGTGGCGCGGTGGTCGCCCACGGCGCGCAACGTCACGTCGGCGGGCAGCGCGTCGGGACCGTCCTGCGGTTGCGATGTGGCCGGCGCGGCAGCCGCAACGACATCGGCAGTATCGCCGGCATTGCCCGAATCGCCAATATTTCCGCCATGTTCCGCACTGTCGTGCGCTTCCGCGTCAACAGTGGTGCTCATGTCGTCATCCGACGGGAAGAAGCCGCGCAACGATTCGTCAAGGCCGAAGTAGCGTACTTCCACGCCGTCTTCCGTATGCGCCACGTCAGCAAGACGGGCGATGCGCGGGTCCTCACGGTTGAGCACGACGGTACCGGTGGTGGCTTCCGCAGCTTTGGACAGCAGTCGCGCGGTGTTGTCGATCTCGCCGAAACGGTCAAGCTGGTCGCGCATCACGTTGAGCAGCAGGCAGTAGTCGGGCGGCACCTGCTTGACGAAATGCACGGCGTACGCCTCGTCGAGTTCCAGCACCGCGATGTCGGCGTCGAGTTTGCCGGAAAGCGAGACTTCCGCAAGCAGCGACGAAACCACGCCACGGGTGAAGTTCGAGCCGGTCGGGTTGGTGAACACCTTCAATCCGAGCGATTGCAGCATGCTGGCCACCATGCGTGTGGTGGTGGTCTTGCCGTTCGTGCCGGAGACGAGCACCACGCCGAGCGGCAGTTGCGCCAATGTGCGCGACAGGAATTGCGGGTCGATGCGTTCCACGATTTTGCCGGGGAATGCGCTGCCACCGCCGTGCGCCAAACGGGAGGCCGCGCGCACGGCCTTGCCGATCAACGGGGTCGCGAAGGAATTCCAAGCCATATCACACCGCCTCCTGCTGGGACTGATAATCCTGGGGCATGTCCTTGAACTTCGAATACGCGCCAAGGAACGCAAGATTGAACGTGTCGGTCGGACCGTTACGATGCTTCGCCATGATGATGTCGGCCTCGCCCGGGCGGTCCTCCTTGTCGTAGGCGTCCGGACGGTGCACGAGGAACACCACGTCGGCGTCCTGTTCGATAGAGCCGGATTCACGCAGGTCGGACAGCTGCGGCTTCTTGTCCTGACGCATTTCGGGGCCACGGTTCAGCTGGCTCAGTGCCACCACCGGCACTTCCAGCTCCTTGGCGAGCAGCTTCAGCGCACGGGAGAAGTCGGACACTTCCTGCTGGCGGCTTTCCACGGCCTTGCCGGAGGTCATGAGCTGCAGGTAGTCGATGACGACGAGTTTCAAATCGTTCGTCTGCTTCAGTCGGCGGCATTTCGCGCGGATTTCCATCAGGCTCATGTTCGGGCTGTCGTCGATGAACAGGGGCGCGTTCTGCAGCTTGCCTTGCAACTCGTTCAGGATGGCCCAACGTTCCGGCGTGATGTCGTCCGCGCGGCGCATGGCGGCGAGCGGAATGTTGGATTCAGCGGAGATGATACGTTGCGCCAACTCGTTTTTGCTCATTTCCAAGCTGAAGATGATGGTCGTCAATCCGTGATGCAGCGCCGCGGAACGGGCGAAATCCACACCGAGTGTGGACTTGCCCATGGCCGGCCGGCCTGCCACGACGATCATCTGGCCGGGCTGCAGGCCCTGCGTCACGTCGTCGATGTCGCGGAAGCCCGTCGGCACGCCTCGGGACACTTCGCCGCTTTGCAGACGGTCGAGCTGGTCAAGCGTATCGGCGATGACGGTGCCGATCGGCGCGTAGTCCTGCCGCACTTTGCCGGTGGACATCTCATATACTTCGGCCTGCGCCAGGTTGACGACGTCTTCGGCCTGCGAGCCTTCTGCGGTGTAGCCGAGCTGTGCGATTTTGGTGCCGGCCGCGATCACATTACGCAGGATGGCGCGCTGATGCACGATGTCGGCGTAATACGTGGCGTTTGCGGCGGTCGGAACCGATGCGACCAGGCTGTGCAGATAGTCGGAGCCACCCACTTTTTCCAGATTGCCTTCGGCGAGCAGCTCGTTGGCCACCAGCACGGCGTCGACCGGCTGGGAGGCCGAGAACAGTTTGATGACCGCTTCGTACACGGTTTGGTTGCGTGGCTGGTAGAAGTCGGACACGTCGATCATCTGCGATACTTCGCCGATGGCGTCCTTGCTCATCAGCATGCCGCCCAACACCGCCATTTCGGCGGCGTCGTCATGCGGCGGCACGCGGTCGAACAGGGCGTCGCGCACGGCTTGGCCGGACCGGCCGTTCATGCCGTTCGCACCGTTTCCAGCGTTCGAAAATCCGCGGTTCTGCGCCGAACCGTTGTTCCAAGAGTCGTTCTCCGCCATGTCCCTCCAACCGCAGCAGTCAATCGAATGTGTTCAATACCGAGGAAAACCATAATACGTGCGTGCCGTCACGACCGGTGTTGCATTGAGATTATGGATGAATCTCCGCATCCACCGAACGACACGCGCGAATGGCTTTGGTGTGGATAAGAAAGTCGAAAAAAGCCGAGTTATCCACATATTGGGGATAACCATGTGGAAAACGTTTTCGACTTATCCACAGAGTGGGGATAACTGAGTGGACAACTTGGGGACATCCTAAAGCATGTACCCCGATTCCCTTATTTCGATTTGCCGAAGTGAACGGAAGGTGATATGCACCCCGCTTTTCCGTAAACGACGAGAAATACGGGGGCATATCGGCTTGGCGCATGCGAGAAACCGGCGCTCACATGTGGTATCGGGTGGCGTTGTACATGGTGCGCACCAACGTTTCACGCCATTTGCTCCACCCGTACTGTTTGGAGATGGTCTCGCCGGACGTGGCCCCCAACGAGGAGCCGTCGGCGCGGGTCAGGTCGAACAGCATGTCGAGCAGCACGGGATTATGGTCGAGCCGGCCGGCCAGATCATCGCCGACGTGGGATCATTGGGATTGCGGCCTGTGGCGAACTCCGACAATGTCAGATGCTCGCGTACCAGCAGCGTGACCCAGCGGACGATGTCGCGGTCGAATCCCATGCGTTCCACGACCACGGTCGCATGTCGAGCGCCTTCCGCCGCATGGTTGGCCACCCCCGGTCGTTTGCCGATGTCATGCAGGATGCCGGCGAGCAGCAGCGCCTCGTAATGCCGGTCGTCGTACCGCCCACCGCTGGGTGTTTCACGGCCGAGCCGCGTGACGACCTCCACCATGTGCCGGTCGATCGTATAGCGGTGCGCGGCGGACGCGCTTGGCCGGTTGCGCACGCCCAACCATTCGGGGATGAGCTTGCCGGGCACGTCGATGAAATCGATGTCTTCCCACACGTTGAGCAGCGCGGGGCCGGAAGCCAGCAATCGTATGAACAGTTCACGCGATTCGTCCGTCCAGTTGCGGTCGCCGATAGGGCACTTTTTGAGGTTTCGCAACGTTCCCGGGGCGATTGGCAGGCCGAATTCCGCGGCTGCGACGGCCACGCGCAGCACGAGGTTCGGGTCGGCGGCCGGTTCCGCGCCCGGAGCGAGCACGATTTCCTCTTCATGCTTGGCCACGCCGGGGGCGATCACATCGAAGGTCGGTGCCTGACGTTTGCCGCCGCCGCGCGGCTGGAACACTTGGAAGAAGGCGAATCGCGGCTTGTCGTGCGTCAGCGAATGCTCGGCGCGCGACGCGGTGGAATCAAGGGAGAACGCGATCTGACGGCCGACGCGTGCCAGCAACGTTTGCAGATCGTCGATCGACTTCGCCTCACGTTCGCCATCGGGCAGCGTCGGATCGGCCAGACCGAGCATCGCCGCGACTTTGGCTTGGTAGGGCGATAGCAGCATGTTCGTATCTTTGCCGGCGACCAGATGGATGCAGTCGCGCACGTCCAGCAACCGTTCGACGGCGTCGTCATACGTGCCGTGCGGACGGTCGGCAAGCCAGGATGCGGCGAGCGCGGACACCAATACGGAGTCGCGCAAACCACCGCGTGCCTCTTTGATGTCCGGCTGGTTGATGTAGGCCATGCGGCCGAATTCGTCGAGGCGCGATTTGGCGGAGCCGAGCAGTTCCGGCAGACGTTTGCGTGCGGCCTTGCGCCATCGTTCCAATATGGATACGGCTGTGCTTTCGATAAGTCCAGTGTCCCCCGCGATCGGCGCCACGTCCAGCCATCCCATGGCTGCGGGCAGGTCGCGGTCGGTGACGGCCTCGCATTGCGCGACGGTACGTACCGACTGGTCGAGGTCGAGGCCGGAATCCCAAATCGGATACCACAGTTTGTTGGCGAGCTCGTTGAGCTGCTGGTCGGTCAGCGCGTGCGGTTCGTAGATGACCGCCAGATCAAGGTCGGAGCTGGGGCCTACCTGTCCACGTGCCAGCGAACCGACCGCGCCGAGACCGATGCCGGTTGCCGGAACATCGAAGGAAACCGTCTCGCAGGCTTCGTTCCACAACTGTGTGAGATTGCCCATGGCCAAGTCCGTGCGGGCTTTGCGTTTCGCCGCGCCATTGCGGTAGACGCCGTCGCGTCGGGCTGGCTCATGGCCATGAACCGTTGTTTGAGACCATCGACTGCTGAAGTCATAACGCACGTTCCTTATGAAACCTATGACGACTTATGACAATCCCCGCACGGCGCGAGGCACGTACGGGGATGTGTCGTAATTGATAACCCGAACTTCAAGCCCGGGGGTCTTTATTTCATCTTGTCCGAATCGGCCCGATCACAAGGCCGGACGGATCAGATGGCGGCGGAACCGGTTTCGCCGGTGCGCACGCGGGTCACCGAGTCAAGCGGAGCCACCCAGACCTTACCGTCGCCGATGGTGCCGGAGCCGGCGGACTTGACGATCACGCCAACCAGGGTTTCGGCATCGGCGTCGTCGGACAGCACCTCGATGCGGATCTTCGGAATGAGATCCACGGTGTATTCGGCGCCACGGTAGACCTCGGTGTGGCCGCGCTGACGGCCATAACCGTTTGCCTCGGACACGGTCAGGCCGTGCACGCCCGCGGCTGCGAGGGCTTCCTTGACATCGTCGAGTTTATGGGGCTGGATGATAGCGGTAATGAGCTTCATCTCACTTCACCTCCTTGAGGACGGAGCTGGCGGTACCAGCAAAATCGTAAGCACGTTCGCCCTGGTCGGCAAGATCGATGCCGCCGACTTCCTGGGCTTCGGTGACGCGCCAGCCGATCGTCTTCTCCAGAGCGAAGGCGATGATGCCGGTGATGACGGCGGACCAGACGATGGCCACGAGAGCGACGATGAGCTGGACGACCAGCTGCCTCCAGTCGCCGCCTGCGAACAGGCCGGTGCCTTCGCCGAAGAAGCCGATGAGCACGGTGCCGGTGAAGCCGCCAACGCCGTGGACGCCGACGACGCGAGGGAATCGTCATAGCCGAGCTTGAACTTCAGACCGCAGGCCAGGCAGGTGAGCACACCGGCGATGGCGCCGAGGACGATGGCCCACAGCGGGGAGACCACATCGGCGGCCGGGGTGATGGCGACGAGGCCCGCGACGATGCCGGAAGCGGCACCCATTGCGGTGTAGTGGCCGGTGCGGATCTTCTCGGTGAAGCCCCAGGAGAGCATTGCCGCAGCGGTTGCGGCGGACGTGGAAACCCACGCGTAGCCGGCGGTGCCGTTGGCTGCGAAGGCGGAACCGGCGTTGAAGCCGAACCAGCCGAACCACAGCAGGAAGGCGCCGAGCATGACGAACGGAACATTGTGCGGGCGGAACGGCTGCGTGCCGAAGCCCTTACGCTTGCCGATGATCAGCACGATGACCAGAGCGGCGACTGCGGCGTTGATGTGGACGACCGTACCACCTGCGAAATCGTGGGCGGCTGCGCCGATCGCCTGGGAAATGGCGCCGTCGGCGGACAGCAGGCCGCCGTTCCACACCATGTGGGCGAGCGGAGCGTAATCGAACGTGATCCACAGCGCCACGAAAATCATCCACGTGGAGTACTTCACACGTTCGGCGATGGCGCCGCAGATCAACGCGACGGTGATCATGGCGAACGCGGACTGGAAGGCCACGTCGACGCTGACCGGGTAGTTGTTGCCGTTCAGTGCGGCCGATGTGAAGACGCCCTTATCGGAAACCATGGTGTCCTTCAGCAGGAAGCCGGTTGCCGGGTCGCCGAAGATGCCGCCGACCGAGGTGCCGGCGTAGGCGATCGACCAACCCCACAGCACCCACATGATCATCGTGACGGACAGTGCGGCCGCCTCCATGATCATCATATTCAGCACGGCCTTGGCGCGGACCATGCCACCATAGAAGAACGCCACACCAGGCGTCATGAGGAACACAAGGGACGCGGAAGTCAATATCCACGCGGCATTTCCAGAATCAAGCTGGCCCATGTCACCCTCCTCTTTCTTTCTCTATATTTGGTTCAACATTTCCGTCCCCATCGTGTGGGGCTGACAGAACGATATGGAACGCCGGCCGCGTTTTGAAAACGTTACGACGTGTTACGCCAACGTAACGCCATCCGCGCGAAAACGTCAACCTACGCCGAAAAATGGCGGAATTCCAACGAAACTGGCGGTACGGAAATACGGAAGGCATAATCGCCCGGCAATCGCAATATGAAATTGCGACGGTGGACGGAAGCGGCGGGCAACGCTGCGGACGGAGTAAGTTGGGTAGCTGAAACTTACGGAACACGCGTGGCACGCGACGAGAGAACGCCGCGTACGGCGAGCGCGTGGCATGTACACCGAACGCGCGGTGCGGCGAACGTATGGCGCGCGTAACGAGAGAGCGGCGAGGACCATGGCAACGTTCATCATTTCACTGTGCGCCATTTTGATGCTGACCACGGTTTCCGGGCTGATCTGCCGCAAAGCGCAGCTGCCGGAAGTGATCGGGCAGATCCTCGTCGGCATTCTCGTGGGCCCTTCGCTGCTGGGCGTGATGCACATGAGCGATTCGCTGTCATTGTTCAGCGACCTCGGCATCATCATCCTCATGTTTTTGGGCGGTGTCGGCTGCGACCTGCAGTTGCTGAAGAAATATTCGAAGGCGGCGGTCATCATCGCGTGCATGGGCGTGGTGTTCCCCGTGGCGGTGATGGGTGGAGTGAGCCTGCTGTTTGGCTTCAAGCCGATTCCGGCTGCGTTCATCGGCGTGGTGTTCTCCGCCACGTCCGTGTCGATTTCCGTGGCGGTGCTGAAGGAAGCCGGACTGCTTGATTCGAAGGAAGGCGTGTCGATTCTCGGCGCGGCCGTGGCTGACGATGTGATCGGCGTGATCCTGCTGTCCGTGATGTGCACGCTCGTCAACACCGGCAGCGTGGACGTGGCAGGGCTGGGTTTGATTCTGCTCAAGCAGGTGCTGTTCTTTGTGGCGGCCGCCGTGGTGGTGGTTTGGGTGGCGCCGGCGCTGATGACGCTGGCTGGCGTGCTGAAGGCGCCGTCCGGCATCGCGGTGATGGCCGTGATCATCTGCCTGGCGATGGCGTGGGCGTCGAATCTGGCCGGGGTTGAGCTACGCGGTGGGCGCGTTTTTTCGCCGGCATCGCGGTAAGCAACAGCGATTACGCGGAGGACGCGGACCGGTATATCGAGCCGGTTGGAGACACGTTGTTCGTGCCGGTGTTCTTCGTGGGCATCGGCCTGCAGACCACAGGCGTGGACGATACGAAGATGATTGTGTTCATTGCGATCATGACGGTTCTCGGCGTGATCACGAAGGTCGTCGGCTGCGGTTTGGGTGGCCGCATGGCCGGTTTTGGCGGCGCTTCGGCGCTGATGATCGGCGCGGGCATGGTACCGCGTGGCGAGATGGCGTTGATTACCGCGCAAATCGGCTTCAACGAGCATGTGCTCGGCAGCGAATACTATTCGACGATCATCTTCATCATTTCACTGGTGACGCTGGTCGCGCCGCTGCTGCTGAAGCTGACGATCCGGAAGGTGCCGGGAGTGGGGGCTGCGGCTGCCGGTGCGGCTGGCGCTGAGCAGTAATCGCAATACGAAACCTCCCGCCACGCACGGAACGTGACGGGAGGTTTTCGCTACGGAAATCGCAAATCCGGAAAATATGGGAACGTCAGGCGAGGATACCGTCGACGAAGCCTTCCGGATCGAACGGGGCGAGGTCGTCCGGGCCTTCGCCCAGGCCGACGAGCTTGACGGGCACGCCAAGCTCCTTCTGCACGGAGATGACGATGCCGCCCTTGGCGGAGCCGTCGAGCTTGGAGAGCACCACGCCGGTGATGCCGATCGCTTCGGCGAACACCTTGGCCTGCGTCATGCCATTCTGGCCGGTGGTGGCGTCGAGCACGAGCAACACCTCGTCGACCGGAAGGTTCTTTTCGGTAACGCGGCGGATCTTGCCGAGCTCGTCCATGAGGTTGGACTTGTTCTGCAGGCGGCCGGCGGTGTCGATGATGAGCACGTCGGCGTTCTCTTCCTTGGCTTTGGCGCTGGCTTCGAACGCGACGGACGCCGGGTCGGCGCCGTCCTTGTCGGAACGCACGACCGGCACGCCCACCTTGGCGCCCCAGGTCTCCAGCTGGTCGGCGGCGGCCGCGCGGAACGTATCGGCGGCGCCCAGCATGACCTGCTTGCCTTCGGAGACGAGCAGTCGGGACAGCTTGCCCGCGGTGGTGGTTTTGCCAGTGCCGTTCACACCGACCATGATGATGACGCTCGGTTTGTTCGCACCTTCCTTGTCGGCGTTGAGCCGACGGTCGACGTCGGTGCCGACGAGCTTCAGCAGCTTGTCCTTCAGCGCCGCACGCACTTCGGCCGGATCGGACTGGCCGGCGATGCGGGCGCGTTGCGCAGTTCCTCGACGAGCTGTTCGCTGGCTTCCGCGCCCACGTCGGCGAGCAGGAGGGTGTCTTCGACGTCCTCCCAGTCGGCTTCGGAGAGCTGGTCCTTGGCGAGGATGTTGAACAGGGCCTTGCCGAACGGGTTGCCGGACTTAGACAGGCGCGCCTTGAGGCGCTGCATGCGAGTACCGGCGGCTTCCGGGGTTTCGACGGCTGGGGTCGCGGATTCAGTTACGGCTGACCCGACCGGAGTTGGTTCAGTTGCCACTGGCGATTCAGGTGTGGCAGACGAAGTCGCGGATTCCGCGGTTTCCTTGGTTTTCTCAGCGTTTTCGGCACTTGCGGCGGCAGATTGCGCGGCGGACTTCTCCGTAGCCAAACGAGCATCGGCCTTCGCCTTCGCCGCTTCCGTGGACTTGTCCACGGCGGACTTGCGGCTCTTACCGAACCACCATCCGCCAATCGCAAGTAATGCCGCGATAACGACGACCACGACAATCGCAATAATCACATTCGTATCCATGGCTCCAGCCTAAAAAGCGCAACGGACACGCCACTCATCTCTGCCAGGGCAGGCAATGGGGCTATCCACGGGACGTGAAAAACTGGGCAATATGGCCAATACATCCAGAATGACGTCGTATCAGCGGCGCGAACAGCTTATCGAAATCGGTCGATCGCTGTTCGCGGCCAAGGGATTCGAAGCAGTGAGCGTGGAAGAGATCGCCTCGACCGCAAAAGTGTCGAAACCCATCGTCTACGAACATTTCGGAGGAAAGGAAGGCCTGTACGCCGTGGTGGTGGACCGCGAGATGCGCGCGCTCACCGACGTTCTCATCAACGCGCTGTCGACCCGCAGGCGCATCCGCGCCAAATCGTGGAACGCACCGCGCTTGCGCTGCTCACCTACGTGGAGGAGAACGCCGAAGCTTCCGCGTGCTCACGCGCGATTCGCCGAAAACCGACCCGTCCAACTCGTTCAATTCGCTGCTTGGAGACATTGCCGTACGCGTCGAGGACATTCTCACCGACGCGTTCAACGCCAGCATCTGCCGGCCAAAAGCGTGCCGTATTACGCGCAGATGCTCATCGGCATGACCGTGTACACCTGCCAATACTGGGCCGACCAGCGCAAGCTCAGCAAGGAGCAGCTCGCCGCGCACATCGTGAACCTGGCATGGTATGGGCTGAGCCGCATGGAAGCCAAGCCGGAACTGCGCTACGAAAGCGAAAAGGCCGCCCGCGAGGCGGAAAAGCAGGCCGCGCGGGAAGCGAAGGCGATCGCCAAGCAGGAGAAGCAGGGCAAGAAGGCTGCGAAATCGCAGGAGAAGGCGGTTGCTGCGGGAGATGACGCGACGGACGGGACGACCGTGACGGACGGATCGCAAGCAGTAGGCAAATCGCAAGCGGCAGACGAATCAAACGAATCAGACGAGACGAACGAATCGCAAAAACCGCAAAGCCCGCACGAATCGCAAAAACAATCAACAATTGACGAAAACTGACATACCGTCACCCGAAATGACCCTAGGGGAAATTTCAGGTGCAGATTGCGTATTTCAGGGTGCCGTTTGTGCGCAAAACCGCGCCCCGGAACCGCACATGGTGCTACGTTAGTTTCGTTATGCTTTTGGCCGGAGCGGTCGGCCAGCCGCACGGCCCGACACGAGCCCGATCCGAGGAAGAATATGCAGGAGAAGAAGACGCTCACCTTCGTGGTGCCCGCGTACAACATGACGGAATACCTGGAACGGTGCGTCGAATCGTTGATCGCGTCGAAGCGCAACGACGACATCGAAGTGCTGATCGTGGATGACGGCTCGTCCGACGGCACGCTGGAGATGGCGAAGACGTTCGAGGCGCGCAATCCGGGAATCGTGCGCGCGATCCATCAGGAGAACAAGGGCCACGGCGGCGCGGTCAACACCGGCATCGCGGCGGCGAGCGGCATGTACGTGAAGGTCGTGGACGCGGACGATTGGGTCGGCCCGGAATCGCTCGAACAGGTCATGGCCGTGCTGCGCGGCGAGGTCGGCAAGGACGAGCCGCTCGACATGCTCGTCACCAACTATGTGTATGACAAGGTGGGCAAGCGCAACAAGCACGTCGTGAACTTCCGTCACGCCATGGAGCCCGGCAAGCGGCTCACTTGGGACGATCTGGGACATTTCGGCCTGACCGAATACATTCTCATGCACGCGCTGATCTACCGTACCGCCGTGGTGCGCGAATCGAAGATGCAGCTGCCGGAACACACGTTCTACGTGGACTTCATCTACGCGTACCAGCCGTTCCCGTGGGTCAAGTCGCTGCAATACGTGGATACGCCGTTCTACCACTATTTCATCGGCCGCGACGGGCAGAGCGTGCAGACGGACGTGATGATCCGACGCGTGGACCAGCTGCGGCTCGTCAACCAGTGCATGGTGCGCGCCACCCCCGAACGAGGTACGGTGCCAGACGGCCTATACCGCTACATGATTCATTTTCTGGCGATTCAGAGTTCCGTCGCGAGCGTTTTCATGATTTTGTCGCGCGATCCGGAGAATTACGAGAAGAAGAAGGCCATGTGGGCGGATATCGAGGCGTATTCGCCGACGATTTACAAGGACGTGCGTAAGAAGGCGATGTCGCGCGCGCTGAACCTACATGGTTCGCTCGGCCGGTTTGTGATTCGAAAGGGATATTTCGTGGCGGAACATGTGGTCGGGTTCAACTGATTTCGCGCGGGTTTCGCGGGTTTCGCAGGTTTCGCGCGATAGAGGGTTTACGCGATATTGCGTGAGTATTGCGATTATTGCGATCGGCTAGGCGCTCCTGTGTCCGTTTCTGGTGATTCGGACACAGGAGCGCTTCATTTTGATGCCTGTGTGTCCGATTCGGGAGAAACGGACAGTTAGATAGGTGAAATTGGCCCCTGAGTGCGTTCTTGCGAGAATCGGACACTCAGGGTACCGGATTCATATGCCACGTGCCGATTCGCCAGAATCGGACACGTGAAGCGTCAGCGGGCTTAGTTCCAGCGATCCGACATGGCGAAACTGTTGTGCATGAGGTTGCTGGACGTATACAGCACGTCGCCGAGCAGCTTCGTATTGCGCGATCGCAAATATTCCGCCATTTCGTCGTTGGCCGCCGCGAGACGGACCGAAACGGACACAGAACCAGCACTGGCGTCCGCCTCCGCACCACCAATCGCAAGCTCGCCATCCGTACGTTCCACCAGACGGTGGCCGAAGGAACGGACATCTTCCGAGAAGCCCTCGACCGCGTTGCTGGTCTCGTAGAAGTGCGCGTCGGCGAGCGTTGCAATCAGGCGGTTCGTCCAATACAGGCAGTCCGTGGAGACTTCCGGCGTGGTGTCGCGCAGGTAGGCGGGGGTGTCGTCGACGTTCGCATAGAACGGGGCGGACGTGGTGAACGCGCCGGAACCGTACGAAATCCACATGATCGAACGGCTTTCGACGGGCGCGTACGGGCGAATCTGCATGGCCACCATGTGTCCGGTGCGGTTGATGCCGATCGGACGGTAGCGATGGCGGCTTTCCTCAGTTCCCTGCGTGCCGTACGGGTCATACGGGGTGCCTTCGAAGTGCGAACCGAGCAGGAAGTCGACATCCTCGACGGTCACGGCATTCTCCGGTTCGAGACACCATGGAATATCGTCCGATTCAGGGGTAAGGTTTTCCGCGTCGGCCGGATCGAGATAGCGGTACATGTACCAGGCGCGTGGCGTGTTGTAGATGTGGTCCTTCGCGGTGGCGGTGCCGAATACGATACGCGGGTTGCAGTGGCCGCCGTTCATGCCGCCCTGCGTACCCGCCGCGCGCCCAAGATGGTGCGTTTCGATGAATTCCTGCAGATCGGCGCTACACATGAATTCACGTGCGTCGCTGAAGGCGTCATCAAAATCGAAATAGTCGATGCCAAGCTGGTTGGGGATGATCGCGCATTTGTCGTCCGGCACGCGGCGGGCGATCCAGTGGTGGCCGCCGATGGTTTCGACGTACCAGATTTCGTCCACGTCGGAAATGATGATGCCGTTCGATTCGTACGTTCCGTACGTTTCGAGCAGTTCGGCCAGACGTTTCACGCCTTCGCGCGCGGTGTTGACGTACGGCAGCACGAGGGTGATGATGTCTTCTTCGCCGATGCCGCCTGGGGTTTCCGGCTTACCATTGGCTTCGTCGGCTGGCTGCAATACGACCAGCGGGTCGGCACCGAGCACGCGTTCGTTGACGGCGATGGTTTCGGTGGCGCTCATGGCCACGTTGCGTTCGCTCACGCCCGCTTCCGCAAGGATTCCACGGTTGGGTAGCACGTTCGGCACGATGCTGTACCGGCACGGATCGTCCGGAAGGTCGATTTCGACGTGGCTCAGCACACTGCGGTAGTGCCGCGGCTGCTCCTGCGGTGCGACGACTACGAATTTCTTGGGATCGTAACGTCCCGAACCAGAGTCGTCATCTCGGGCGATGATGGTCGAACCGTCGTAACTTGCTTTTTTGCCTACAAGAATTGTGGTACATGACATGGTTTCGATTGTAGGCACACCAACACTCCGAGGCCATTTCGACGCCCGTCCGCGCCCGTGGTGGCGATTGGTCCGAATATGCTGTATACTGTGTTGCTGTTGCCCCTCTAGCTCAACGGTTAGAGCAGCGTCCTTTTTAGTGTGGGTTGTGGGTTCGAATCCCACGGGGGCACAGGTTCGAGTCCTGGAAGCCGATGGCTCTCAGGACTTTTCATTGTTTCGGGATGAGGTCTCAGCACTTCAATACGGAACGCACCATATCGCGCACCACCTTTCGCTCACGAATCGCAATTTCGGTTGATTATTTCGCGACGTGCGCCGAAAAGTATGGAAAATAAGGCGATTTATACCCCCTACAGCACTATGCGGCACCACCTTTCGCTCACAATCGTAAGAAAACGAGCGAAATCGCAATATGTGTTCCGAAATGAACAGCGAACAGCCCGCGGGCGATTCGCGGACGGACCATACGCATGCAACCGGCGTGGCGCAATCGACGATAATGATAGACTCGAATATATCGAACATTTGTTCGCATAGATTCGGTATTATGGGAAATTCCCCACTATATACAGTGGGCGAACGTACGAAACGCCACTACGGGTAGTGTATACTGATGAACGGCCCGAGCAGCCGGGCAAAATCGAAAAACGTGGCCGACAAGATCTTCCGCACCAAAGGAAGCCGATTGCATAGGGAGGAAAAGTAATGACCGTGACCGTCTTCACCAATCCGAACAATCCTCAATGCGAGGCCACCGAACAAGAGCTTTCCAAACTGGGAGTGCGGTACGTGGCGGTCGATTTGACGCAGAATCCGTCCACATTCGAACAGATCAAGGACGCCGGCTTCAAGCAAATTCCGGTCGTCATCTCACCGAATTCCTCATGGAGCGGACATCGCCCCGACCTCATCCGCCAGCTGGCGCAAAGCATCGCGGCGTAGGCGCGGCAACAGCAGTCAAGCATCCAGACAGCCGGAAGGCACGAATCCCAAACGGCAATAATCCGGAAGAATCAAATCCCCCGCGGCAAAACCCGCAACAAAACCCCACTGCAATCGTCCGAAATCGTTCAAAATCAGCCACCCAAAGCAAAGCGGCCAGCCGGAACATCGCCAGACCAGCCGCTTAGCAAAACCCGCAAAACGCAAAAACCAGCCTACATACGACCGGCAGTGGACGGGTCGATCTTCATGGTCTGGAATCGGTGGGCCATGAAATCATCATTGAAATACGTGGCGAAAAACTGCGAAACAGGAGAATTCTGCGCAACCCCAGCCATGCGGGAATACCAAGCGTCAAGCGCCATCAGCGTCATCACGCCATCGACGAAAATGAGTATGAAACAGACCAGCGTCAACGAATAGCGAATCTTCCACGGAATACGCTGGATCAATCGCAATAATCGCGGCAGAATCAACTTGACCCAAACCAAGCCGAGGACGCCCCAGAAGAACATGTATTTGCCGGATGTACGCCCGTCAATCGAAAGCCATTGCCCCGTGTAATCCCATGCGCGAATACCGAACGCGGCCTGCATGAACCAGCTGGTGAAATATTCGAACGCGCCACCGATCACCGCGCTTGAGCAGAAAATCAGCAACCAATTCGACTGCCACAAATGGTTGAGCAACACGGTGACGATCACCACGCCGAAACCATAGATGGGCGAGAACGGCCCCCATAGGAAGCCCGCACGGTCCTGGTATTCGCCAAACAGGATGAAATGGTAGATGGTTTCGATCACCAAACCGAACACACAACCAATGGTGAACAGCCAGAACAGATTGAAGAAATCCAGCGAAATATAGCCCCTGCCAGTCAAATCACGGCCGGCCATTCCTCGGGAAGCCGCACTTTCGTACGCGCTACGGGCATCCATACGTCGAAGCGCGAACTGCAGACGACGCTCCTCACGCAGCGACGGATCGGCAGTGACATGCAGGGCTATGAGCACGACAAGCTGGATAGCCGGGCTGATCAAATTCACACCAAGTCCCTGCAATGCCAGCGACAGCAAGCCTTCGGCAAGGGTGAGCGGAATCATCAGATACGTCCATTGCGCGATATGCCGACGCTTGTTCATAATGAGCATCACGCCGAACACCGCCAGACACGCGGTGGCGACCAGCAGCACAGCCGCGTGAACCACCGACAGAATCGCGGTGAGGCTGAGCGCATCGAACGCCACTTTGCCGGAAAACACCGCGCGAATCGAGTACAGGCACGCCAACACAATGAACGGCAGCGTCACCACGCCTTCAATAAGCATGACGATGCCGTAAATGCGAACGATTAACGGCAGACGACGGTCAGCGGGATTGCCGACTTCGCCAGTGCCCTGCTTTCCGCCTTCTTCGATAGCCGCGATTTCGGTTTCGGCGGCAATCGCCTTGATTTCTCCATCCGTCTTGCCCGCGGCGGAATCCTCGGATCGTGATTCAGATTGTGCGGTTTCGCTCATATGCCGCTCCTTCCTTCAGCCCACGCTACCAAACGTAGGCAATATCCGCCGCAAGAAAAGCGATTCAAGTGCGATTATTGGCGGACGCGAGCAAAAGAGGGGGACGTCAGCTGGCTGCAATCGCCATTCGCACACCACCTTTCGCTCACGTCCGCAAGAAATGGCGATGTATAGCGCATCGTGAGCGAATGGGGGTATAAATACGGACGGAAAATAGCGATTTATTACCACCTTTCGCTCACGGACATACAGAAATGGCGATTTGTCACGGACGTGAGCGGAAGGGGCTACGTCAGCCGGCGATGGTTTTGCCGAGGCTTTGCCGCAGTACTCGACCCGATTTCCGTCATCCATGAAACGCGATGGCGATTGTCCCGGAGCGCGTTATACGATACGTACCGCGTAGCGCTACGAAATACGTATCGCTATGAGAGGAATGATTCACCAACCCGGAGAGACAATGCACAACGTACTGCAGATCCTGCGCCGTGACTTCAAACGATTGGTCACCGTACCCGCCGCGTGGGTGATTATGATCGGCCTGATTCTCATTCCCCCGCTATACGCATGGTTCAACATCTACGGGTTCTGGAATCCCTATGGCAACACGGACAGCATCAAAGTGGCCGTGGCCAACATGGACGAAGGCACAGACAACGCGCTGCTTGGCAAAGTCAATCTCGGCGATCAAATCGAAGGCACGCTGAAGAGCAACGACCAGCTCGGCTGGGAGTTCATGGGCAAAGCCAACGCGATGGAAGCGGTGGAGTCGGGCGACTGCTACGCCGCAATCGTCATCCCTTCCGACTTCAGCGAAGATCTGGCCAACGTCGTCACCAACAGCAAGCATCGCCCCACGCTCGAATATTACGTGAACGAGAAGGCGAGTCCGATTTCGCCGAAAATCACCGACCAAGGCGCGACCGTGGTCGACCGCACCGTCAACAACACCTTCGTCTCCACCGTCAGCGACGTGCTCGTCAAAGCCGTCAACTCGGCCAACGGCACCATCAGCGGCAACACCAACACCATCGCCAACGAAACCATCGGCGAACTCGACAACACCAAGCGGAACGTAGGCACGATCCGCTCCGCAATCGCGGATCTCGACACCCAGTTAGCCAATGTGCCACAGCAGACAAAAGCAGCACGCAATGCCCTGAACGACGTGCAGCTGGCCGCGGCGAGCGCAGGCAGAGGACTAGCAGGCGCATCCACCGCCATCGGCACAGCGCAAACCCAGCTCAACACGCTTTCGTCCAACGCCAACAGCGCGCTGGAAACCGGATCCGGACTTGTTTCCCAAGCGACGGCGCAATCCACAGCCAGCATCAACCAGATCTCGTCGGCGGTATCCGCGGCAAGTGGATCGGCGCAGCAGGCGGTGACCGGCATGCAAAACATCACCGACAGCAATGCGAAACTGCTCGAGAAGCTTAAATCCGCCAGCGACAACGCGCAATACCAGCAAATCATCAGCAAACTGGAGAATACCAACAACACGGCAGCCGGAACACTCGCCGACCTCAAACCCTGAGCGAGAACACACAGGCCACAGCCGGCAGCGTATCCAAACTGTCCACCGATTTCAACATAGGCACGCAGAACTCGCTCAAAAGCGCAGGCACGGCGCGCAACGCCATCAATTCAGGCGCACTGCCGCGACTGAATTCCGCGCTGGGCTCGCTGGCTGGGACGGCCGGAACACTTGCCGGCACCGTGACCAGCCAGGACAGCGTGGTCAGGCAAACCAACATCGTGCTCGACCAACTCGACCAAGTGGCGTCAGACGCCCGCATCGGCCTTGAGCAAACCGACCAGCAGCTGGCGAAGATGGAGACGAAGCTCACCACCGTCAGCACCGACCTGAAGGCGCTGGGCACTACGGATCTGCTCGCATCGTTGACCGGCAGCGGTTCGCTTGACGCGGATAAGATCGCCTCGTTCATGGAGTCCCCGACCGTAATCGACACGAAGAACGTGTATCCCGTCAACTCCTACGGCTCCGGCATGGCTCCGCTGATGACCAATCTGGCACTGTGGGTGGGCGCGTTCGCCTTTGTGGTGATCTACAAAGTGGAGGTGGACGACGAGGGGCTTGAGGGTCTCGATCCGACCGCAACCGAAAAGTATCTGGCCCGATACCTGTTGCTCGGCACGATGGGCGTCATTCAAGGCGCGATCTGCACCGTTGGCGATCTGATACTCGGCGTACAGACGGCTTGCGCGCCACTGTTCATACTGACCGGCATGATCACATCGCTGGTATATCTGAGCATCACGTACGCGCTGTCCACCACGTTCATGCACATCGGCAAGGGCCTGTGCGTGGCGTTGGTGATCGTGCAGATTCCAGGCGCTTCCGGCCTGTATCCGATCGAGATGATGCCGAAGTTCTTCCGCATGGTCTATCCGTTCGTGCCATTCAGCTATTCGATAGACGCATTCCGCGAGACCATTGCCGGCTTCTACGACGGCCATTGGACCAAGGCGATCGGCACGCTGCTGCTGTTTGCCGCCATGGCGTTCGTCATCGGTCTAGCGGTCCGTCCTCTGTTGGTCAACCTCAACCGACTCTTCGCCCGCGAAATCAAGGAAAGCGACATGATTATCGGCGAGGAAGTGGAGCTTCCGGAACGCGGATACAACATGTCCCAAGCCATTCAGGTGCTGGCCGACAAAGGCGGTTACCGCGAGGTGATCGAGGAACGCGCAAGTCGGTTCGCGGAACTGTACCCGAAACTCAAGCGCGGAGCTCTGGTGATCGGATTCGTAGTTCCGGTAACTCTGGCGGCGGTGTTCTCGTTCACCAACGGAGAGAAAGTGGTGGTACTGGCCACGTGGGTCGTCTGGATTCTGCTCATCATGGGCTTCCTCATGGTCATCGAATACATGCGCGATAATCTGAACCGTCAAGCGGAGCTCGGCCATTTGAGCGATGAATCGATCCAATCCATGCTGGTGGAGCGCCAAGCGGCACGCATCCGTCGCAAAAAGCGGGCGCAACAGGAACGGCGGAACAGACTGCTGCGCAAAACGCGGAGACGCACCAGCGGCAAACGCACGACATCCGATAATCGCAATACCAGCGTCATCAAAGAAACGACGGAAAACGTGACGGGCGTCAACCACAATGAAGATGACGGAATCGCCATACTGGTGCAGAAAATGCAGACGACCGGTCCAAGCGCCGCCGCGAACGATGCCGCCACGGACACCACCGAGACTACCGAGACCGCCGAGACAACCGAGACAACCGAAAACACCGAGGAAAGGAGCAACGCATGAAAACCATCTGGAAACTGTTCGTCGGCGACATCCGGCGAATCACCAGCAACGTCGTCTCCATCATCATCGTCATCGGACTCGTTGTGATCCCCGGCATCTTCACATGGTTCAACGTGGCCGCCAGCTGGGACCCGTTCGCCAATACCGGCAATCTGAAATTCGCCGTAGCCAATGAGGACGACGGATACCGGTCCGACCTCATTCCAGTGAAGATCAACATCGGCGACCAAGTGGTTAACACGCTGCGTTCCAACGATCAGCTCGACTGGACCTTCACCACCAAAAAAGAAGCCATCAACGGCACCAAATCCGGCAAATATTACGCAGCTGTGGTGATTCCAAAGAACTTCAGCACCCGTATGATGACGTTCTTCGCATCCGATGGCGACCACGCCGAAATCGCCTACTACAACAATGAAAAGAAGAACGCCTTGGCTCCGAAGATCACAGGCCAAGGCGCCGATACGGTCAGCGCGCAGGTCAACGAGACGTTCTCCGAAACACTGACCAGCACCGCGCTGAGTGTGGCATCGCAGCTCGCCAACCAACTCGACAAGCCAGCCGCGCAGGAACAACTCACGCAGTTCAACGGCAATATCAGCGACTTCGCGGAAACGCTCACCGACGCTTCCGGAACGCTCCGCACGTTCAGCACGCTGACCCAAAGCGCACGGCATCTGCTTGAGTCCTCCGACGGTCTGATCGCCAATGTCAGCGGCAATGCGAAAAGCGTAGGAACAACACTCAAGCAAGCCGGCAGCGGCGTGGAGGATCTGACGGGCGCGTGAAGACCGGCACCACCGCGCTGGGCACGGCTCTGACTGATTCCGCCAACAGCTTCACAGCCATGGAAGCAGATGTGGACAGCCTATTCGGCAATGCGGGCACGCAGGCCGGCAACACCGCCAACGCATTACGCAACCAGGCCACGAACATCAGCAAGCAGGCGCAAAGCTACCAGCAGATCTATGATTCGCTCGACGCGCTCAGCGCAAACGAAAAAGCTGCCGGAAGCGGTGAGGAACGCCATCGACCATCTCAAAACCAACGTCGGCACCACCATCACACAGCTCAACGACCTAGCATCGGCGCTGAATGGCAGCGCCGACAACATCGACGCCAAAGTAAGCGATACCACGGCCGAACGTGCGGAGATCAAGAAACTGGCGCAGCAGGCGGCAACGTCCGTCAGTGGCATCAAAACCGACTATGAGAGCCAACTGAAACCGCAACTTGACGATATCGCCACGTCCATTACCAGCACCACCACCGCGCTCAATGCCACAGCGGCCGATCTGAAAGGCGCGCTGGGCAATCTGAACGGCACCACCAAGACCGCGGATAAGAATCTGACCGCCATCAGCAGCGTGTTGGATTCCACCGCCGATAGTCTGGCCGGCGCGGGCAAAAAACTGGGCGCATTCACAGGAACATTGACCGATGCGCTGAACAGCGGCGATATGAGCGCCGTCAAAGATGTGCTCAGCGATAATACCGACTCGTTGGCCGCCGCGCTTGCAGCCCCTGTAAAAGTGAAACGCAACGCGGTGTTCCCAGTCAAGAATTTCGGTTCGCAGATGGCACCGTTCTACACGATCCTGCCACTGTGGGTCGGTTCGCTGCTCATGGCAGTGACGCTCAAGACCACCGTCTCGCGTAAGGTGCGCAAGGAACTCGGCGACCCGAAACCGCATCAGCTGTTTCTCGGACATTACGGTGTGTTCGGCGTGATCGGACTATTGCAGAGCACGTTCTCCTTGGGAGGCAGTCTGCTGTTCCTCCATGTCCAGGCGGTGCATCCGCTGCTGTTCATGCTGTCCGGCTGGGTGAGCAGCCTAGTGTTCTCGTTCTTCACCTACACGCTCGTGGCCAGCTTCGGCAACGTCGGCAAAGCCATCGGCGTGCTGTTTCTCGTCATGCAGATCTCCGGAGCGAACGGCGCATATCCGCTGGCCGTGCTGCCGAAAATCATCAGCGGCATCAGCCCGTTCCTGCCTGCGACGCATTCAATCACAGCAATGCGCGCGGCGATCGGCGGAATCTACAGTAACGATTACTGGTTTGCGATTGGCGCGCTACTGCTGTTCATTCCGCCGCTGCTGCTGATAGGCCTGTTACTGCGCATTCCACTGGTCAAGTTCAACCATTGGTACGTAAGCAAGCTGGAAAGCACGAAAGTGATCGCGGCATGATGGGCGGAACCACGCAAGAGGGCACGCGAAAGACGGTGCAAAAAACCACGCAGGAAGACGTCGGCACAGTACGTGGCCGACGTGAGCGATTACGGGAGCAAACCGACCGCAAAATCATGAAAGCCACATTGGGGATAGTGATTTCCGATGGTATCGGAGCGGTGACCATCGAAGAGGTCGCACGACGTTCAGGGGTAGCAAAGACCACAATCTACCGACGCTACCGAAACGCCGACGATTTATTGCAACGCATCCAACCGGAAGTTGCCGGACTACCGAATTTCAACGATTTGAAGCCGTCGCGGAGCGGACTGGCCACCATGCTGCGACGCATCCAGAACTGCTTCGACAGCGAACTCGGATTGAAAGCCGTGGGTGTGGTGCTGTCTTCCGACAACGCCACGCTGAAGGCGATCGCAGCACAAGTGCTGGCGCCGGCCGAAGAACGGTTCGTGGGGTTCATGGAACGTGGCATCGCCGACGGAGTGTTTCAAAACCGTTTGGACTACACGTTCCTGTTCAGCACGGTGCTGGGTTCCATGCTGGCTTGCAAAGCGTTGGCGGGACAGGAAGCCGGAGGGGAACGGCAATCCGGCAAGGAACGCAAGTCTGATTCCTGGGCCGAGAACATGGCCACGTTGCTCTGGCCGAACGTATGCGCCGAATCCGCACGGTAACCACAGGAAAACCGTCCGCACCGACGCAAGACGGACATGCCGTGTCGGTTTCAGAAGGATGGGCTATTGGATTGACGCTTCCTGACGCGCCACTTCCAACGCCTTGTTGAAGGCTTCGGAGGTCCAGCTGGCGCCGGCGAGCTTGTCTACTTTAAGGTCCTTCAACGGCTTGCCGACCACCGCGTCCGGCACGGCTTTGGCGAAGTCGTTCTGATGCTTTTTGGAGATGGACGTGAACGGATGGCCGACGATCTTCACGGCCGTCACGTTCTGGTCTTTGACGGTCAGTTGCACGTCGATGGTGTCCTCGCCGACCGGGCCGTACTGGCCGTTGACCGAATAATCGCCATCCGCGTAGTTGCCGGTGTCCTGCTTGCTGGACGTCGTGGAATTCGCGTCATCGGCATGGTTTTTGGTGGTGGCGTCGCCGCCGGCCGTATTGTCAGCCGCCTTGCCGTCGGTTTTCGACTTATTTTCCTGCGATTGCACGCTTTCGCCGGAATTGCCGGCGTATTCGTCGTCCATCGGCGTGGCTTTCGGCTCGCCGCATGCCGACAGCAGCGCGATGCTCGCCGCGGATAGCGCGATGACTTTGACTGCGTTCGATTGTGCGGTGCTCATGCCTGCTCCCCTTTCGTGACGTCGGGCTCTACGTCCGTATCGTCGGCAACGCCAGCCGCAACGGCAACGTTGGCCGCGTCCGTATCGCCGGTTTTCGCGGCTTTCGTGGGGTCGGCGAACGAAATCGCAACACCGCCGTTCTGCGCGCCTTCCGCGGCGGAACCGGTGTGCGCAGGCTTGCCACCGGCCGCCTCGTACGCACGTTTCGCCTCCTCGTCGTTCCACTGTTCGCCGACGAGCACGCCGTGGTTGAGCATGATCTCGCGCTGCGCGCAGGAGGCGACGAGCGCGTCATGCGTCACGACGATGATCGTGGTGCCCTGCTCGTGCAGCTGGCGGAACAGGTCGAGCACGATCTTCTCGTTCTTCTCGTCGAGGTTGCCGGTCGGCTCGTCGGCGAGGATCAGCTTCGGACAGTTGATGAGCGCGCGGGCGATGCACACGCGCTGCTGCTCACCGCCGGACAGCTGGCCGGGCAGGTGATGCGCACGCTCCTTCAATCCCACTCGTTCCAGCGCTTCCATCGCCTGCTTCTCGTCGACCACGGAATGGTAGTATTGCGCCACCATCACGTTCTCCACCGCCGTCAGATGAGGCACGAGGTAAAACTTCTGGAACACCAGTCCGATCATGTTTTTGCGCACGTCGGCGAGCTGGCGGGCGTTCAAATCCTCCAATCGCCGGCCTTCAAGCATGACGGAACCCTTCGACGGCGTATCCATGCAGCCGATCATGTTCATCAGCGTGGTTTTGCCGGAACCGGACGAGCCGACAATCGCCAGCCATTGCCCTTGCGGAACGGTCAGACTCAGGTCGTCGACGGCGTGCAGATCGCCGTAAATCTTGGAAATGTGGTCGAGTTCCAGCAGCATATGTTCGTTGTCCATGATTATTCCTCCCTCAAAACGATGGCGGGGTCGATACGGGTGGCGCGGCGGACCGGCGGAATGGAGGCGATGACGGCGATCGCCACGCTCAGCAGCAGCGAGCCGGCGCCGAGCAGCCAGTCGAAGTCGATCGCGCGACCGAAGACGGTGGCGCACAGCACACGCGCCAGCACATAGCCGATAGCAGTGCCGAGCAGACCGCCGATCAAGCCGTAGATGCCGGATTCCACGTAGAATTCGACGCCGATGGCGCGTGAATCGGCGCCGAGGGCCTTGCGCAGGCCGATTTCGTTGCGTCGCTGGCTCACGATGGAACTGATGGTGGTGCCCACGCCGACGAGCGTCAGCACAAGCACCACGAGCGAAACGATCCAGAACAGCGTCTGCAGCATGGCGATGATGCGGGTGTCGGACGAGGTGATTCTGGTGACGGTCTGCGCTTTGACGGCGCTGTTCGGGTTTTGTCGGCACTGCGATTGATGTTGTTGACGATGGCGTTCAGCTCATCCCCCATGGCGTTCACGGAGTATTCGACCACGTCGGCGCCGCGCTTGGAACCGGCGAGTTTGGCCACGTCCGCGGTGGTGGCGTAGATGATGGAATCCTCGTTGCCGCCGGTGTCGACGATGCCGGAGATGCGGAATTCGGTGCCGTTGTTATCCATGATGTCGGACGAGACGCGGCCGTTTTCCGTGGCTTGCGTGGTCTGTTCGCCTTGCGTAGTTTGTGTACTCTGCGTGCCCTGCGCGGACGATTCTGCCGTTTCAGTTGATTCGTCCGAATCGGATTTTGCGGACGCGGAAGAAGACGCTGAAGCAGACGCGTCGGCGGTGCGGTAGCCGATGGTGACGCGGCTGCCGACCTTCACGCCGAGCGCGTCGGCGACGTCGCGGCCGACCATCACGTTGCCCGAGCCGGGCCAATCGCCCGTCACGTTCCAATGGCGATTGAGCGCGCGGACGGCTTTCACGTCCACGCCGGCGATGGTGTACGGCGCGGAATTGATGCGCACGCTCTCATACCGGTATGCGGCTGATTTCACGCTGTGTCCGGCGCCGATGAGCGCCGTCACGTTGCGTACGGTTGCAGTATCGATGCCTTGCGATTTGCCCGTTGCGGACGCGGGCGTGACGATCAGGTTCGCGCCGTACGCGCGCATTTCCTCGTTCATCTGCTGCGGCACCGCGACGCACACGGATGCAAGGCAGAACAGCGTGGCCGCGCCGACGAGCGACGCGATCACGGCCATCATCGCACGGGAGCGACGGCGGAACACCGCGCCCCACAGCATAGTGAAGAACATCTTGCGATTCGTCATCGCACACCCCCTACGAAAGCCAAGCACAACTCACCTACCATGCAGCACCTCCGCCGGACGCAAGCCCAGAATCGCCCGAATCGACGAAAGCGAGGCTACGAGCACAGTGACCGCCAGCAACACGAAAACCAACACGAACACCATCGGACGCATGGTGATGCCCGAGCCGAACACCACGTGCCCCACAATCTGTGCACGCCCGAGCCAAGCAGCGCGCCGGCAATCGCACCAACCAGCGAAATCACCGCCGTTTCGGCGAGCATAAGGCGCGAAACCGCGCCGTCCGTGGCGCCGATCGCCTTCAACAGCGCCAATTCCGAACCGCGTTCGCCAATCGACGCGGCCATCAGGTTCGCCACGGCGATCGCGGCGGCAACCAGCGACAGCACGGTCATCAGCACCATCACCGCCTGCGTCTTGTTCAGCACATCGCCCTGCAGCGCGGCCACCTGGCGCACCTGCTTGGCCACCGCGCCCGGCAGCACCTCTTCGATCTGGTACGCGATCGACGACGGATACGCGGTGCAATACCACGTCTCCCACTCGTCCTGCGTGAGCGCGTTCGGATTCTTCGACGCCTTGCGCGCGAGGTCGTTGTCGGGCGTGGTGAGCGCCTTGACTTCAATCTTGTCGATGGAATTCGGCAGATTCGCAAGCGTTTGCGCGGCGATGGACGGCATATAAATGGCGCTGTTGTCGGAATCGCCCGAATCGAAGATGCCGACGATTTTCACTTTCACGCGATTGCGTTCGGTGGAGGATTTGCCGGTTTTCCCGGTACCTCCGTTCGTATTGTCGTCCGCACCGACGGCGATCGTCTTGTCGAGCGTAACGCTGTCACCGACGTTCACGCCCAGTTTCGCGGCGAGCGCGCTGCCGACCATCGCCTGCTCGCTGTCGTCTTTCGGCCAGGTTCCGTTGATTTTCCACCATGAGCGCATGCCGTTCATGCCGGCCACGGTGGACTCGCCGGAGTCCATGTGCAGGGTTTTCGCGAACCACGTGCCCACGATCGGCACGTTGGTCGCCTTGCATTTCGCCGCGGAAGCAGCCGCACCTGACGCACCAGCCGTTCCAGCAGAGCCAGCCGAACCAGCCCCCGAACCGACACACCCCGCATCCGCGTGGATGTTCAATTCCGGCGCGAAATTGGTGATGTTGAACGCCCAGAAGATGGTCTTGATCTTCTGCGCGTCCGACTCCTTCAGAAACGCGGTCGGGTCGGCGCTGTCCGCCGCAGCCGAGCCGTCGGAAGTGGAACCCCCGTCCGAACCGGACGAACTACCCGAAGCCAAGCCAGCAGAATCGCCGGTATTGTACAAATCGCTCACCACAGCGTCGGACTTCGGCTGCACGACGATATTCGAACCGTACGCGCTCAGCTCCGCGTTGAGCTTGTCGCCCACGTCGAACACCACGCCGAGCATGGCCACGCTGACGGTGGCGGACAGGCACACGGTGACGGCGATGAGCAGACGGCGTTTGAACTGCCGGCTGAACGAGCGAGAGATCATTTTCAGGAAGAACATGGCACCCCCTTACCTTTCTCGGCGCTCACTGGAAATGGCTCGACAGCGCGTCGAGCGTGGACGTTTGGATGACGATTTTGCCCGGCTTGACCTGGTAGTCGAACGGTATCGGGTTGCAGCCGCCTTTGAAGCCGATGGTGGCGAGGTTGATGGCCACATCGCACTTCTTGCAGATGATTTTGCCGTCCTTCTCGTAGTAGCCGGCGTCGCCGCAGTTGTCGCACGCGTCGAGGCCGACGCCGTACGCGCCGCCGTTCTTCTTGATGATGATGAATCGCATGGAGGTGCCGTCCTTCGCGCGGTATTCGAAGCGGTGCAGGTGGCCGTCGGAAATCTGGCTGAATTTGATAGTGGCCACGCCGTCGGCGAGCGAGTAGTCTTCCGGCGGCGACAGCGTGACGACTTTCTGCGTTTGCGCGACGCCGTACGTCAGGGCCACGGTGACGCAGATCATGGCGACCAGGCTGAACGCGCCGGCCGCTTTCGCGCGGCGGCGGAACGCGATATGCGTGCGTGCGATCGCCTCGTTGGCGCCGGTCGGCTTGACTTTGAAGCCCATGACGATGCTGGCGATTGCCGGAATGGCGAAGACGAGCGCATCGCGATGGTCAGGCTGCGCTGATGGTTGATGCCCCACACGAGCGCGAGGAAGGCGGCGGTCGGGAAGCTGACGATGCGTTTGGATTGGAGGATCTGCGCAAGGTCGGTGAAATGCTGTGCGAACAACAGCGCGACCAACAGCAGCACCGCCGTCGTGAACGACCAGCGGACGGCGGTGGAACGCATCGTGCGGAAGATAAGCGCGGCGATGATTGCGACGGCCGCGCCCAAAGCGAAGCCGAGCGCGCGCAACAGCATGTCGGAAGTGAAGATGGGATCGCCCGGCTCGACGAAGATCGTCAGTCGCAGAATCACGTCGGGCAGCGCACGAAAGGTGGTGGCCGCGATCACAAGCGCCGCAACGAGATTCGCGATGTCGAGCAGCGCGCGGTGGTTGTGCCAGTCGGCGGTGATGCGGCGGGCGAACAGGACGATGACGAACACGGCCACGTCGAGGATCACGCAGCACCACAGGGTCGGATAGTTGACGAACGTGCGTTGCGTGATGACGGCGGTGGCGCGCAGCGCGGCGAATACGACTGCGCCGGCGAATCCAACAACGAAACCGGCCAGCCGCCAGTACGCACTCAGAGGCTTGTCACGCCCCTCACCGACGGTGAGCATGACGCTCAACGCCATGACGAGCAGCGCCGGCGCCAACACCCCCTGCAACACCGTCACAAACTGCAGCAGCATCCCAAAATCCTTTCATCCAAAACCCAACTCAAAGAGCCCAACGATTCCCATTCCGCCCCATCCCAAAGAGTCCCACCCCTCTCATCCCTCCCCTAAAATGCGAGGATTTCCCGGACCCCCTCCACAATCGCAGAGGTGAATCCATCCCCCTAAACGCGAGAGAGCGGTTTCGGTATGCATTGCCCGACCGTAAGCTTGGCCGAACGGCCTTGAGTGTGTCGGGTAATGCATACCGAAACCGCGAACGGGCTACGCTAGGAGATCACCACTCCTGCGGCGTATAGTTCCAGTCCGGGAAGGTGACCTCGATCGGTTCCGTCCAGAAGCGTCCCTTCACACCCGTCTCCGGATCGACGTGCAGCATCCAGCCCTTCTTCTCCGGGGATTCGATCTTCAGCACGAGCTTGTACGCGCCGGCCTTGTCGAGCTTGACGTTGGCGCCGTAGTGCGGGCCGTCGGAAGCGTCATCTGCATGAAGGTTCCGGAGGCGACGGACGCGTGGAGGTCTTGTCGATGATGTCGTAGTTGACGGTCAGGTCCGGCACGAAATCGCCCTTGCCGTAGCCGAGTTCGGTGCCCTTCTGGTTGGCATGGATGTCGGCTTCGAGGTGGAAGCTCGCATCGGCGGCCTTGAGGCCCATGCCGGACGGTTCCATGTCGATCGGCTGGAAGTAGACGGCGTTGACGGTCAGCGGGCCGCATTCCTGGTCGGAGTGCTTCTCATCGACCTGGATCTCTTCGAAACCGGCGGAATCGCTGGAATCGTCCTTGCTGGAGTCGTCGGCCTTCGAAGCCGACGCGGAGGCGCTGGACTTGTCCGAAGCGGCGGAATCGTTGGAATTGCCGCATGCGGACAGGGAGAAGGCCATGGAGCCGGCCAGCAGGATGCCGAGCAGAGCGGCGATCTTCTTGTTCTTCATTTCTCTTTCCTTTGTTGTTGGATGTGGAAAAATATCGGTAAATCTCGGAAAATTTGCGTATCACTTGCGATTGTCAGGCGTGCGCAACTTGCGTTTGCGTGCGAAGCCGACGGCGAACAGCGCGAGTACGGCAATCGCCGCGATCGCTTGTGCCGCAAGGCATTCGACGTACGGATACAGGCCAATCCAATCGTTCGTCGGCACGCTGGACAGGTAATGGCCGTCAATCAGGTCGCCTTCGATCAGCGCATGGATGCCGCCACCGGCGAAAATGATGACCAGCACAGCCATCAGGATCGACGTGACAAGGAAGAACGGGCCAATCGGAATCCTCACGGACGTGAATCGCAGCACGAGGAAGATGACGAGCAGCACCACGCCTGCGGCGATGCCGCCAATCCACATGCCTTGCGCGTCGCGGCTCATCGAGTAGATCGATTCGTAGAAGATGACGGTTTCGGCGCCTTCACGGAACACGGCTAGGAAGCTCAGCATGGCGAGCGAAACGACCATACCCAGGCCCACGCCTTCGCCGGCGGCGACTTTGTTTTGCGCGTCGGCCACGGCGGACTCGGTTTTGGTGCGGATGTAACGGTTCCACGCTTCCACGGAACTTTTGTTGAGCATCCAGTTGCTGGTCCACAGCAGCATGAGCATGGCGATCAGCGCGCACACGCCTTCGCTGATTTCCTGGACCGGGCCGGAGCCGCCGAACAGGAACGTGAAGAGCACGGCGACCAGACCGGAGCCGGCAAGGCCCGCGAGCACGCCGAGGTAAATCCACTTGGTGAAACGCTGGTTGCCGGATTTGACGAGGTAGGCCACCACGGCGGCCACCACCAGCAGCGCTTCGAGACCCTCGCGGATCAGGATGAGGAACGCCTGTCCGGCGGAGCTGGTGATGGCTTTGGTGAAGGCGTTGACGTTGCCGACCGCGCCACCGTCGAGGGTGGCCGCGTCTTCGACGAGCCAGCTTTTCAGGTCGTCGACAAGCTTTTTGATCTCCTTGTCGGAACCGCCGTCGCGCATGGTTTTGCGGGTCATCTTGAACTGGTATTCCACCTGCGAGACGCGGTCGCCGGAGATGGCGTTCATGACGTTCTTTTCGAAGCCGAGCTTTTCGTAGTACTGGTAGTACGCGTCGTTGACGAGGCTGGAGCCTTCCGCGCCCTTGCCGGAGATGGCGGCCTTGTATGCCTTGTCGAGGATGACGTTCATTTCGCTGGCGACTTCGCTCCACGTGCGGTCGCCTTTGCCTTTGGAGGAATTCTTTTTGGCCGCGTCGAGCTTCTTACGTTCCGCGGCGGTCTGTTCGGCGCGCTGCTTCGCGTAGGTTTTGGGGTCGGCGAGGTTCGCGTTGCCGTCAAGCGTCTGCGCGGCCGTGTCAAGGTCCGCGTTCAGCGCGTTGATTCCGTTTGCGATCGCGCTCCCCTGGCCCTGCTGGTACGCGAGTCCTTCCAAATCGGTGAACTGCCTGAGCAGTGTCTGCTGGCATTCGGCGGAAATGGTGTCGTTGACGACTTTCGAGAAGTTGGACGCATCATAGCCGATCCAATGCGCGGTCTGGAAGCCGGTGCCGGCCTGGCCGTAATCGCCGTCATTGTAGTCTTTTTCGGCGGTGGCAAGCTGCTTGGCGATATTCTGCGCGACGGCAGTCCAGGAATCGAAATTCGTCTGGTTGCCGTCAGCGGCGGACGCCTGCCGCGGCATCGCGATGCCGACAAACAGCGTGGCGAGCGCGATCATCAGCGCGGCGACGAGCGTGATGAGACGGCCGGAAGCCGAGACGCGCGAATCGCACGAATCGTAGGAACCGGCTGCGTGGCGCTGCGCGACGCGAGATGACATGGGTCGAACCTTTCTTCCGCAAATCTTTTCGGCGCGCTTTCCCCGACGTACCCAACGTACGAAGCGCGCATCGGAAGCCAAGATAGAACGAAAGTTTTTTGAATAACAGTCTTGATTTTAATTGGTCTTGTTGTTATCGCGCATGAAAAACTGGAATTCCGACCGTTTTTATTTTCCCGTTTCCGTCGTTCGTTCGTCTCACATTGTGACGCTCACCGCCGTTCCGGCAGGGGCAAGACCGCCACCTTCACGCGCACGGTAACCGTGCGCAAACCCGCGGTCCAGCCAGCTTCCGACAAGAAGAGCGATGCTGTGCAAAGCCCGAATACTGGTTCCGCCATCA
>ENA-OPYV01000057-OPYV01000057.1-human-gut-metagenome-genome-assembly--contig:-NODE-57-length-32400-cov-2.503672_pt1 | contig 32400 bp, 43 predicted proteins | sample MGYA00242474_ERZ504485 | MGnify/ENA primary metagenome ERZ504485 (study PRJEB26092, sample SAMD00036263) | human gut metagenome | host: Homo sapiens | study: EMG produced TPA metagenomics assembly of...
TTTTAATTTTGGGGAAAGGGCGTATCATCGTGGGAAGTGATTACCATGAGACATTAGAGCGTACGGGAGTTCCGGCAGAAGAACTGAAGACACGTTGGGGGGGTACAGTTTATCCGGCGTACACATACGGAAGGACATCATTATTTTATTTCCGACTTACAGGCTAACGATGTGGAAGGATGGGTAACATTTGAATGTGCCTGAAAAACATATCATGTGTTTTGACCCGATGACGGGTAAACGGGGAATTGCAAAAACGCGCGAGGTGGAAGGAAAAACTCAAGTATATATGCAATTGAAGTCGGGAGAGAGTATCATTCTTCAAACTTTTACTCGTTCCTTGCAAGGAGAGCCTGAATGGAAATATAGGAAGGAAATGGACTATAGTTTGAGTTTGGATCATGGTTGGAAACTGAGATTCGTGGAAGCTATCCGGCTATTGAAGGGGAGTTTAAAATAGATACGCCTTCTTCATGGACAGAGGTTGCACATCCGGCTGCGAAGATTAACCGGGGTACTGCATTGTATTCATTGGAGTTGGATTTGCCTGAATTATCGGCGGATGACTGGGTTTGGACCTGGGTGACGTGCGTGAGAGTGCACGTGTGCGTATAAATGGGCAAGAAGCTGGTATAGCCTGGGCTGCTCTCTTCCGTTTAAGCATAGGGCAATTGCTAAAGTCTGGTAAGAATCTCATAGAAGTGGAAGTCACCAACTTCCGGCAAATAGTATTGCTGAGATGGACCGTCAGGGTAAGCAATGGCGCATTTTTGAGGACATCAATATGGCTAAGCTGAATTACGAGAAAGGTACTTACGGACATTGGGAAACACTTCCTTCCGGGTTGAACGGAATAGTCCGGTTGATACCTGTTAAATATTTATTTTGATTGTCTGGGCTGGATAGATAATTATCCGGCCCAGTTTTCTCTGTCCAGATTGCGATAGCTGATAGCCTCTGCCAAATGTGCTGGACGTATCTCATTACTTCCTTCCAAATCGGCAATGGTACGTGAAACCTTCAGTATGCGGTCGTAGGCACGGGCTGAAAGATTCAGCCGGTTCATGGCATTTCTTAACAGTTCCAGTCCGGCAGCATCCGGCTGTGCGTAGAGATGCAGCAGTTTGGGTGTCATTTGGGCGTTGCTGTAGATTCCCGGTTCGTTTGCAAAACGCTGGGCTTGTATCTGTCGGGCACGGATTACACGTTCGCGGATGCAGGCACTGCTTTCTCCCGGGGTGATCTTGGAGATTTCTTCAAAGGGAACGGGCACAATCTCAATTTGGATGTCAATGCGGTCGAGTAAGGGACCGGAAATCTTGTTAAGGTATCGTTGTACTTGTCCCGGACTACATACACAGTTTCGTGTGGGATGATTGTAGTATCCACATGGGCAAGGGTTCATCGATGCGATTAACTGGAAATTGGCCGGATATTCCAGACTGTACTTTGCTCTTGAAATAGTGATACGATGGTCTTCAAGAGGTTGGCGAAGCACTTCTAGTACACTTCTACTAAATTCTGGAAGTTCATCAAGAAACAGCACTCCATTATGTGCCAGACTGATTTCTCCGGGTTGAGGCGTAGCTCCTCCGCCCACCATGGCTACCTGAGAAATGGTGTGGTGCGGACTGCGGAACGGTCGGGTAGCAATAAGTGAAGAACCCTTTTTTAACTTCCCGGCCACTGAGTGTATTTTGGTCGTTTCCAGGCTTTCTCCTAATGAAAGCGGGGGAAGAATGCTGGGAAGGCGTTTAGCATCATAGACTTACCACTGCCTGGGGCACCGATGAGCAGTACATTATGTCCGCCTGCAGCTGCAACTTCCAGTGCTCGCTTCACATTTTCCTGTCCCTTTACTTCTGCAAAGTCAAACGGAAAAATAGATTGGTGTTTGTAGAATTCCTCACGCGTGTTGACAATGGTAGGCTGTAAGATTCGTGTGCCGTTCAGAAAATCAATCACTTCTGTAATGCGTTCCACACCATATACATCCAGGTTATTTACGACAGCGGCTTCCGAAGCATTCTGTTGCGGAAGAATAATTCCCTTAAAACCTTGTTGGCGAGCCGCAATGGCGATAGGGAGTGCTCCTTTGATGGGCTGCAGACTTCCGTCCAGGCTTAGTTCCCCAATGATGAGGTAGTCTGCCAAGTGTTCAGAGGAGATTGTTTCATTGGCAGCTAAGATACCGATAGCCAGCGGAAGGTCGTACGAGGCACCTTCTTTCCGGATATCGGCTGGAGCCATGTTGACTACTATTTGTCGTGCAGGAAATTTGTATCCGTTTACTTGCAGAGCGGATACGATACGTTCGTGGCTCTCCTTGACAGCAGAGTCCGGAAGTCCTACCAGGTAAAATTTTATACCGCGTGAACAGTTGACTTCAATTGTCACGATAGTGGCGTCAATGCCTTGTACGGCGGCTCCAAAAAGTTTGACAAGCATTTAAGGTCGTTTTTTTAAGTTGTGTTTATTTTTTGTCTTTCCGCTCATCAAGACTTCAATCTTGGTCTGTAATGCTTTTCCGTAAAGATTGCTGCCTAAAATCTTCCGGTTTCGGTCTATCAGTATGTTGAATGGAAGACGCTGCACGTTTTTGTTGCTTCAGAATCTGATTATTCCATCCTTTATAGTCGCATACCTCAATCCATTGTTCCGTATCTTTCCGGGTATTTTTCTGCCATTCTTCCTTGTTATAATCCAATGAAAAGTTGACAATCCGGAGGTTGTTTTTTGAGAATTTCTCGCATAGAGTATACAAGGAATCTTTTATTTCTATACTTTCCTTATCCCAGCTCGCCCAGAAGTTTATGAGTGAATATTGTTTTTGCGTGCTACTGCTGCTCCAAGACAAATATTCTCCATTTCTTTTCTTTACGGACATGTAGTTTAGGTAGGCCGATGTGTTTTTCCCTTTTTCGGGTAACTTTTGTAAAACTTCGTTCAATACTCTGCAATCTTTCACCTTACCAGTCAGCGGTTCCGCCAGTCGGGCGATGAGGTCTAAGTTCGGATTGGCTGATTGTGAGAAATACCGTTGCAAGATATAAGCTGAAGCAGGTGAAGCTGGATGGCTCTTGATGAAACTTTCAGCTTGCTTGCACACTTGTGCAGAATCCTTCAGCGTAGCTATGCTTTGCAAAAATTCCTGATATTCATTGTTGGCCCCTTCTCCTTTGATTTCCGGATGTGCCAAGCTTCCTTTTATAGAAACCTTCCAGCCCTTTTCTGCAAATATTGGGAATGTTTCACCGGAATCGTTCACCAGACGGAATATATTCAGGGTGTCGGGAGTGAAAGTATAGGTGAACTTACCTTCTCGTGGGTAGATGGTATCCAATTTAGACTCAGGATCGTCGAAAACTACCAGAATCATGTCGGAAGTAATACCTTCCCAGTTCCCCTTTGAGCTCAAATTCATCGCTTTGTCTGCATGAATCCAGGCAAAACAACAGATATACAGATAAGAGGAGCAGATATAATTTTTTCATAAACTGTATTTTATTTTGCGAAAATACATATTTTCATCTTATAATCTTTCATCTTCTCCCGATTCTTTCCCATAAAGGCATAAAAAAACCGGAATCACTTGACACGATTCCGGTTCCTTTTATGTAATTAAGTCAGATTACTTTACTTCGTTTGCATATTTTGCAAATTCGCGGTCGTTCTGAGCTTTAGCAGCCAAAGCAGCATCCTGCTGTTTTACTTTATCCATGCTGCTCTTAACCAAGTCAGCGTTGTTAGTTCTAGCACCTACAACTGCCATCAGGTAGTTAGTGTAAGCGTCCGGATTCTTCACTGCAGACAGAGTAGATTTAGCTTTGTTGTAATCTTTAGCCAAGATCTGAGCCAAAGCAGCTGAGTTGGTCTTAGTGTCACCGAATGCCTGTACAGCGCGGTCATACTGACCTTGTTTGATGTACAAGTTACCCAAGCTCGTTAGCTGTGTTAGCACCAGTAGACTTGCTCAAGTAAGTTTCAGCGTTAGCTACGTTACCCTTAGTCAATTCAATCAAACCAAGGTTAGTGTTAACTTCAGCAGCGTTAGCGTTCTTGCTTGCAGCCTGTTTGAAGTAGTTTTCAGCAGTAGCCAAGTCACCGTTAGCATAAGCCATCATACCCAAGTTGTTGTAAGCACGGAAGTCGTTCGGATACAATTCAACAGTTTTCTTATAGATAGCTTCTTTACGAGCGTTGTCGTTAGTCAGAGTTGCAGCATACAGCAATTCATCGTTGCTCAATACTTTAGCGTCAGTATCGAATGCAGCGTTGATTTCTTCGTCGCTACGTCCGATTACATCGTAGTTAGCAGTCAAGCGAGCACGACGCAACTGAGGCAGGATTTCGTCAGCCAAAGTTTTGTAAACTGAAGAAATGTTCTTGATTTCAGTTTCACGCTGTTCTGGATCGCTGTACATAGAAAGAACACGCAAGATCAAGTCTTTATCCTGGATGTTAGATTTAGAAACCAATTCCTGGAATCCGTCCCAGTCCTGAGCAGTGTATTTAGCATCTACTTCAGTTTCAATCTTACCTTTCTTTAACTGCTGGTTCATGTATTTTTCAGTGTTGTTCTGACGGTTTTCAGCCAGAGTAGTATTCAGTTCAACACCACCATCAGGTGAAGCGTAAGCAGAAATTTCGATGTTGTTCAGTTTGTAGTTCTTAGTGTCACCAGCTACAGCTACTACTTGTTTGTGGAATGCTTTCAAGCTGTCAGACTTCAATTCGCTTGCGCGGAGGTTAGCCTGCTGGATCAAGAACATGATCTGAGCTTCTTTAGCCTGCTTGATGATACGCTGGAATGCATCCGGAGCGTAAGCAGCATTAGCAGAGTTTACAGTAGGAAGTTCTGAAGTAGCGATTACACCGTCAGCAATCTTTACAGAAGGGATAGTGTATTCTTTTTTACCTTTCTTAATTTTGAAATCCAGGTAAAGTTCAGATTTAGCCATTTCAGGAACATAGTCGAAAGAGGCTTTCATTGTATAAGTACCACCAGTCTTGTAAGAGATAGTCTGGTCGTTACCTTGTACTTTTTCACCCTGGAATGTAGCTGGCTGACCTTTAGCTTCGCCACCTTCCCATCTCAAAACCGGAGTAACTTCAACTGTTGCGTTTTTCTTGAAGTATTTTTCCGGGAATTTTCCTGTAATAGTTACAGGTACCTTACCACCAATAGCTTCCAACACTTCAGGGTTGGTAGTGAAGTAGTCAGGAGATAATTCGCCCATCTTGCTACATGAAGAGAAAGCAAGGACTAACAATGCCACTAACGGCAAATACAACTTCTTAATCATGATGTTAAATATTTAGTTTGTATAAATGAATAATCTTATTGTTTGATTATTTGGGGCAAAGATAAGAAAAACTCTATTACGTGTTAATCATTATCTGTTTTTTTTGTAGGTCGTTCGAAAAAAGCTTAAAAAAACGCATTTCTCTAATTTTTAAGTCGATTTCTAGGGTGATGTTCCAAGATTTCCTGCCGTAATCGGCTGCGGTCAAGGTGGGTATAGATTTCGGTAGTGCCTATGCTTTCATGCCCTAGCATGCACTGTATGGCGCGCAGATTGGCTCCTCCTTCCAGCAGATGGGTAGCGAAGGAATGGCGGAAAGTATGAGGGCTGATGGTTTTCTTCAGTCCGGTTTGTTCTGCCAGTTCTTTGATGATGTGGAACACCATGATGCGTGAAATGTTTTTTCCGAAGCGGCTGATAAATACAAAATCTTCATATCCGGGCTTTATCAGTCCTTCGTTGCGGTCTGGAAAGTACAGTTCCAGTTCGCGTATGGCACGTGAAGAAATGGGAACCAGGCGCTGCTTGCTTCCTTTACCTTCTACTTTGATAAATTTCTCTTTCAGGTAAAGGTCGGACAGTTTAAGATTACATAATTCGGACACACGCAGTCCGCAACTGTATAGGGTTTCCAAAATAGCCCGGTTACGCTGTCCTTCCCGTGTGCTCCGGTCAATGCTGCCGATAAGGGTGTCAATCTCTTCTACCGTCAGTACGTCGGGCAGGTGTTTGCCGATTTGTGGCGATTCCAATAGTTCTGACGGGTCTTGCTGTATGTAGTCTTCAAGCAGAAGAAAACGGAAAAAGGAACGTATTCCAGACAGGATGCGGGCCTGGGAACGTGGGTGAATGCCAATGTCACGTAATCCGGCTGAAAAAGTTTCCAGATTTTCCAAAGTGACATCTGTAAAGTGAATGTTTTCCAGTTCCAAAAAGGCGAACAGCTTGTCCAAATCCGTAAGGTAGGCCTCTACCGTGTTGGCCGAAAGCGACTTTTCTAGTTTCAGGTATTGCTTATACTTTATTATTATGTTTTTTTATCGGCCTTTTTCATTTTCTTTTTCGTATCTTTGTGCCAAATTCTTCTACAAAGTTATTAAAATTCAGCAGAAGTATACAGATGAGAATACAAATAATCAATGGCCCGAACATCAACTTGTTGGGCAAACGGGAGCCTTCCATTTATGGAGCCGAATCTTTTGAAAGTTATTTGGAAAAATTGAAAGAGTGGTATCCATCGGTAGAGTTTGCGTATTACCAGTCGAATGTGGAAGGAGAGCTGATAAATAAAATTCATGAAACAGGCTTTTCGTATGATGGCATTGTGCTGAATGCCGGTGCGTATACTCACACGTCCATAGCCTTGCAGGATGCCATCCGTGCAGTTACGTCTCCAGTCGTGGAGGTACATATTTCCAATGTTCATCGGCGGGAGGAGTTTCGTCACAAATCAATGATTTCCTGTGCATGCCTAGGAGTAATCTGCGGATTCGGACTGAATTCTTATCGTCTGGCAGTAGAATCCATTGTATTAGACAACAACAAATTATAGTATATTTATTATGATGCTTAAACAAACAAAAATCGTTGCGTCCATTTCGGACTTGCGCTGCGAAGTAGATTTTATCAGAGACCTTTTTAATGCAGGTATGAACGTGGTACGTATGAATACCGCACATGCCAGCCGTGAAGGTTTTGAAAAGTTGATTAATAATGTGCGTACCGTTTCTAACCGTATCGGTATTCTGATGGATACCAAAGGTCCGGAAGTACGTACTACGGCCAGTGCAGAAGGCCCGATTGACTTCAAGACAGGTGAAAAAGTTCGTATTGTAGGAAATCCGGAGCAGGAAACTACTCATGAATGTATTGCTGTGACATATCCGGGATTTGTGCACGACCTGTCAGTCGGAGCAGATGTGTTGATGGACGACGGTGAACTGGCACTGAAGGTTATTGATAAGAATGAAGATACTTTGTTCTGTGAAGTACGCAATGATGCTACTTTGGGAAGCCGCAAGAGTGTGAATGTGCCGGGTGTACGCATCAACCTGCCTTCTTTGACTGAAAAAGACCGCAACAATATTTTGTACGCGATTGAAAAAGACATCGATTTCATTGCGCATTCATTTGTCCGTAATCGTCAGGATGTACTTGATATTCGTGAAATCCTGGATGCACACCACAGCGACATTAAGATTATCGCTAAGATTGAGAACCAGGAAGGTGTGGATAACATCGATGAAATTCTGGAAGTAGCCGACGGCGTAATGGTAGCTCGTGGTGACCTGGGTATCGAAGTGCCGCAGGAACGTATTCCGGGTATCCAGCGTATCTTGATTAAGAAATGTATCCTGGCTAAGAAACCGGTAATCGTGGCTACTCAGATGTTACACACCATGATTAACAATCCGCGTCCGACTCGTGCAGAGGTTACTGACATTGCAAATGCCATCTACTATCGTACCGATGCATTGATGCTGAGTGGAGAAACTGCGTATGGTAAATATCCGGTAGAAGCTGTGAAGACTATGGCGAAGATTGCAGCTCAGGCTGAAAAAGACAAGATGGAAGAAAAACGATATTCCAATTCCTTTGACTCCGGCAAATACCGATGTAACCAGCTTCCTGGCAAAACAGGCAGTACGCGCTACTAACCTGATGCCTATCCGTGCCATCATTACCGATAGCTTCAGCGGTTTGACTGCCCGCAACCTGGCTGCTTTCCGTGGAAAATATCCGGTATTGGCTATCTGTTATAAGGAAAAGACCATGCGTCACCTGGCATTGTCATACGGTGTAGAAGCTATCTATATGCCGGAAAAAGCCAACGGACAGGAATATTATTTCGCTGCATTGCGTAAGCTGATGGACGACGGTGTGCTGTCAGAAAACGAAATGGTGGCTTATCTGAGCGGTGGTAAACAAGGTACTCATACTTCATTCCTCGAAATCAACCAGGTGGGTGATGTGTTGAAGAGCGGAGATGACTACGTTTTACCCAACCGTAACCGTTACTTGTAATCATGAAAGAGACTGACGCGCTCGATGAATACATTCTTCAGCATATTGATGAAGAGAACGACTACCTGAAAGCGCTGTACCGGGCGACGCACGTAAAACTGTTGCGTCCCCGTATGGCTTCGGGGCATTTGCAAGGTCGTATGCTGAAGATGTTCGTGCAGATGATACGTCCGAAGCAGGTGCTTGAGATAGGTACCTATAGCGGATACTCCGCACTTTGTCTGGCAGAGGGACTGGAGGAAGGAGCTATGCTCCATACTTTTGAAATCAACGACGAGCAGGAAGATTTCACTCGTCCGTGGCTGGAAAATTCACCCTATGCCGATAAAATCAAGTTTTATATCGGTGATGCCCTTGAAATTGTGCCCGGCATGGACATCGTGTTCGACTTGGCATTTGTGGATGGGAACAAGCGTTTCTATGTAGAATATTATGAAATGATTCTGCAAAAGATGCATTCCGGCGGTTATATCATAGCCGACAATACCTTGTGGGACGGACATGTGCTTGAAGAACCGCATCACACGGACACGCAGACCATCGGAATCAAGAAATTCAATGACCTGGTGGCTGCCGATACACGGGTGGAAAAGGTAATCCTGCCCTTGCGTGACGGTCTGACTATCATACGTAAAAAATAAAAAAGGTAATATGGAAACAACCAGACAAAACAAGATTGCCCGCCTCATTCAGAAGGAACTGAGCGAAATCTTTCTTTTGCAGACCAAGTCAATGCCTGGTGTGCTGGTTTCGGTCAGCATTGTCCGCATCAGTCCCGATATGAGTTATGCGCGTGTATATCTGAGCGTCTTCCCTTCAGATAGAAGTGAAGAAATCGTGAAGAACATCAATGCCAATATGAAGTCAATTCGTTTTGAGCTGGGAAACCGCGTACGCCATCAGTTGCGCATCATTCCCGAACTGAAGTTCTTCGTGGACGATTCTCTGGATTATGCAGAGAAAATTGACGAACTGTTGAAGAAATAATGTATCTGATATTTTAGTAAATACTCACAGAAGAACATGGAACGTTGCTTCCGGCTTCTGTGGGTTTTATTTTGTGTTATATATAAATAAGGTATAACGGTGAACTTTCCTTTTTACATAGCCCGGCGATATTTGTTCTCCAAGAAATCACACAATGCCATCAATGTGATTTCCGGTATATCCGTGTGTGGAGTGGCACTGGCCACATTGGCGCTGGTTTGTACGCTTTCCGTGTTCAACGGTTTTCAGGACCTGGTATCTAATTTGTTCACGGCTTTCGATCCGGAGCTGAAAATTGTGCCTGCTACCGGAAAAGTGTTCGACGGCCAGGATAAAGCTATTGCAGCCATCCGGAAAATGCCTGAAGTAGCCTTGGTGTCCGAGTCGTTGGAAGACAATGCTTTGGTGCAGTATCAGGGGCGTCAGGCCATGGCTGTCATAAAAGGAGTGGAAGATAATTTTGAAGAACTGACACCGATTGATACCATTCTTTTCGGAAGAGGAGAGTTGCTGCTGCATGATGAGGTGGTAGATTATGCTATTCCCGGTGTACAGTTATTAGCTACTTTGGGTACCGGCATCCGTTTCCTTGACCCGTTAGAAGTGTATGCTCCCAAGCGAGGGGCTAAGGTGAACATGGCCAATCCGGCAGCTTCCTTTACAGGAGGAAACCTGTTCTCGTCCGGACTGGTGTTTGCCGTAAATCAGGAGAAATACGATGGCTCCTATATCCTTACTTCTTTGAAATTTGCCCGACAATTGTTTCAATACACCACTGAAGTCAGTGCCATCAATCTAAAAATGAAAGAAGGCACCGATATAGATGCCTTTAAGCGTAAACTGGAAAAACACCTGGGCGAACGTTTTTCGTGTGTTCGACCGTTTACGAACAGCAGGCCGACACGTTCCGCATCATGAAGATAGAGAAATTCATATCCTATCTATTCTTGACCTTCATCCTGATGATAGCCTGCTTCAATGTCATCGGTTCCCTGTCCATGCTCATTATTGATAAGCGTGACGATGTGGTGACGCTTCGTAACTTAGGGGCCAATGACCGGCAGATTGTGCGTATCTTCCTTTTTGAAGGGCGACTGATTTCATTTATCGGAGCCGTGTCGGGTATTGTGTTAGGTGTGCTGCTTTGCTGGTTGCAACAGACTTTCGGACTGATTTCCTTAGGAGCAGCCGGCAGTTTTTTATTGTCGACGCTTATCCCGTCAGTGTACACTGGGAAGACGTGGCGCTCATTTTCTTTACCGTACTGGCTGTAGGTTTTCTGTCTGTATGGTATCCGGTGCGCTACCTGAGTCGCCGGTTGCTGTCGAAATAGTCTCCGGTGGAAGTATATAAATTTTGTGGGGAGCTTTTCCTTTGCTTCCTAATATCTTGCTTTTTATCCATCCGTTCAGGTCCTTCCAGGCTTTTGATTTCTGAAGTCCGGTCAGCTGACCGTATTCTGTCCTTGTGATGAACGGATGCTGCTTTAGATACTCCATGAGCAGGTGCAGGCGTTCCTCTTCCGTGTATCGGGCGGAACTTTTCTGGAATTTCCATTCTGTCTTGACTCGGGAAAGTTCCTGTCCCCTGCATCTTCGGTTGAAACTCTTGCTTGTGCGAAACCGTACTTTATCGAATCGGATGGTCTGGGCGTGAATTTCGCCTTCGTCGGTTATCTCTTTCCCTGCCTTCAGGTTGGCCACGGCATAGGCCATGTGTCCTATTTCTACGCATTCTCCTCTGGAAATGTAGAAAGATGTCCATTTCTCCACTTCTTCCATTACTCCAATTACGGTTCCTTCCTTGAATCCGGAAGAACGGGCTATCTGCCGGATGATTTCGCTGAAGGGTACAGCTCCTCTGGTTACAAGTTTAGGGTAAAGTTTCGGGCTCTTTTCGCTGTTCTTTGTTCCCGGTACGGGTAAAAAATCATACAATGCTTCCATATCTTTTGAAATATTACAAGTTGTTATTTATGTTTCCGCTGGCTGAACTGTTATGTTTCTCCTTGCGGAACCTTATGTTTCTCGTTCGGAAAACGTAGGGTTCCCGTTAGGGAAACATTGTTGTTTCCGGTACAAATATAAAAGGTCACTTAGGGGCTATGTAGACATTTGAGGACATTTGAAGACATTTGAGGATTTTCGAAGACATTTAAAAATATTTGGCTATTCAGAATGTATATTTAGTGAGTAAAAATACGCGTTCTGATGATAATTTATAGATTTATATACTGAAATTCGTTAAAAAGTGATAGGTAAAAAATATATCATGTTATAGTTTTTTATATATCTTTGCGGCTTAGAATTATATAGATAGAGGGACATGAATGTGAATTTATTTTATGTGATTATAGGGGTTGATAATCAAGAATTGGTATTCCGCAATGTAAAATCTCGCGATTCATTCTAGCAATAACTTTCATCGGAATATCAAGGGATTGGCTTTGGTATTCCGTTTCTACTATTTCTCTTTTTTGAGTGTTCATGTAATGAATGCTTGAATAACCGTGCCTGGCTTTGAAAGGTTAGTGAAGCTGGTATGGTGCTGTTTTGTTTAATAAGAACTTTTTTATTTAATCATTAATTATTTTATAACAGGCAAAAGATGAAAAGATTTAGTCTTTGGTTACTCTTTTTTTGCTGTGTTGGGTATTCAGTCAGCTTTAGCCCAGTCGTATAGGGTTAAAGGTAATGTCGTGTCGAAGACAGGCAATGAACCGCTGATTGGAGTATCTATCCTGCAAAAAGGAACTACTAATGGAGTGGTTACCGACATTGATGGTAACTATGAGTTGCAGATTCAGGGTGGCGAAGCTACTTTGGTCTTCTCTTATATCGGTATGCAGACGCAGGAGCTGAAAGTGAATTCACATACCGGTGTGCTGAATGTAACAATGTTGGACGATTCACAGATGATTGACGATGTGGTAGTCGTAGCGTATGGTGTACGTAAGAAAGGCACCATTGCCGGTTCTGTGTCGACTGTGAAAAGTGAAAAACTGGAAAATGTACCTACGGCCAGCTTTGATCAGGCATTGCAGGGACAGACTCCGGGATTGACTGTAATGGCCGCTTCTGGTGAGCCTAGCCGTGCGGCTACTTTCCAGATTCGTGGTACTAACTCTATTAACTCTGGAACAACTCCGTTATTTATCTTGGATGGGGTGCCTGTAGAATCATCAAGTTTTAATTCAATTAACCCTAGTGACATCGAGAGTATCTCTGTGTTGAAAGATGCTTCTTCTACTTCTATTTATGGAGCGCGTGCTGCCAATGGGGGTAGTGGTGATTACTACTAAGCGTGGACGCAATATAGGAGATGCCAATGTCACTTTCCGAGGTCAGTGGGGATTCTCACAGCTGGCTGGAAGCAACTGGGACATGATGAATACGACAGAGCGTATACAGTATGAAAAAGAAATCGGTCTTGACCTCGGTGATGAATATTATGATAAGGTGAAAGGCATAGACGTAAACTGGATGGATGAAGTGTTTAACAACAATGCTCCTACCCAGAGTTATGAGCTTTCTGTAAATGGCGCTACTGATAAGACCAACTATTATGTTTCTGGAGGATTCTTTGATCAGGATGGTATTACTTTCGGTTCTTCTTTTCGTCGTTATAATGTACGTGCCAATGTGGAAAACCGTGCAAAAGAATGGCTGAAATTAGGAACAAGTACCATGCTTGCTTATCAGGAAACCGAGCAGGCTGTGGATGGAGATTATGCAATTTATGCACCTATTTCTGCTTCACACTTTATGCTGCCTTACTGGAATCCTTACAATGAAGACGGCTCTTTGGCTTCTACCAATGATGGAACCTGGAAAGGAAGCGGAGTGAACCCTATTGAGTGGTTGATAAACAATCCGATAAAATATAAGACTTACAAGGTCATTTCATCTGTCTTTGCGGAAGTGACTCCGATTGAGGGACTTACTATTCGTTCGCAGTTTGGTGTAGACTATTCACATGATACTGGTTTCTCAACTTCTACTCCAAGTTATTCTTTGAATGCAGGACTGGGTAGTGCCGGACGTCATCTTTGGATAATCTGACCCTGACCATTACTAATACGGTGAATTATCACTTCAACCTGAAAAACCGTCATGACTTTAACTTTATGTTGGGACAGGAAGGCGTGAATTATCATTCAGAGAATTTCAATGTAACCACAAGCAAGCAGAACAATGACGCATTGGTTAATCTTTCATCAGGTTCATTTGCTGGTTCATGGGGGGATTCTACTACAGAATATGCATTCTTGTCTTTCTTTGGCCGTGGCGAGTATAACCTGGATGGTAAATATTATGCAGATTTTTCTGTACGTGCAGATGCTTCAACGAAGACCAGTTTCATATTTCCGTTGTTCATATCGCAATCCTTACAGCGCTTGATGGTGTATGGATTATAGTCGGGCATCGTCTTTTTGTTCCATGCCTGCATTGAACCGGAACATTCCCTTTTTGTCAACTTCCAAAGCTGATTTCCCCCTTGCCATGGCCTCTTCGTGGTCTGTAGGCGGATACTTGGATTTGCGTACCTGGACCACGGAACAGCGGCAGCCCCATCCGTTAGGAGGATAGAATTCTGCCCAGAACGGGTCTGAAGCCGGGAGTGTGATGCCGGCCATTTCTGCATGGGTGGGACGTACCTTTGCATCCCCGGCCGTGCGGTACTGTAGATAATAGCGGTCGCCGTCCTGCATGAACCGTTCCCATTTGGCTGCCATTTCAGCCGAAGCCTGTACAAAGGTGAATTCAGCCCGTAGATAGTTTGAATTGTATGTTTTCGTCGATTCTTCCGGACATCATTCAAAAAGCGTTCGAACGTCTTTCTATTGCCGTTTTCATCCAACAGGGAGGGAAAGGTTCATTCAGTTCATGGAAAGGTCTTCAAGCCGGAGAATACATAGTTGGAACGCTCCAGCCGCTTGCGCATGGTCTCGGACATTTCCACCTTTCGGAATGAACCGTTCAAGACAGAAGAATGAGCTTCTATAAAATCCTGCGCTTCTTCGGATGCCAGGATACCTATTTCAAGGTTTGCCCCTTCTTGCCGGAACAGCACCTTCATCATGCGGTCAAAGCGTTCCGTGAGCTTGTCGCGCATGAGTTTTGCCTCGTCCTCCATGGAGAGGCATAGTTTCTGTTTGCCCAACAGGTGGGCATACCGCTGGTGCAGCCCCGAATAATCATCGGGGCTCAGTCGAAAAAACGGGACAACGTTTCAGCCGGTTTGCCGTCTTTCTTTTTTTCGGTTCTGTCGGATCCGGCTCTTCTTTCGGTTCCTTCTCCTCGCACGGGATACCGTATTTTTCCTCAAAGTACTGAGGCTTTACCTTGTAGTGTTGCAGTACCATTTCCTCGTAAGCTTTCTGCTGTTCGGGCGTGTAGTCAATGGAGTAGTCCCAATCGAAGCGCAGCCCTTTAACAGGGAACCCGTGGCGCACCATGCGCGGAATGAGCTGGTTGTTCACTATATCCCGAAGCATATCACAGTCGCTTTCCACGAGGTTCTGGAACACTTCAAGGTGCGTTTCCGACTGTGATAGGCTGCTTCCGTCCTCGATGGTCATCGTCTGCCCGATGATAAGCTTTGACAGTTCGGAGTTGGCCCGATCGATACGCTTGTCATAGACATTGAATGCGTCCCCCTTGCCGCTTTCCACAAATTCGATTTCGGTTTCCATTCCTGCCACCATGGAGAGGGCGGTTCCCGGCTTCACGCAACATCTTGTCGAGACGGTCAATCTCTTTCTGATCGCGCGAAGTGGTGCGTGCTATACGCATGGGCATTCCGAATATTTCCCCGAAGGTGTCCCAAAAGGCCAGCATGTTCTTTTTGGGAATAGTCTGTGAAGCAGCCTTGAGATACAGCCCGAGGTCGTCGGGCCTACCTGCCTCAATGAGCCAGTCGGAAAAGGAGGCTGGCGGTAGTCTATACCTGTAGTCCAGTCCTGCCCGAGGTCGGTAATGACACGCCCATACTCAGGAATGACATGTTTGCGCGGAATAAGCTTCACATCCGAATAACAGATGCAGCCGTCGCCGTCAGTGCAAAGGTCGCCCAATTCGATGAGCGAATGTCCCCAGTAGATTGAATCAAGTGCATAGCGCATGAGCTGCTTGAACCAGGACTGGTCAAAGAAGTGAACCGCTTCCTCGTTCTCATCCCCTTTCATATCCACGATTTTGAAAGAACGTGCCATGACAAAACCTCTGCGCTGCTCCACACACCCGGAGAGGTGAAGGTCTATTTCCGCGTCCCGGTAGATGTCGTACAGGCGCTGGCGGCTGGGACTGTCCACATTGATGGCATACTGCCAGGCATCGCGCCAGTTCTTGATGTCCTTCCGGGTGAGTGCATCGGTGGTGCGTTGCAGGTCGATGACCATTTTCTGCACCCGCTTGATGTCTTTCCCCTTGGCCAGATTAAAATTGCCGTATGCGTTTGCAGTACGTTTTTTCGGTTTATTGGAAAACATACCGCTGAAAAAGTCTTTTAATATCCATAATCCTACCAGTTATGATGAAGCTGCTTCTGACAGCTGTAAACAAATGAATTTCCGGACGGAGCCCATCTTCTCCGACAGCCAAAGGCAAATCAGGGACAATTTTTCCGGCCTGTACGCCTTCAAGCCACTTGATGGCCCGTTCATACCGTTCCTTGCGTATCTCGCTTCCCATCTTTTGCGGCATGGCTGCACTCATGTGGTAAAGTGAAATGTCGCAGGTGTACATGACAATGAGGCGGTTCCGATGTTCATCCTGTGCAGAGAAAATGGCCGTACAGTCGTATTTCGGCCGTAGATAACCGGCAATTTCTTCCCGGGCTTCCGCTTCTGCATTGGTACGGTTTTCCGGGCTTACCTGCGAGATAACCTTCAATGCGTTGTCGCCGATGACAACTTTGTAATCTTCTTCTGTAATGAACATGACCTTATTATTTAGTGATGAACAATGCCATTTTTTCTATATCCCGGATAGTGGTTCCCTTGCGGAAACGGTGGCGGTGAATCAGTTCGCAGATATTCCTTTTGGGGACAACTTTCAGTTTGCCGCCCATATACAGGACGTAGTATTTTCTTCCGTATAGCTTGGCATACTTGCAAGCACGGGCAACGGCACGTTTATAGCGCCATGCAAAAATCATTCTTTTAATCAGCTGTATCATGTTACCATATATTTTTGGCGGTCGGCCTTTTGCCGAACACCGGTTGAAAACTCTCCTGTCTTGAATTGCGCTGCAGCATCCAGATGGCTCCCTCGTCGCATCCGGTGCATCATCGTGAATACGGCTGCCACGCTCCAGAGCCAAGGTCTGTTCGATGCCGGTCTGCATATCCGGCGATTCTTTCAACTTCTCATTGTAGAATACGAAACCGCGTTCCCATAATGGTGACACCGCTTCGATGCGCTGGAGCTTGTCCGGTTTCTTTCGTTTGTCCGGCATGATGGGCAGTTGGTATCCACGCAGATTCCCTTCTGCCTCAAACTCATCCAGAATGACATCCTGCATGAAGTTCGCTTCCATAAAGAACTGGACGGCTGCCGTATCACGTGTACGCTCGTAGAGGTCGTAAAGCCACCGTACCATCCTGAAACGGTATCCTGCCGGACGTAACAGTCTATAAGGTGCAGTTCCTTCCCAATCTTGCCCCAAAGGCGGCAAGCCTTGTAGTCGTTGGAAGTGGTCGATTTGAAAGAGGGGTCGGTATAGCAGACCAGCATTTCATACTTGGATAGCCTGGGCAGTTTCTTGTAACGAATCCAGTCTGCCCGAAAAATAGTTCCGTCCACGATGGGGTTGTGCATCATCTCCTTTTCCCATGCCCGGTAGCCTACGAAATCCCTGTATTCCTGCGCCTCTTCTTTCGTCCATTTTTCGCGCCATACCGGTTCTCCGTTCTTGTCTATTGCCTTGATGACGGATACATGTACCCCTTTTGTCTTGGTGAGATTGGCCAGCACCGAGTTTTTAGAAATGAGGTTCCCGACCATGATAAAACGCCCCCGGCCCACATCCAGTGCACCAAAAAGGGCTTCTTTCACCCAGTCTGTAATGTCATGCACCCGTTTCTCATTGCGGCACAGTTCGTCGTCATCCAAGTCATCGATGACGATGTAGTCCGGACGTGCTTCCCGGTCTCGCAAACCACGTGGAGACTGTCCGCGTCCGCAAGCCAGGAATTTCACCCCGTTGGCCGCCTTGAACTCCCCATCCTGCCAGGAGGCATCCCCTGCTGCTGCCGAAGTCGGCAATGATGCGCTGGTTATGTTCCAGTTCTGCCTGAATATCTCCCAGCAGACGTGTGGCTGAGTCCTCACTTTGCCGACCACCACCATGAAGTTGATGAGACGTTTGGGCTGGAACATCAGCCACAGCGGAACAAAAATGTCCATGTGTGTGGACTTGGCATGGCCACGCGGCCACATGAATACCGCTTCAGGTTGGGTGTGCCTTTTACTTTAGCCGCTGCCGCATTGTGGAACGGTGCATTGTGGATGGTGCGTATGACTTCCCCGGTGGTTTTGTCACGCAAGGTGAGAAAGTGGGGGAAGTAATATTCACAGAACGCGGCATAGTTACCCTGCAGACGCAGAATACGCCTGTCCTTTTGTGCCGGTGTCTCGCCCGCGAGCAAAGCCGTATCCGTGATGGACTGCACTCTTTTACAGTGTTCCTTCCACTGTTCGTATGCCTGTTTCTTTTCCGCTGCTGTTGCCATAGCCGTTTTATTTTATGCCCATCTGTTCGGTGATATACAGATCCTGGTACTTGTTGATTGCCCTGACCAGTTCCGGAGTCACTTCCGGGTCGATGGTTGAACGGTATTCAATCCATTTGGAGAATGCCATGAACACTTCAATGACATCCACTACGTTGGCCTTCTTGTCTAACTTTTCAATCACCGCCGAAAGTTTGGCCAGTTTGTCCCCGAGACCAGCTACAAGTGCAGGGTCGTTCGATTCGTTGACTTGAGTAATGAGTGTATCAATGGTGAGCAGGAGTTTGTTCACCAGTTCCGGCCGGGTGACGTTCTTTGCCGCCCTTGCCTCTTTCCATCCGTCAGCCGTGCACCATTTTGAGATGGTGACGCGTGACACGTCCACTTTCTCCGCAATTTCAGTCTGTTCCATGCCGGAAAGGAACAGTGAGCGTGCAAGAGATTTTTTCTTTTCGATTTCTGCCTTTGTCATATAATAAAGAATATAGGGTTAAAGGCAGGCTTCGGAGTCCCTTGCACCTGCCCGATTTATTCGCAAAGTTGTCCGCTTATCAGCTTGCAGCCAAAATAATGTGCAACGGTTTCATAGAAGTGTGCAACCATTGCACACTTTTTTTGGCTTCCCGGTAAAGTGCTCTGTAATATTGCAGCGCCAATGCATAAAAGGCGTGGCATGAGAAAATGAGTAAAACGTGTAAGAATTTCAAACGACAGCCTGAACAGCTACGGAAGCCGTGTGTTGACATCGGGCATGAGTGTGGAGCAGTATTGCCGAAACCCGGTACCGCTGTACATGCACCAACGCGGAAACGTGATTGGTTATGTGAAGGACCTCGGGTAGAGGATGGTGAAGTAACCGGGGAACTGGTGTTTGACGAAGCGACCGACCTCAGTAAAAGATGCAAGAAACAGTTTGAATTCGGCAGTCTGAGAATGGTGAGTGCCGGAATAGACATTCTGGAACTGAGTGACCAGCCCGAACATTTGCTGCAGGGGCAGACCAGCCCGACAATAACCAAAAGCAAGCTGTATGAGGTATCACTGGTGGATGTAGGTTCCAATGATGATGCCATCGTACTGATGAAGGATGGAAAACAAATCACATTGGGAAAGGATGGTGATTGTCCTTTGCCACTAATCAATAACCAAAAACAACAGAAGAAATGGAACTGAAACTTTTGGCCCTTCAATTGGGGCTGCCGGAAACGGCAACGGAGGCTGATGTTAATCAAGCCTTAAATGAACTGAAAGCAGCCAAGGCAGAGAATGATTCCCTGAAGCAAGAAAACGGGAAGCTGACTTTGGCCCGTATCACTGGTCTTGTAGAAAAGGCAGTGGTGGAAAAGCGTCTGGGAGAAGACAAGAAGATACAGTTTATCGAACTTGGCAAGAAGGTTGGTGTCGATGAACTGAAGAATGTGCTTGATGCCATGCAACCACAGGTGAAGATTTCCACTGTATTGAGCTATCAGGGCGGCAAGCAGCAGGCACAGCCGTCCACCTATGCCAAACTGAGCGATGTCCCGAGTGATGCGCTGCTTGAAATGCGCGAGCATAACCCGGAGGAGTACAAGCGCCTGTACAAGGCTGAATACGGCATGACCTGTGAAATTTGAAAACCTTTAAAATGAAGAAAATGGGAAAAATTGTAATGCTTTTGACGGCACTTCTGTTCAATACGCTGACAGGTGTCGTGTGTGCTTCGGTATTGGGATTCTCTCCGGTGGCCGGAGCTGTGGGAATGAATGCGGTGGCAGCCTTTATGGGAATGGCCCCGCAAAGTACTTCAATACTCCGTGAAGGGGTTTATACGGAAATCTGGACAGGGGAACTTGTTAAGGTGCTCCGTGCCGGACTGGAAGGAACCTGGCTGTCAGGAATCCCCGACCAAAGCAGTATCGTGAATAACGATGTGATTCACCTGGTAGAAGTTGGTGTAGATCCGGATGTCTTGATAAACAATAAACCTATCCGATTGATGTGCAGGCTTTGGAAGACAAGGATATTGCCATCAAGCTGGACAAATTCCAGACCAAGGCTACGCCGATTACAGACGATGAGCTTTATGCCATCAGCTATGACAAGACCGCCCGTGTGAAAGAGGGACATGCCAACAGTATCAATGATGCGAAGTTTACCAAGGCGGCCCATGCGCTTTGTGCGAACAAAAATACGGAAACTACTCCGGTGCTTAAGACTACCGGCGAGAAAGATCCGGCTACAAACCGTCTGCGCCTTACCGTGAATGACCTTGTGGAAATGAAGCGTGCCCTTGACAACCTGCGCGTACCGTCAGACGGCCGCAGACTGGTGCTTTGCCCCGACCATGTGAATGACCTGCTGCTGACCAGCCAGGCATTCCGTGAACAGTACAATATTGACCGCAACAGCGGCAAGGTAGGTAACCTTTACGGCTTTGAAATCTACGAGTATGGCAACAACCCGCTTTATACTACAGCCGGAGTGAAGAAGGCATTGGGTACAACGGCAGAAGCCGGTGAATTTCCGTGTTCATTTGCCTTCTACAAACAGAGGGTTTTCAAGGCAACAGGTTCTACCAAGATGTATTATTCCGAGTCAAAGAATGACCCGTTGAACCAGCGTAACCTGATTAACTTCCGCCATTACTTCATCTGCATGCCCAAGAAAGAGGATGCCGGAGTGGTAATGATGAGCGGCTATCAAGCATGATGATTATGGCAAAGTTGAAATATCTGGTAATACACTGTACGGCAACCCCGGAGGGGCGTGAGGTATCATCGGCGGACATCCGCAAATGGCATACTTCTCCGGTTGCCCAGGGAGGAAGAGGATGGAAGCAGGTTGGCTATACCGACCTGTTCCACCTGAACGGAGGCGTGGAACGTCTGGTAGAAAACAATGAGGATGCACAGGTGGACCCTTGGGAAGTGACCAACGGGAGCCAAAGGATATAACAGTGTAAGCCGTCACATCGTGTATGCCGGAGGCGGTGGAAAAAGACGGTAAGACCCCGAAAGACACCCGCACTGGCTGCCAGAAAAAGGCACTGGAGAAGTATGTGAAGGATTTTCATCGGAAATTCCCTGATGTACGCATTATAGGACACAACGAACTGGCAGCGAAAGCCTGTCCGAGCTTCGATGTGCAGGAATGGTTGAAAGAAATAGGTATTAATCAATAATAAAACCGGGTGGTATGGACTTGAGCGAATTTATGAACATTATCCTTGGCGGCGGCCTGGTTGGTACGGTGGCGACCATTGGCTCCTTGCGGGCTACTGTGAGAAAAGCGAAAGCGGAAGCGATGAAGGCCGAGGCCGGTGCAGAGGCCATGCGCATAGATAACGCCGAACATGCCACCCGCATTTTGATGGAAAATATTGTAAAACCTCTAAAAGATGAATTTTGTGAAACAAAGAAAGAACTGGCCCGCAATACGCGCGAGATGGCCCGTCTTAGAAAAGCTATTGATACAGCCGGAAACTGTCCTCATCGTGACGATTGCCCTGTGCTTGACAGGTTGCGCGAGTCACCGAAAGAGCATGAACCGGGAAGTCCGGACGGAATCGGCAAGCGCCGACAGCGCGAGCGGAAGCCGACGGGCGGGACTGGTGATGGCGGGTATACCGGCGAGTTCGGTGAAGCTGTCTATACCTGCGGACAGCCTCCGTAAACTTCCTGAAGGTGCCGTGTACCGTGGCAAGAGCGGACAGGCGAATCTGACCGTAGGCAGCGACGACAGCGGGAACATCGTGGCCGAAGCCTCGTGTGACAGTCTGCAGCAGCTGGTGCTATGGTATGAAGAAGAGCTGGCGCGTATCCGTAGCGAAACCAAGAGCGAAATTTCAAATGCGTTCAAACGGTAGAAAAAAAAACGCCCTCCGAACCGGATGCGGACGTTTATCACAGGTGTATTGGCCGGCTTGCTTGTCGGTATGTTATTAACAATGAAACTGAAAAAAAGATGAACAAGAATTTCATGTACGGCATAGGAGCCGTAAAGTATAAGGATTTCACAATCGGGTATATTGAAAAGAACTCGTTTGACCTGGGCGGCAAGAAACCCGAGGCCGCGAAGATCGAGGCCGAACAGGTGCAGGGTGCCCCGGTGCTGGTCATCCCACAGAGTAACGGCGGCATCGCCCCGACGTTCAATGTGATCCAGATGAACTATTCGAACCTGCACAAACTGCTTGGCGGCAGCTGCATTATAAGAAAGAAGATTTGGAAAGAAAACTCCGATCGTTGGACAGCCCCGTCGGAGGTGCTTGTCATGCAGGGACCATGGGAACTCTCCCTCGTGTCCGGACAGAGCGTACTGATTCCCAACGCCACGCTGCTTTCCAATCCTGCAGGCAAGCTGACCCTTACAGAAACCTCCAAGATAGAGGTTACGCTCGAAGTGGCGATGCCGGAGGACGGTTCGCAGCCTTACGGCGTGTTCGATACGGAAGCAATACCGGACGAGTGGGGGCAGTACAAGCTGCCGCCGGCGGAAGCCGCGGCTGCAGCATCGCTCCAAAGTGAGGAGGGCTAACGTATGGCTGACCGGCTGGAACAACTGATAGAGATGGAGTGTGCGGATGCGCTGCTGGACAGCGGCGTGTCCGTTCCTCTTAAAAGGTGGAAGCTTCCGTGGCTGAAACGCCCGGTGGAGGTGCGTGTGACGATGAAGCGTCCGAGGCTGCGGGGTCAGATTCTGCTGGCGAGGGAATACCTGAAGATGGGCGTTGCGCCCGGGTGGCAAGCAAAGGACAAGGTCGAGGAACTGGCCTTTGTAGCGGAACATGGTAAGGCTGTGAGCCGTCTGCTGGCCTATACGGTATGCCGGGGATACGTGTCGCGGCACGTGGGCATCGGGGTGACAGCGTGGGTACTGCGGAACTTTGTGGAGTGGCGTTATCTGACGGCCATGTTCCAAACATTCGAGCGTCTGATGGGCACGAAGGATTTTATGCGTATTATCAGCTCGACAGCGCGGGCGAACCCGATGACTCCGAGACTGAGCCAGGCAAGGAAGGGGAGTTAAGAACCCGGTATGAGGGTTCCCATAGCCCTTTCGGCTTCGTGTGGCAGATTGCATCGGCGACCGGCTGGAGCGTGGATTACATCCTTGATGGGGTGAATTACCAGACGCTGATCATGATGCTGAGCGACGCGCCGCGGTATGTGCGGAAAAAGCAAGGCGGCGGAAATGGTGCTCCCAGACCGGAACACAGCGCCGAGGATGAAGCGAACGATATAGTAGGATTTTTTCAAAGCAAACTGGAATGAGCAAACCTGTAGAAGTTGAATTTTTGATGAAGGACAAACTCACGCCCGGCATGAACAAGGCCGAGCGTGAGGCGCTGGAACTGCGTAATACCGTCAGGCTGCTGGAGGCTGAACTGGAAAGGCTGCGCCTTGCCGGGGAGACGGCTGCCCCCAATCTGGACCAGAGTGCCAATATCGCGCAGATCCATGCACTGGAGAAGCAGCTTGAGGAATTGCGCGGCAAACTGAAACTGCTGCAGGAGGAATCGGAATCCGTGCAGGTCACCCCTGCAGATGTACCCAACGCGCAGCGCCAGTTGGGCGGGCTTCACAACAGTATCCAGCAGATCGCCCGTGAAATGCCTTCTTTGGCCATGGGACCGCAGATGTTCTTCCTGGCAATCAGCAACAACCTGCCGATTTTTACGGACGAACTGGCCCGTGCCCGCAAGGAATACGATGAGCTGCAGAAGTCCGGCAAGAAGGGCACACCGGTATGGAAGCAGGTCCTGTCCTCACTTTTTTTCCTGGCAGACGGCCATGACCACCGGCATCATGCTGCTGGTAATGTACGGTGATGAAATCTGGGATTGGACGAAAAACCTGTTCAGTGCCAAAAAAGGCGTGGATGAATTCAACATATCACTCAAGGAAATGACCGAGATAGAGAAGGACGGCCGTGCCCAGATGGTGCGTACCCGCTTCGAACTGAAATCGGTCATCGATGAAATAAAGAACTTCACCGGCAGCAAGGAACAGGAAAAGGCGAAGGTGGAGGAACTGAACCGCAAGTACGGGGAATCTTTCGGGTATTATAAAACACTTTCCGAATGGTATGATACCCTTATCCAAAAGAGCGAGGACTATGTACAGGTTCTGCTGCACCAGACCAATGTCCAGAACCTTGTAAAAAAAGCTGCAGAAGCCGATGAAGAGGTGAATAAAATCAAGGCGCAGAAACCGGAAGAGGCGGAAAGCGCCATGGGTTTTTTCGGGAAATGGGGACAATATATCATGCAGTCAAGCATGGCAGAATCCGGGCAGTTCTATGACGCACAGGCTGCCATCAAGAAACATGATCAGGAAGCTTATGACGTACTGTTGAAAAATGCCGAAAACAAACGTGACGGTTATCTGAAAAAAGCGGAGGAAGAGGTAAAGAAAGCCGCAGAAGCAGCCAAAAAAGGAAATATCGGTGGGCATATCGACCCCAGACAGTCCGGGAAGAATCCGGAAGCGGAAGCCAAGCAACGGCTTGCCACAGAGCGTAGGCTGGCGCAGGATCTTGCCGCCCTGCAGGCTGAAAACCGGAAGGAAGAGATAGACCGCATGCAAGCCGGTACCGAGAAGAAACTGGCACAAATCGAATATGACTATACGCCCGGAAAGAAGAGATAAACCGGCAGGAAGCCGACTGGAAGCGTGAGAACAAGGAAGCCGGTCTTTCTACCGGAGATAACGGACTTACCCGGGAGCAACAGGATGAACTTGAAAAAGCCCGTGCCTCAAACACCGAGTCAAGGAAAAAAGCGGAGGCGGACGTGTACAGGGAAGAGGCGGAAGCCATGCGTGACTATCTGAAGGAATACGGGACCTTCCAGCAGCAGAAACTGGCCATCGCTGAAGAATATGCCGAGAAAATCCGCAAGGCACAGTCCCAGGGCGAAAGACTGACTTTGGAAAAGCAGCGTGATGCGGCTGTGCACAAAGTGGACATGGAATCCCTTACCCAGAAGATAGACTGGGGAGCAGCGTTCGGGGATTTAACCGGCTTGCTTGCAGACCAGATGAAGAATCTGCTTGGCGAACTTAAGCAGTATGTCAAGACGGATGAGTTCAAAAAATCAGGAGCAGCGGATCAGCAGGTCGTTTACGATGCCATTGAACGTATTCAAAGCATGCTCCCCGGTGGCAACGGCACATTGGATTTTGCCCGGCTGCAAACGCAGATGCACGCTTTGGGGGATGCCGTAACACGTGTGCAAAATGCAGAACTGCAGCAGGAAGCGGCATTCATCCGGTTGAAAGCGGCGCAGGCCGATTACAACAAGGCTCTTGAAAGCGGTAACCAGGCAGAAATAGAACGTACCCAAATTGCTCTTCAAACGGCTCAATCGTCCAGCGTTTCAGCTGACGAAGAATACCTGAACGCCACCTCTGAAATGAAGGCGCTTGCCGGGGAGGTGAAAAGTGCCTCCCGGGACACGGTTGACGGATTGAACATGGTATCCAACGGGTTGCACGGCTTTGCGAGCGGAACCTTGCAGGGATCATTTGAAGGAATCCAGAACATGCTTACCGGTCTTTCAAACTGAATATCGGAGGCAAGGTCGGCGATGCCATCAGCCGGATGTCCGAAACCCTGTCAAGTGCCGGAGTCATCGGGCAGATCATATCGGCCATTCTCTCCATACTGGATTTGCTGAAAGACGGTATTGGCCCGATTATCTCATCATTGATAGACACCATTTTCAATGCGATAACCGGAATACTCGACAATATCCTCAGCGGAGACCTGTTCAAACAGATAGGCGGTTCCCTTGTGAAAGGTATCGGGGGATTGCTGAACACGGTGTCTTTCGGAGGTTTCAACAAACTGTTCGGCATCGGCGGGAACGCCAAGGAAGTGCAGGCGGCTATAGACCGTCTTACAGACCGGAACGAGCTGCTGCAGACCTCGATAGAGGATCTGACCGACACCATCAAGCAGAGCCAGGGGACGAAGAGTGTGGCGGCTTACCGCGACGCGTACAAGATGCAGCAGGAAACGAATTCGAACTACCTGCAGATGGCTATGGCGCAAGCCGGCTACCACGGAAGTCACCACAGCTGGAACTACTACTGGGGCGGTTTCAACCAGGCACAGATAGACAAACTGAGCGGACAGATCGGCCGCCAGTGGGACGGGAACCTGTGGAGCCTGAGCCCGGAGGAAATGAAGGCACTGCGCAGCAACGTGGATATGTGGACGCAAATCCAGAATACCGGTAAGGGAGGCTATGGCGGGCGACTGACCGAGAAACTGGATGACTACATAGACCAGGCCGGCAAGCTGGAGGAACTGACCGACCAGCTGTATGAAGGGCTGACGGGCATTTCGTTCGACGGTATGTACAGCAGCTTCATCGACAACCTGATGAACATGAAGTACGGTGCCAAGGATGCGGCGGAGGATATATCCGAGTACTTCATGCGGGCGATGCTGAGCAACAAGATCGGTGAGATGTACAGCGACAAACTGAAAGGCTGGTGGGAGAAGTTTGGCAAGGCCATGGAGGACAACGAACTGACCGAGGCGGAACGGAACGCGCTGATGGAAGAGTACATGCAGTATATGGATGAAGCCCTTGCCCTGCGTGACAACCTGGCGGCAGCCACCGGTTATGACAAGACGCAGCAGGGCGGTACGAGCCAAAGTGCGAAAGCGGGCGGCTTTACGGCCATGACGCAGGACCAGGGCACGAAACTGGAGGGCATGTTCACCGGCGGGCTGCAGCACTGGAGCAGCATGGACGACCGGCTGGAAAGCGTGGTGGAGAAGATGGACACGGCTGAAGGGCATCTGGCCCGGATAGCCGAGAACACCGGTGTGAGCGCCGGACACCTGGGCGAACTGAAGGAAGTGATAAAGAAAATGATACGTGACGGACTAAAAGTGAAGTGATATGGGCAATATAACTGAGCGGACTGGTGCTGGTGAACGGCACGGACATCTGGACGGAATACGGCGTGTTCCTGGTGGAAGACCGGCGCGGGGGCATGGAGAACCTGACGGCCATCCTGACCCCGAGCAAGGCCAAGAAGGATACGGCTGTGGACATACGGGAAGAGCACGGGGGAAAAATACAGCCCCGTGCTGACCCCACGGAATGAAGCGCGTGACGTGACGCTGCATTTTGCGCTTTACAACAAGACCCAGGCAGGCTGGATGAAGCAGTACTTTGCCTTTGTGAATTTCCTGAAGCAAGGGAAGGACGGCTGGCTGGAGATCCGTTTCCCCCAGCTGGATCTGCAGCTGCGGGTGAAGTATGCCGACTGTACGAAGTTCACCCCGCTGACCTATCTGTGGACGGAAGGTGTGCATGCCGGAAAGTTCCGGGTAAAGTTCCGGGAACCGAAACCGATTATATAACCATTCAAACGCTATTAGAATATGCTTCTAACGATATATGATAAAGCCGGAACCAAGCGTGCGGATGTGGCCGTGAACGACAGCTCGACGCAAAGCAAGGAAGTGCAGGGAGACAATGTGCTTTCCCTGTCGTTCAGCTATTATGCCTTCCTGCCCCTGGACGTGAACGACTACACGGACTATCTGGGCGAACGGTACTGGCTGACAGAACGCTACACGCCGAAGCAGGTGAGCGATGGTGAATGGGAGTATAACCTGAAGCTGTACGGTATCGAGAGCCTGATCAAGCGGTTCCTGGTGCTGGAGACGACGGACGGGGACACCAACCCCCTGTTTACCCTGACGGCCACGCCCCGCGAGCATGTGGCGATGGTGGTGAAGGCTATCAATAACGGCATGGGCCACATTACTGACTGGAAGACGGGTACGGTGGAAGGTACGGAGCTGATCACGATAGACTACGAGGGGATGTACTGCGACGAAGCGCTGAAAGCCATCGCGGAAAAGGCAGGCGGCAAGGTGGAATGGTGGGTTGAGGGGCAGACTGTGAACGTGTGCCGCTGCGAACACGGGGAAGAAATCACCCTTGGCTATGGCAAGGGGCTGACCTCCCTGGAAAGAGATACGAGCAACACGGCCAAATTCTATACGCGCCTGTTCCCGGTAGGCTCGACCCGCAACATCGATGCGGAGAAATACGGCAGCCCGCGTCTGATGCTTCCCGGCGGCAGGAAGTACATCGAGCAGGGCGTGGAGGAATATGGCATCTATGACCATTACGAGCAGGATGCTTTCAGCGGCATCTTCCCCCGTCGGGTCGGTACGGTGAGCTCGGTTCGCAGCGAGGAGGTGGCAGACGATGAAGGAAACAAATTCACCGTCTATTATTTCCGGGACGGGGAACTGGACTTTGACCCTAACCTGTACGAGCTGGCCGGAGAAACCAAACGTGTGTCGTTCCAGACGGGCGACCTTGCCGGACTGGGAGAAAGCGATGACCACTACTTTGAGGTGAACTACGACAGCGCGGCACGTGAATTCGAACTGATCACCATCTGGCCCTACGATGACGACACCCAGCTGCCGGGCGGCAAGCTGGTGCCCCGAGCAGGCGACACCTATATCCTGTGGAATATCCGGATGCCGGATGAGTATTACCGGCTGGCCGAAGAGGAGTTTGCGGTTGCGGTGGACGAGTACAACCGGGACCACTGGCTGGACATTGCCGCCTACAAAGCCCCGACAGACCCGGTATACATCGAGGAGCACGGCATAGACCTGTTTGTGGGCAGACGGGTGAAGCTGGAGAGCCGGAAGTATTTCCCGGAAAAAGGCTACCGTCAGAGCCGTATCACCAAGATCAGCCGCAAGGTGAACGAACCCGGGCAGATGGACATCGAGATAAGCGATGCGCTGCAGGTGGGCAAGTTCGACAAGGTGACGGACAGCATCGGTGCGCTGAAAAGCTATACGAAATCAAAGACGGAAGGCGCTGCCCTTCCGGACATCATACGAAGCTGGGACAAGACGCTGCCCACGGACAACAACCTGTTTTTCCGCCCGGCGCAGCCAGAAAGAGTTCCTGAGCAAGAACCAGCCGGACACAGCCAAAGAGTCCATCCGCTTCCTGAAGGGTGTGAGCTTTGGCGAGGCTGCTGGCGGCAAGCCCTGCGGCATCGTGGATGGTGAGGCAATGCCGAATACTTGACTGCCGTGATCCGCGAACTGCTGCGCAGCACGGAGTTTGTGGACGGGCTGACCGGTGAGGGCTGGCAGCTGTGGATTGACCAGCTGACCGGACTGACAACCTGACGGTGGACAAAGTGACTGCCCGGCAAAGCCTGGTGGCGCTGGAACTGCTGATCGAGAAGGTGCGCAGCGTGTGCGGCCAGCTGGTGGTGTCCGCTGCCAACGGCAAGATCAAGGACGTGGTGAAGCAGGGCGACAACTACCGCATCGTGTTTGAGCAGGAATCGGGCTTTGTGGCCCATGACCTGATGCGCTGTGCGGTTACGGGTGGTAAGAAACTAAAAGCATACTGGGTGGAGGTGGCTTCGGTGATAGCCGGCGGTGTACTGGTCCCGGTAAGCGAGTTTGGCGGGGTGAAGCCGGAGGCAGGCGATGAGTGCGTGCTGATGGGCAACACCGAAACCCCGCTCCGGCAGAACCTTATATCCATTGCGGCCACGGAGGACGGACAGCCCCGTATCGACATTCTGGACGGTGTGAAGGCCAAGAACTTCAACGGCTGCCTTCGTTGCCGGCTGGGTAAGCTGGACGGCATCAGGAGCAGCGCTTTCCCGGCAGACAAACAGCCGAAAGGAAACGGCCTGTATGCCGACAACGTGTGGCTGAAGGGTACGTTCGTGTTGATGACGGGCGAGGACATCCTGACGCGGTTTGAGATAACCGAGGGGAAAATCCATTCAGCCGTGGAAAGCTTGCGCAAGGAAATACGCGAAGAACAGAGTTATCTGGACAACAGCAGTTTTGCCGACGGCATGGACAAATGGAAGACGGGCAGCAAGGCTACGCTGTTCACCCTGGGCGGACGCTGGATCTGGGCGAACGGCGGTCCTTACGGTACGAAGCCGGACGGCCATGCCGAGATACGGACCGACGGCAAGGTGCCTTATGCCTATATCCGGAACAGCTATATCATGCAGAAACTGGAGGACTTCCGGCTGGTACCGGAGTACCGGCAGACGAACAGCCAGGGCGAACGGGTGCCCGGCGTGGTGTATCTGTCGTTCAGCTACCGGGTTATCAAGGCCGGAAGGTTGAAAATAGAATTTGTGAACGCTGATAAGACCGGGTTTGAGAACTTCAACATGTTCGGCCATGAAGAGGACCTGCCCGTTGGCGGTGAGAAGATGTTCACGTTGGACGGACTTTGGAACGGCACTGGCGACTTCAAGCTGTCGTTTACGGGCGTGATTTACATTTCGCTGCTGGTGTTCAGCACCAACAAGGCGGACGCACTGGCCTATAAGTACCGTACACTGTTCGAACAGAGCGACCGGCTGGTAAAGATTTCAGCGGCGTCTTCGACAAGGACGGTAATGCGCTGAAAGAGACCGGGCTTGTCATAAAGCCTGAAGGTTCCGGTCTGTATGCGCAGGACAATACAGGAAAGATTGCCCTTATCGGGGTGAGCGTGGAGGAAGAGGACGAGTACGGAAATACCGTGAGCAAAATCAAGCTGACAGCCGACCATATACAGCTGGAGGGACTGGTAACGGCCAACGGCAACTTCAAGATACTGGAAGACGGCAGCATTGAAACGACCAACGGTAAGTTTACCGGAGAGATAGACAGCAGCAAAGGGAAAATCGGCGGCTTTGAGATAGGGAACGGCCGTATCGGTTCTGTGGCCGACTCTCACGGGAGCGGTGGCGGTCTTGCCATTATGATGATTTTTCCGTGTCGGCGGCAGCAAAGGATATGTGATGTTCGGTGATGATGTGATACCGTCTTCTGCAGGAGGAGCTTTTACCGCTGTCGGTCGTATCGTGAACTCAGCCCCCAATATATACGGGAATTACGGCTTCGACCAAGCGAACTATGGATTGTTTATAGATGTTACCGGCGGTACGAAGAACTACGGTATCAGCAGCAATGCGGCATTACTTGCCCCGGCGTTTATCAATACGAAAGCCAAGCTGCTTACCTTCGGAAGTGGAAACTACACGGTGGATTTCTCACAACACAATATCATTTTGATGTATTACAATGAACCCAACTACAGTAAGGTAGAGGTTACGCTGCCGTCGGAAAGTTCTGTGGCATACAAGTTCGGCATGAGTTACTTGCCTACCGATTTTGCAGCCATTGTCACGTTCAGGGTCAGACCCGGTTCAAAGAATATCATACTAAAAGGTATCTATAACCACAATGAAGATTTGCAAAACTACGAGATGGCATCCGGGGACTCCGTAACGGTACTTATTACAAAAGCGGACGGATTCCGTTACCAGATATTGAATCATTCATCCTAAAAAACAGATATATATGAAAAAGTTAGATTTCAGGAATTTCAGCGTTCCCACCGGAATAACCCGTCAGACGAGGGAGGTTTTCGATGCACGTGAGCAGATAGCCGATTTGCTGTATACGCGTGTCAGTGGCATCAAGGCCCATCGGCTTGCGTTCAAGATTTTCGAGAGTACCGGCGAGACCGAGTTCAGCGATGAGGAAACCGGGATGATACACATGGCGGTGGAACGCTATTGTCTTCCCAATGTGATAGATGCCCTGAACGAAATCCTGGGCGGGTCAGAAACCGATAAAAACGAATGAGTATGGCAGAAATGACACAAGAAGAACTGGTTCAGGAAGTGCTGGACCGTGTACTCCAGAGTTCTACCGGCGTGGAGGACTTGGAGACCGTCACCTCGCTGAGCGGTGTGAAATCACTGCCCGGGGAGAAGGACGGCAAGATGGTGAACGTCCCCCTGGAACTGATAGGGAAGCCTGCGAGCGATGCCGCCGCCCGTGCGAGGCTGCCGCCAAGAAAGCGGAAGGAGCCGTAGCCGGACTGGAGGAAAAGACCCAGGCCGCCACGGAAGCGGCCACCAAGGCCAACGAAGCGGCAGCCAAGGCAGAAAACGCCGCTGCCAAGGTGGAACAGACTACGGCAGCAGCCATCGGCGGGGCTACCGCACGCTTTTCCTCATGGATGGAAACAGGCAACGTTTTTTACCTGACAAGAGTACCAAACCGGGCGGCAGCGTAGTGTATGTAGCGGATGCCGGGAAGTTCGCCTACCACATGGACTCCACCCTGTACGGGGACTGGGATGTGGCGGGTGTGCCTCCTGCCGGCATATTCATGAATGCGGACCGGACAAGCCATCCTGCCGGACAAGCTTCTACCTGCTGGGTGATTGCCGTATATACCGGAACAGGCGGCAGCCTGAGACTGCTGGCCTATCCGGGCATGAGGTGATGAGCGGGGAAGCTTACGAGGCGCTGCAGGACAAGG